>Ga0209979_1000411_pt1 | contig 60067 bp, 50 predicted proteins | sample AnhtaG_FD_183114 | JGI IMG/M metagenome (GOLD analysis project Ga0209979, IMG submission 183114) | Deep subsurface microbial communities from Anholt, Denmark to uncover new lineages of life (NeLLi) - Anholt_01485 metaG (SPAdes) (version 2) | ecosystem: Environmental > Aquatic > Marine > Oceanic... | reverse complement strand
CCTTTGTCAAGTTTTATTTGCGTGTTAATTATGTCGCATCACATAAATTTACCACTTTACCTGTAGTTCCCCCTATTTTTGACTGGTATAGGTGCCGTCCTCCCTGTATAATGTCATGAGTTCTGAAGTTTATCTAAGTTTCACCTTGTCTCCCCCTGTCATTGCGAGTGACCGGAGGGAGCGCGGCAATCCCATTCAAAGGCGCTACACATTGGGATTGCTTCACTGCATTCGCAATGACGGGCTTTTTTGAGATCGCCACGCTGCGCTCGCAATGACAGGCTGTTGGTAAATGGTTAATGGTAAATACTGTTATACTGCTAAACTGCTAAAGAATAAGAAAATAGTTAATGGTAAATGGTTAATCCATACCCCCTAATCCATAATCCATCTTTAAACCTTAAACCCGCTCCGGCTCACGGCTTACGATTTACGGCTTACGGCTCACAAAGTTTGTTTTGGAATTTGTGATTTGTTTGTTATTTGGAATTTTAGATTTGTAATTTGGAATTTTATTATATGGAACGGCAAATTATTTCTTTGGTGCTTCTTCAGGAATAAGGCCTGCTTTCTTTCGAATCTCAGTGTCTAGTTGAGCTGCAAGTTCCTCATTATCTTTAAGCAGTTTTTTGACATTATCCCTTCCCTGCCCGATCCTTTCTCCTTTATACGAATACCAGGTGCCGGTTTTTTCAATCAGTCCAAACTCCAAACCGCAGTCAACTAAATCCCCTTCCCTTGATATTCCTTCTCCATAAATGATATCAAATTGGGCTAATCTGAAAGGAGGGGCCATTTTATTCTTAACAATCTTAACCTTCACTCTGTTTCCAACGACTTTATCTCCCTCCTTCAACATAGCTATTCTCCTGATATCGATTCGCAAGGAAGTGTAAAACTTTAAGGCCCTGCCTCCTGTTGTCGTCTCCGGACTTCCTAAGAAAAATCCTATTTTTTCTCTTATCTGGTTGACAAATATAAAACAGGTTTTGGAACGACTGACAATCGCTGTCAATTTCCTTAAGGCCTGAGACATAAGCCGGGCTTGAAGTCCCATATGGGCATCTCCCATTTCCCCTTCAAGTTCTGCCTTAGGCACTAGTGCAGCAACAGAATCGACTACAATGACATCCACAGCCCCGCTCCGCACAAGAACCTCGGCAATCTCTAAAGCCTGCTCCCCATAGTCAGGCTGAGAGATGAGCAGATTATCAATATCAACCCCAACGCTTGCGGCATAAGTCGGATCCAGCGCATGTTCAGCATCGATAAATGCAGCCTGACCCCCCTGCTTCTGCGCTTCAGCGATAACATGAATAGCAAGCGTAGTCTTCCCTGTAGCTTCAGGACCAAAGATTTCCACCACTCTTCCTCTGGGAAATCCTCCTATACCAAGACTTAAATCAAATGCAATAGAGCCTGTTGGAATGACAGGCACTTTTACTGCAGCCTCTTTCTGTCCGAGTTTCATCACTGCACCTTTGCCGAATTGCTTCTCTATCTGAGAAAGAGCAGCCTCTATCGCCCTGTTTCTTGAGGTCTGCTTTTGATCGTTTTCTTCTTTCATATTTCCCTCCTGAACTCTATAAAAAAGTAAAAAGTGAGAAGTAAGGAGTGAGGAGCAGAAATAATTATCAAATTTCTGTTCACTCCTTACTCCTCACTCCTCGCTTAGTTTGATGTTTTGAACATTTTATAACTCTAATTTTGTATTTGCCTCGTAATTCAGATTACGAACTGTAATCATAAAATCCTTTGCCAGATTTCCGGCCAAGATAGCCAGCGTCTACCATTTTTTTCAGCAATGGGCAAGGCCTGTATTTTGAATCCTTGAAACCCTCATACAGAACTTCCATTATAAACAAACAGACATCCAGGCCTATAAGATCAGCGAGAGCCAAAGGACCCATAGGATGGTTCATGCCCAGCTTCATCACATTATCAATGGCTTCAACTGTGCCAACTCCTTCCATGAGCACATAAACAGCTTCATTGATCATAGGAATCAGAATGCGATTCGAGATAAAACCAGGAAAATCATTCGCCTCAACTGGAACTTTCCCCATCGCCTCGGCAAGTGCCTTCACTTGATCAAACGTTTCCTGAGAAGTGGCTATCCCTTTTATCAATTCAACAAGAATCATGAGAGGCACTGGGTTCATGAAATGCATGCCCATGAATTTAGAAGGACGGCCGGTCAATGCTCCAAGACGGGTGATAGAGATGGATGATGTATTGGAAGTGAGTATTACTTCAGGAGGAAGGAGTTTATCGAGTTCTTCAATTATCTTTTTTTTCACTCCAAAATCTTCAAACACCGCTTCGACAATAAAGTCAACTTCTTTGACCTCGGCCAGGGTTGTTGTAGTCTTAATCCGGCCTAAAATTGCATCTCTCTCCTCTTCAATCTTTCCCTTCTCTTTAAGCTTTGATAGACTTTTATCCATTATTTTCATAGAGCGTTGAAGGAAATCTTCGCCTACATCATTGAGAATGACTTCAAACCCGGATGTTGCCGCAACCTGGGCTATACCTGTTCCCATGGCCCCTGCTCCAATGACACCAATCTTTTTAATATCCATGAATCTTCTCCTTTCAGACAATTTCCACAGCCATGGCCATGGCGTCTCCTCCCCCTAGACAGAGAGAGGCAACTCCTTTTTTGAGGCCTCTGTGTTTTAAGGCATAAATCAAAGTGGTTAAAATCCTGGCTCCTGTTGCTCCAATTGGATGGCCCAAGGCAACTGCTCCTCCGTGGACATTAACCTTTTCCCTATCCAGCCCAATCTCTTTGAGCAGTACTACAAGTTGGGAGGAAAAGGCTTCGTTTATCTCGAAAAGGTCAATATCCCCAGCCTTCCAGCCCACATTTGCAAGCAGTTTTTCGATGGCACCTTTGGGAGCATACATAACCATTTTCGGTTCTAGGGCGTTTGAAGTAGCACCTAAAATTCGAGCCATTGGAGTAAGTCCTTTTTCCTTTACAGCATTTTCTGATGCGACTACCACTGCCGAAGCTCCGTCATTTAAACTAGACGCATTTCCAGCCGTAACTGTCCCATCTTTCTTAAATGCAGGCCTAAGCCTGGACAATTTCTCTATTGTGGCATCTTTTCTGGGCCCTTCGTCTACTTCGAAAACAATCGGGTCGCCTTTTCTCTGCGGAACCTCAACAGGGACAATTTCATCCTTGAAATAGCCTTTCTCAATAGCATTGAGGGCTTTCCGGTGACTGCTAACAGCATATTCATCCTGTTCCTGACGGGTTACACCAAACTTTTCAGCAATAACTTCTCCAGTCATTCCCATGTGCTGGTCATCAAAAGCACACCAGAGGCCGTCAATGATCATGGCATCCTTCATCTTAAGATCCCCAAATTTTATACCTTCCCTTGCTCCCCACAGAAGATGGGGTGCTTGACTCATGCTTTCCATACCACCAGCTACAATAATATCGTTTTCTTCCAGCCAGATGGATTGAGCTGCCAGATGGACTGACTTCAAAGCCGATCCACAAACCTTGTTTACGGCAAAACTGTTTACAGTAGGCGGAATCCCTCCCTTCATCGAGGCCTGTTTGGCAGGCGCCTGCCCCATTCCTGCTGAAACAACATTCCCCATGATAACTTCCTCAACCTCTTCTCCAGAAATACCGGCTCTTTTTAGGGCGTTGTTGATGACAAAGCCCCCTAAATCCGAGGCTTTAAAACTTTTTAGATTCCCTAAAAAATTGCCTATGGCAGTACGGGCAGCACTGATGATAAAAACATCTCTTAATTCACACATTTATTATTCCTTTCGTTTTGGATTTAAATAAAAAGCATCCTCTTTTTATCATAATTGCATAAAGCTGTAAACCTATTCGGTCTATTCCGTCTATTGGTTAATGGTAAATGGTTAATGGTAAATAGTTAATAACTTTCTTGCCTTAAACCTTAAACATTTAACCAGTTATTAGTTCTGAGTTTTGAGTTTTGAGCTAATTCAACTAAGTCCAGTTATCTCTCCCTCATCCGTAACGTCTACTTTCTCTGCCGAAGGCAGCTTCGGCAGGCCAGGCATAGTCATGATGTCTCCGCAGTAGACGACTACAAATCCTGCCCCTGAACTGAGGGATGCATCGGTTACAATAAGAGTGAAATCTCTTGGCCTTCCCAGAGCCTCATTGTCAGCAGAGAGAGAATACTGTGTTTTCGCTATGCAAACAGGAAGATTTTCAAAGCCTTCTCTCTCGATCCTGAGTATTCTCCGCCTTATTTTCCCTTCCATTGCAACTGAGGAAGCGCCATAAATTTTCTTGGCTACAGCCTCAATTTTATCCAAAATAGGAAGCTCCAAAGGATAAAGAAATTGGAAATTGCTCTCATCTTCCTCCATTGCCTTAAGAACCTCTTTAGCCAACTCAAGGCCCCCTTTTCCGCCTTTACCGAACACCTCACTCAGAGCAATTCTAACTCGTTCCCTTCGGCACAAATCCTTGATTTTCTCGATCTCTGCCTCTGTATCCACATGAAATTTGTTTAAAGCAATAACAAAAGGAACCCCAAAAGTCCGTAGGTTCTCGATGTGCTTTTGGAGATTTTCAAAGCCCTTCTCAAGCGCTTCAATATTTTCCTGGTTTACTTCATCCAATTTCACTCCCCCATGAAACTTAAGAGCCCTGATTGTAGCAACCAGAACACAGGCATCAGGCGGAGGTATATGACCAGTCCTTACAACAATATCAAAAAACTTTTCCGCCCCAAGGTCAGAGCCGAACCCAGCCTCTGTCACCACAAAATCTGTAAGATAAAGTGCCATACGTGTGGAAATAACCGAATTAGTACCGTGTGCAATATTGGCAAATGGACCGCCATGAATCAGCACAGGAGTTCCCTCCAAGGTTTGGACAAGGTTCGGCTTTAAGGCCTCACTAAGCAGGGCTGTCATACTCCCTTCAGCCTTGAGCCCTCGGGCAAAAACAGGCTTTTTCTCAGGAGAATATCCGATAAATATATTCCCAAGCTTATCCTTTAAATCCTTCAGATCATCGGCCAGGCATAAAATGGCCATGACCTCAGAGGCAGCGGTTATATCAAACCCTGTCTCCCTGGCTATTCCTCGCAACGGACCTCCTATGCCGACAACCACTTCCCGCAAAACACGATCATCCATATCCATGACCCTTTTCCATGAAATTCTCCGACAATCAAGCAGTCCGGAGGCTCCATCAAAATGAAGCCGGTTGTCTACCATGGCAGCCAAAAGATTATGCGCTGCTGTCACAGCATGAATATCGCCTGTAAAATGGAGGTTGATTTCATCGCGAGGCATAACCTGGGCAAACCCTCCACCAGTAGCCCCTCCTTTCATTCCAAAGACAGGACCAAGGGATGGTTCCCTCAGAGCCGCTGCAGCTTTTTTCCCTAAGAGGCTCAGCGCATCTGCTAAACCGATTGAGGTTGTGGTTTTTCCTTCTCCGGCCGGAGTAGGACTCATGGCTGTAACCATTATCAGCTTGCCTCTTTTTCCTTCTCTGCCAACAAATCGTTCTGAAGATATTTTCGCTTTATACTTGCCATATTTCTCCAGGTCTCCAGCTTTAATTCCAAGTTTCTCTGCAATCTCTTCTATAGGCCTCATTTTAAATTTTTTAGCAATTTCCATATCATCAAGCATTTGGTCCTCCTTTCTATGAGTTTACGTTTAGGGGGAAAAATTTACAATTCTTTTTAGTGAGGAGTTAGGAGTAAGTAGTGATTAAATATTTTTTTCGCTCCTTACTCCTTACTACTCACTACTCACTCCTTTTTTTAGATTCTGAAAAAGGAATTCATAGTCCTCGATAAGGCCTTGGTCAGCAAAGCTGAAATAGCGGTTATTTCCGATGATGATATGATCCAAGACCTTCAACTGCATTATACTGGCCGTAAAAACCAGGTCCTTTGTGATTTCCTTGTCACTTCCAGAAGGCTCTGGATCGCCTGAAGGATGATTATGAACAAAAATCAATGAAGATGCATCATATCTCAAGGCTCCTTTCATTATCTCCCTGGGAAACACAGCACTCGAGTCTACCGTTCCTTCAAAAAAAGTCTTTTCTTCCAATATCTGGTTTTTTGCGTCTAAAAAAACAACTTTAAACTTCTCTTTTTTCGAATCCCTGAGTGCATGATAAAAATAATCAAAGACCTCCTTTGAAGAATGGCAAACTGGCTTGCTCATCATTCGCTCCTTAAGAAAGCGGCGCGAAACTTCCTGAACTAGTTTGATGCCGAAAACATTATGAGGCCCAATTCCCTTGATTTCTTGAAGTTCATCCTCTGAAGCTTCTAATACTCTTCTCAATGCCTTGAATTTCTTCAGCGCTTTCTTAGCTTGGAGCTTGCAGTCCCTTCGGGGAGTCCCTAAAGTCAAGAGAAGTTCAACAATTTCATAGTCCAAGAATCCCTGGAGGCCTCCTTTTAAAAATTTTTCCCGCAGTCTCCAGCGGTGCCCTTGTCTTTGATATCCAGCTCTTTGATTTTCAATCGAAGAATAACGGTCCATTATTAATATGACGAACAAAAGCTAGAAAATTTCACATTTGTACATCTATTTATTTTGGCTCTTCTCCTATTTTTGTGGAATAATACAGTTGAGTCAGTATTAAAATAAATAACGGACTAGTTTAAGGTTTAAAGTTTAAGGTTTAAGGTATTTATATTTTTCATATTGTTATTAATCTTTAAACATTAAATCTGAAACTTAATTTAACCAGCCTAACCAGATAAACTAAACTAACCAGATAAACGGAATAAACTGAATTTGAGAGCGAAGCCATTCCCGAATATTTTCTGATCATGCCCCACTCAAAATGGAAAAGAACCACATAGTCTATCTATGCTCTTCTCTTATTCTTTTTGACAGCCGTTCATGAATGGACTTGGCGGCTTTCCTTCCATCCCCAAGCGCAAGAATGACTGTGGCATTACCTCTTATGGCATCACCGCCTGCATAAACACCCTCGACATTCGTCATTAGATTCTTATTTACTTCAATCAGTCCCCAGGATGTCACATCTAATTCGGAGGCTTTATTGATAAAAAGCCTGTTAGGTTTTGTTCCGAGCGCTTCTACAAAAGTATCCAATTTCATGATAAACTCGCTGCCGTCAATCTTAACGGGTCTAGGACGACCACTTTTGTCTGGTTCGCCAAGTTTCATTTTAAAAAGCTCAACTCTACTAACCCAGCCATCTTTGTCACCAAGCACTCTCTTGGGAGCGACCAATTCCTTAAGGATAATCCCTTCTTCCAGAGCATGCTGTATTTCCTCCTCCCTTGCTGGAGCCTCCTTCTTTGTTCTCCGATAGAGTATATAAACCTCCTTAGCACCAAGTCTTAGTGCACACCGTGCAGCATCCATGGCTACATTCCCTGCTCCAATAACTCCAACCGAATCTCCCCAGACTATTGGAGTATCATATTCCAAAAATTTATAGGCTTTCATCAGGTTGACCCGGATGAGAAATTCATTCGCTGAATAGACACGTTTAAGGTTCTCCCCCTCTATATCCATAAAGAGAGGAGCACCTGCTCCTGTCCCGATAAAAATGGCATCAAAATCCCTTCGAAGTTCGTTGAATTTTATGTTCTGTCCAACAAAGAAGTTAAGCTTTACATCAACGCCTATTTCACTCAGATAGGATATCTCGTAATCCACAATCTCTGTTGGGAGACGGAAAGCAGGGATGCCATACTGTAAAACTCCACCTGCTTTGTGAAGCGCCTCGAATAAAGTGACTTGGTAGCCGAATCTTTTCAGATCAACGGCGCAGCTGATGCCAGCCGGGCCTGAACCGATTACAGCTACTTTTCCTGGCCTTTCCTTGATATGAATATCTTCCTTCACTCCATTTTCCCTGGCCCAGTCAGCCACGAATGCTTCAAGCTTCCCGATGTTTATCCCGTTTCCCCGTTTTGAGACAGGACAGACCCCCTCACACTGACTCTCCTGCGGACACACTCTTCCTGTGATCGCTGGAATAGGATTGTCTTCCTTCATTATAAAAAAAGCCTTCTTGAAATTACCGAAAGCAATCTCTCTAATCATCTCCAGAATCTTCATGTTAATGGGACAGTCCTTTTCACAAGGAGCACCAGTGCACTGAATACACCTTTGTGCTTCTTTCATCACCTCTTCTTTGTTGTAGCCACAAGGAACAGAACGAAAATTTTTTATTCGTTCTTCGACACTATGTTCTCTCATAGGAACCCTGGTTCCACCTATTTCGATCACTGTCTCCCTGCCTTTTTTTGTTTATGTTTACAAAAATGTTTTACAGCCAGCAATTCTTTTTCCTTAAACATGGATAATCGGCTTATGACATCATCGAAATTAACTTTATGGGCATCAAATTCTGGACCATCAATACATGTTAATTTCATCTCACCATCTAGGAATACCCGGCACCCCCCACACATTCCTGTACCGTCAATCATGATAGTATTCAAACTGGCAATGGTTTTAATCTTGTTGATGCGAGTAACATCTGCTGCAGCCTTCATCATTTGGGGAGGCCCGATTATAATGACTCTATTTACTTCTTCCGATCTTTTATATTTTTCCAGTAAGCCCTTAAGCACTTCGGTCACAAATCCATGATGCCCTTTTGATCCGTCATCAGTGGCGATATAAATCTCCGTGCTTGCTTCCCTTATTTCATCTTCCAGAATCAGCAATGACTCAGTCCTGGCTCCGATTATGGATATAACCTCGTTTCCAGCATTTGCTAATGCTCTTACAACAGGCAAAATGCATGCAATCCCCGTGCCGCCGCCCGCACATATAACACGGCCAAATTTTTCAATCTCAGACGGATTTCCCAAAGGACCTACACAATTTATTAAAGTATCACCAGGCTTCAAGGTACTCAACTCCATTGTGGTCTTTCCTACAACCTGAAAAATCAACGTTACTGTCCCCTTTCTAAGGTCGACGTCAGCCACAGTTAAGGGAATCCTTTCCCCTCGTTCATGAATCCGAATGATTACAAACTGCCCTGCTTGAAATCTCTCAGCAACATGAGGGGCCTCCACTTCAATAAGATAATTCTCAGTACTAAGCGCTTCTATTCGCACGATATTATGGCTCATACTCCAACCTTTTCTGTCTCAATGCTTACCCATATTGCAAAGTCAGAACAAAACATTTCACACATACCGCAGTTTAAACACTCCTCTGGATTTTTCACATTCGGCGTACGAAAACCTTGGGAATTAAGTTCCTCAGAGAGTTCTAAAACCTTTGCCTGGCAGACTTCAACACAAATTCCGCAGCCTTTGCATCTTTCCTTTATAATGTAGATTTCAACTTTCATCTTTGAACTCTGCCTTCCTTTTCTTCAGAATCCACAAATTTGCCGATAATAACCTTATTTTGAGATCGCAGATCAAGATTTTCTGCAGGTTCTCCAACTTTTATCTCGGAATTGTCATTGTAGAATCTCATCCGATCGACAGCATCCTGGATGCTCCCATTGTTTGCATTATATAGCAAACAAGGAGAAACAACTTCAATCACAGAAAAACCTTTCTTCAAAATACCTTCGATAATAGAATATTTCATCCATCCAGCATGAATAGGTGTCCACCTCGCAACATAATTAGCTCCACATGATTTTGCCAAATAGGGGATGTTATACGGCAATTCAAACTCATTATCTATAGACATTCTCATGAAAGGGGATATCGGGAAAATTTTATTCTCACTAATTGCACAAATGAAATTATTGACATATATTACTATAAGATCTGCCCCTTTCTTCCCAGCATCAATAAAATCTTTTGCCCCGGATAAAAGAAAATCAGCATTATTCAAAAAGACTGCCACTGTTAAATCTTTATCCTTCTCTTTGAGTTGAACGGCGTAATCAACCACACTGCCGTCTGTAACGGAGTAGGTGTTTAGCTTTAAGCATTCAGCAATCTTTCCCGTGCAGCCGATACCTGATATTACAGCAATTTTATCTAGATCAATATTCGCTTCTCTAACAGACTCAATAAAGGCATAGACTGCTGTCCCAATTCCACAACCTGGACACCATACAGAAGGAAATGAATCTGTATTCAAAAAAGAATCAGCTGGATGATATCTTTCAATGCTTTTCATTATCAGTCTTTGCTATCCACAAATCTCCCTAGAACAATCTTTTCATTGGCTTTTATTTTCAGATTCTCTGTGGGCTCGTCATTTTTTATGACTGAATTGTTATAAAACATGCCCATTCTATCAATTGTTTCTCCGAGCTTTCCATCGCTTGCATAATACATCAAGCATGGGGAAATAATCTCAATCAAAGAGAAACCCTGTTTAAGAATAGCCTCTTTCATAGAAAATGAGAGCCGGCGGCAATGAAGAGGAGTCCATCTGGCTACAAACGAAGCACCACATGTCTTCGCTAGATGAGGAATATTAAATGGGGAATCCGAATCATTTCTGATTGGATTCCTTATGAATGGAGTTTGGCGAAACGCTTTATGCTCCACGAAAACATTATATATAAAGCTATTTATGTAAATCACTAAAAGCTCTGTTCGCTTTCTACAAGCTTCAAGAAAATCATCAACTCCAGATGCAATGAAATCGCTGTCGTTTAAAAAAACAACTGCTTTTAAATCGGGATTTTCCAGTTTAATAGCTGCCGCAGAATTAAATACATTTCTATCTACTATGTTCAATCGTTTGATTTTTAAATATTCAGGAATTTTTCCTGTACATCCAAAACCTGATGAGACCACACAGATCTTATCTGGATCTATTTTCAATTTCTTGACTGTTTGAAGAAATGTATTTACTACAATGCCTATTCCGCATCCAGGACACCATATTGAAGGCATCAAATCAGGGTGAAGCAGAGAATCAATTGGATGCTGATCTTTCCTTTTACTCATAACGACAAATTTTTACTTATAGTTTTTATCTTGTCAAGAATAATTAGGCTCTATGACAAAAAGTGTGGAAGAGAAATGAAATTTTTATGTCTAAATAATGGATTTGAAAAATTAAATCAAAGGAGAGAAAGATGTCTAAGTTCCATTCTTTTTTCATGTGTTTTATTTTAGTCTTTTTTGCCATCTCCCTGAGCGCACAGGATGTAGATGTTACAGGGGACTGGGAAATTTCCATGGAAACTCCACGTGGACCGATGACACAGGAAATGTACTTTGAACAAGATGGCGAAAAATTGACTGTAACCATGACAACACGCGGCGGAGATGAAATCACAGGGGAAGGAACAATTAAAGGAAACGAAATCGAATGGTCTATAACTCGCTCTGGCCGAGAGGGACAAGAATTCACGATGACTTACAAAGGAACAGTAGAAGGAGACACGATGTCAGGCGAGGTTCAAATGGGTGATCGCGGTTCAAGTGAATGGACAGCAAAAAAGAAATAACATCCCCTTTTTAGCTCTGATTAGAAGAACCGTTTTATAAAACCCAAAGTTCAGTATCCACATTGAAGTGAAAAGTAAGGAGTGAGTAGTAAGGAGTAAACAGAATTTAAAATATTTTACTCCTCACTCCTTACTTAGTTCTCAGTTTTGAAAATCTGAACATTTGAATTTTAGAATTGTTTCGAATTTTGGATTTTGTGCTTCGGTTTTTTCACTTTCAAAATTCCTATTTAAAGAATCCTTCTCATAATTAAAATTGAACAACTCTTTTTAAAATGTTGCTTATCGCTTAAAATAGGAAACTAAAGGAAAAAATAATAAGTTTTTGTTAATAAATGGAAGATTTTCTTTTTTCCTCCGTCTAAAATTATGTACGGAGGTTAAGAAGACGTGAAGTTATATGGAAGAAAAAGAGCTGGTTCAACTGAGTCAGGAAGGCAACGAAGAGGCCTTCTCTGCTTTAGTTAAAAAATACAGAACAAAAGTGTTTAACTTGGCATTTAGCTTTACAGGCGATCGCGAGATTGCTGACGATTTAGCTCAGGAGGTTTTTATTAAGGCGTATTTTGCTCTTTCCAAATTTAAATTAAAATCAGAATTTGGAACATGGCTCTATCGAATAACTGTTAACCACGCCAAGGACTACTTAAGGAAAAGAGGAAGGATTAGAAAAGTTTTTTTTGAGGAGACCATGGGAAATTCCATCGCCCTGGAAGACGAAATAGTGAAAAAAGAAAATGAACAGACATATGAACAGCGAAAAAAACTGGTTCGCAAAGCTATTCAGACCCTTCCTGAAAGACAGCAGATCATCTTGTCTTTAAGGGATATCCAAGGATTTTCTTATGGAGAAATTGCCAAAATTCTGAATGTTCCCCCTGGAACTGTGGATTCTCGTCTCCACAGAGCCAGAAAAATGCTAAGGAAAAAATTGGTTCCTTTCTTAACCAAAAAGGAGGAAGGATATGAATTGTAAAAAAGCCGAAACATTTCTCCTGCGGTCCTTCGATGGAATTCTAAAAAACAAAGAAAAAAAAGAGTTAGAAAAACATTTAATAAGCTGTCTTCTTTGTCAGAGGAGACGAAAGGAATACCAGAGCATCCTCGAAACATTGCGGCAAAAAGATTTCCCAGAGCCTAAGCCTTACTTCTGGGAACGTTTACAGCCCAGGCTTAAGGAGCGGAAAACATATGAACAGTGGTCATTATGGAAACAGTGGAACTTAAGAGCCATTCCGCTTTCATTACTGCTTGTTGTTCTGCTCGCTGCTGCTGTTACCTTCTTCCTCCCCGCACAAAAAGAAGAGCTTAGCCAATCCGAAATTCTTCTTCTTCGCAACTTAGATCCTTTCCAGGAAACAAGAACCTTGTTTGAGGAAGAAGGCATTGAAAACAAAAACATGATGCTTATTTTCACCGCAATGGAAGAAAATAACGGTTTAAGGAGATATTTCCCATGAAAAACCACTATAAATTCTGGATTGTCTTTTCCCTTATCATTGTCTTTGCTGCTGGAGTCATAGGTGGAATTCTGTTCGAACAGAATATCCTCGATAAAAAAACAAAAAAAATAACAAGGAAAAGAGCCCCTGTTCGTTTCCCATCCCTTGAAATGATGGCAGAGGAACTAAACCTCACCGAAGACCAGCAGGAACAGATAAGAGAAATCTTCAACAATAACGAAGAAAGGTTTAAAATCATGAGGAGCCAAATCCATGAACGGTTCTCATCTATAAGATCTCAGCTTAAAAGTGAAATAAAAAATGTTTTAACAGAAGAGCAAAATATAAAATTCGAAGCCATGATTGAAAAATATCTTTCTCAAAGAAAAAAAGAACAGGAAGAAAGAAAAAAACATTCAAAAAAAATCAAAAAAAATAAAGGAGAAGAAAAATGAAAAAGAAAATCATTCTTGGTGTTGTTATCCTCGTTGTTATTGCAGGGATTGTTTTTGGATTTGCTTTTTTCAGAGGCAATAAAAACAATAGAATAGGATATAAAAAAGAGGCAATCGATAGAGGAAATATCGAAGCCCTGGTTGTGACAACAGGCACATTAAACCCTGTTATTATTGTTGATGTGGGCAGTCAAGTTTCGGGAAAGATCCTGAAACTGTATGTAGATTTCAATTCCCTGGTCCAAGAAGACCAGGTTATAGCCGAAATTGACCAGTCTCTATTCTTGACTAGAGTTAAGCAGAACGAAGCTAATTATCAAAGTTCTATAGCTACTCTAGAAAAAGCCAAAGTCTCTCTTGAAAACGACAGGAAAAAACAGGAGCGCGCGAAGAATCTTTTTGAAAAGACATTAATATCTTATGAAGAATTTGAAACTGCAGAAACCCAATATTTCAGCTCCAAAGCAGATCTACAATCCCAGGAAGCAAGGCTGGAGCAGGCAATGTCCACGCTCGACTCGAGCAAAGTAGACCTATCCTATACCATCATCAAATCGCCCATCGATGGAGTTGTTATCAACCGGAATATAAATGTCGGCCAGACAGTCGCTGCCAGTTTTCAAGCTCCGGTTCTCTTTCAAATTGCCAATGACTTGAGCAAAATGCAGGTGGAATGCAGTGTGGACGAGGCTGACATAGGCAAAGTAAAGGAAGGACAAAAAGTCAAATTCACTGTTGATGCCTTTCCTGATGAAAATTTTGCAGGGATAGTGAGTCAAGTGAGGTACTCACCTGAAGTTATTTCAAACGTTGTCACATACACAACCATCGTAGAAGTCGATAACCCTGAGTTGAAGCTAAGACCTGGGATGACAGCCACAGTTTCAATTGTAACAGGAGAGGCTAAAATGGCATTACGCGTCCCGGCTTCCGCAATGAGGTTTACTCCTTCTTTGTCTCCTGAAGAAATGAAAAAAATATTCGAAGACATGCAGCAAGAAATGAGAGGGGACAAGCCAACGCAGGCTGAAGGGACAACTACAGAAAGACGCTCTGGACAGTATGGATCGAATATGAAACAGTTTTCTCGAGTCTGGATCGAAGATGAAAACGGAAAACTTAAGATGATTTTTATTAAAACTGGGGTGACTGATAACACCTATTCAGAAGTCACCTGGGGAAACCTAAAGGAAGGACAGGAAGTCATCACAGGTGAAGCATCAGGAAAAGAGGGAAGTTCCAGCTCAAACCTCAGGAGAGGCATGATGTTCATGAGACGCTAAAACCATATCAAAATAAAATATAAAACCTAGTATAAGGAAAGACAGAAAATGGAAAATAACAATCTTATCAGACTTGAAGACATAAAAAGGATTTACGATGTGGGAGAAACGCAGGTCAGAGCTCTAAGAGGGATAACATACAGCATTCAACAAGGTGATATAGTGGCCATCATGGGCCCTTCAGGTTCTGGAAAATCCACCTTGATGAACCTCATTGGCTGCCTTGACAGACCAACAGAGGGAAAATATTTTCTGGAAGGGGAAGAAGTCTCAACCTTGGATAAAAATAGACTGGCTCGCATCCGGAACAAAAAAATTGGCTTTGTTTTCCAGACTTTTAACCTTCTCGCCCGCACCACTGCGCTAGAGAACACAGAACTTCCTCTTTTGTATTCTAATGTGTCAAGAAAAAAAACTAAGGAATTGGCTTTAAAATCACTTTCTCTAGTCGGCTTGGAAGGACGTGAGCTCCACAAAACAAACCAACTCTCTGGGGGAGAGCAGCAGAGAGTCGCCATAGCAAGAGCTCTAGTGAATAACCCCTCCCTGCTTCTTGCAGATGAGCCAACAGGCAATCTGGACACAAAAACAGGTAGAGAAATCATGGAGATCTTTAAAAAACTCAACCAGGAAAAAAATATTACAATTATTCTGGTTACCCATGATTCAGAAGTATCTCAAATTGCTCACCAAAGAATCTATCTCAGAGACGGACTTGTCGAGAAAGAAGAAAGGGAGTAAAAAATGAATATATTAAGAACGATTCGTGTTTCTTTAATGGCATTAAACCGGAATAAAATGCGCTCTTTTCTAACAGCCTTAGGCATAATTATCGGAGTAGGTGCAGTTATTGCGATGGTCAGCATCGGGCAGGGAGCTAAGAGCGGCATTGAACAAAGATTCGAGGAAATGGGAACAAACCTGCTTTTTATCCATCCCGGCAGTCGTTCCTATAGGGGCCGGCATGGCGGTGGAGGAACATACGCAAATCTTACTCCCGATGACGCCAAAGCCATTCTGGAAAAAGCTGATGCTGTACACTATGTTTCACCCAGTGTGTCTGCTCGAGCACAGATTATCTACGGAAATAAGAACTGGAATACATCCATACAGGGTGTTGGTGAGAAATATCCTGAAATCAGAAACTGGGAAGTCGAAGACGGGATTTTCTTTGATGAAATCATGGTCAAGTCCGGACAAAAAGTCTGTGTTCTGGGAAGTGAAGTGAACGAGAATCTTTTCGAAGGAGCCGATCCTATCGGACAAATCATAAGGATCAAGAAAATTCCTTTTAGGGTGATAGGTGTCCTAAAATCGAAAGGAGAATCTGGGGGGTGGTTTAGCAGGGATGACATGATCGCCGTCCCTTATACTACCGCACAAAAAAGGATTATCGGAAGATCCGACATGATTAATAGTATAGATATTTCAGCCGTAAGCGCGGACAGAACTACGGAAGCAACAGTACAAATCGAAGAAATCATACGGATCCGGCACAAGATTGCCCCGGGGGCAGAGGATGATTTTCATGTCAGGAACATGTCTGATGTTGCCGAAAGCTTTGCAGAATCCACAAAGATTCTCACCATCCTTCTCGGGGGAATAGCTTCAATATCCCTTCTAGTGGGTGGAATTGGCATCATGAATATAATGTTGGTCTCAGTTACTGAGCGCATCCGGGAAATCGGGATAAGAATGTCGGTCGGCGCTCGGGAAAAAGATATTCTGTTCCAATTCCTGACAGAAGCAATTGTCTTGAGCGTCCTGGGAGGTATTTTAGGAATACTCCTAGGAACGGGCAGCTCAAAGTTGATCTCACACTTTTCTGGAATGACAACCCTTGTTTCTATCAGCTCCATCGCACTGTCCTTTCTGTTCGCTGGCTCGGTAGGAGTATTTTTTGGCTTTTACCCTGCCCGAAAGGCTTCAAAGCTGGATCCTATCGAAGCATTGAGATATGAATAGATATGATTAACTAGAAAATGGTTAGTAGTAAATGGTAAATAGATAATATTTTATATTAATAATTCCATCTTGATTGACTTAAATCAACAAAAAAGCTAAAGCAGGCATGTTAGATAAAAACTCAAATTCAGAATATCGTTTGTTTTGCCTGTCTTGCTTTTTCTAAGCTGTAAGGAGGAAAAAATGTTTAAACGTACAATTGGAATTTTCGTATCTTTATTCCTTTGCTTGACTATTAGTTCTCAAGCCCAACAGAACGAGAAAACTCTCTCTCTATCCCTGGAAGACTGTATCCTCAAAGCCATGAAGAACAATCTCGGCGTGGCCATCGATGTTCTGGATCCAGAACTTGCAGATATTTCGGTCGCCCTTTCACAGGAAAAATTCTTGCCCCAACTTTCCCTCTCTTATAACAGAAGCAAAAACAGTTCAGCCTCCTATTCCTGGATTGAGGCTGCTGAAGAGAGTATCTCAGAGAATATGGCCTATTCAGCCGAGGTCAGCCAGCAAATTCCCAGTGGCGGAAGCTTTACTATGAGTCTAAGTGGAAACAAATATGATACAAACAGACAATTTCAGACCATCAATCCCCGCTATGGAAATACTCTGCGCTTTAATTTTAACCAGCCACTGCTTAAAAATTTTGGCTTTAACATCAGCCGCAAAGAAATCATCGTTGCTAAAAATAACAGGGATATTTCAGAAATCAATTTTAAAAAGGCACTCCAGGACATTATTTACAGCGTGGAAGATGCATACTGGAACCTGGTCTACAGCATCGAAATCCTCAAAGTGAGAAAGCAATCTTTTGACTTAGCACAAGACCTGCTGGAAAAAAATAAGAGGGCGGTCGAAGTCGGGACCATGGCCCCGATCGAAATCCTGAATGCTCAATCTGAGGTGGCTACCAGGGAAGCAGATATTCTTGATGCCGAAGCCACGGTAAAAAATAACGAGGACATTCTGAAAACAATCATAAACCTAGCAGCAGAAGAAGAATTGGAACTCGTAAAAATAATCCCCAAAGATAAACCGGAATATGAGAAAAAGGAATTGAATCTTGATGAAGCTCTCCTGATTGCCATGAACAATCGTCCGGATCTACAGGCTTCGAGGGTTGATTTGAAGAATAAGGAGATAAACCTGAGCTATACCAGGAACCAGCTTCTTCCGGATTTAAGTCTCAATGCATCCTACTGGAGTCCAGGAGTATCAGGCGATCAAATTGTGTATAAGGACGGCAATGTACTCTCCGGAATAGTGGTCGGAACAGTTCCAGGCGGAGCATCTGATGCGCTAAAGGATGCACTTGGTCTCAAATACAATAATTGGACTGTTGGATTAACCCTTGACATTCCCTTAAATTCATTTCTCTCCCGCGCAGCTCATGCACAGGCAAGAGTCAATCTGCAACAGACAATGCTGCAAATAAAAAACCAGGAGCAGCAGATATTTCTCGAAATAAAACAAACAGTAAGAGCAGTTCTAACAAACTTTAAACGGGTTCAGGCTTACAAAATCGCCCGTGAGCTGAATGAAAGAAAACTGGAAGCCGAGGAAGAAAGACTCAAAGTCGGACTCAGCACAAACTATTGGGTCCTTCAATATCAAAGAGACCTGGCTCTGTCCCAGACAACCGAACTCAGAGCCCTTATCGATTACAACCTCTCTTTGGCCAGTTTAAACAATGCTTTAGGAATAAGCCTCAAGGAAAAAAATATCTCAACCACTGAGATATTAAGGAGATAAACTCTAAAGAAAAACTCAATAGATCATAATATTAAATAATATATTTATTTTATATATAAGATAAACTTAGTAAAGATTTTCAACGTGAAAAAAGCCATCAATCTTATTGAGATTATTTTCTTTCTCACATTCTTCGCTTTTTTCTCTTTTTCTCAGGTTAACGATGAAAATTATCATGTAAAAATTCCAGAATTTCCCTCAATGCCAAAAATTGACGGCAAACTTGAAAATCCTATCTGGGAAAACGCTACAGTCCTCGACACCTTCACACAATATGAACCAAGAGAGGGCTCTGAGCCATCAGAAAAAACAGTAGCTTACCTCGGATATGACAAAAAAAATCTATACATTGCTGTACGCTGCTTTGACTCTAATCCAAAAGCCATCAGAGCCTCTCTCACTCAAAGAGACAAGGTACACGGCGATGACGAAGTAACAATTTACCTGGATACATTTAACGATAAAAAAAGAGCCTTCGCTTTCCAGGTCAATCCCTGCGGTGTCCAATCAGACGGCATCTACACAGAGATACGGCGGATGGGACGAAGAGGAGGAGGTGGCGGCTGGGGAGGTGGTGGTTTCGACAGAATAGATAAAAACTGGGATGCCTTCTTCTTAGCCAATGCACACATGGATGATGAGGGCTATACAGTAGAGCTTGCCATCCCTTTTAAAAGCCTAAGATTCCCCAACAGCCAGCCACAAACTTGGGGGCTCCAAATCATGAGAAGAATTCGTAGAAAAAACGAGGAGATATACTGGCATCCTCGCTCCCGAGACATTAATGGCTTTCTGATTCAAGCCGGAACCTTAGAGATTGACGGATTTATAGATAAAGGGCGGAATTTTGAAGTCATGCCAGTTGTGACAGGCTTGAAGCAATCAGATGAAAAATTTAACCCTGAAGCCAGTTTAAACCTCAAATACGGCCTCACTTCTGATTTAACGGCTGATATCACTTTTAATCCAGATTTCAGCCAAATAGAAGCAGACATGCCTCAGATCGATGTCAATCAGAGGTATGCCCTATATTACCCCGAAAAAAGACCTTTTTTTCTGGAAGGAAAAGACTTATTTGATACCCCATTTGACCTGGTATATACTCGAAAAATAGTCAACCCGCAATGGGGAACTAAGCTGACAGGCAAGATAGGAAAGACTACCCTTGGTTTTTTAAGCGCTTATGATGAAAACTCTCCAGAAATCGAGATTTTTTATTCTTCCAGTGATTCCGAGGATTCTGAGGAAGAAGAAACTCTCCAAAGAGGATTAATCAATGTTTTTCGGATTAAAAGAGACCTTTATGCAGAGTCTCACATCGGCTTTATCCTAACGGATAAAGAAGTGGGACCTTCATGGAGCTCCATTACGAACAATTACAACAGGGTTGCGGGCTTTGACGGCCATTTCAAATTCAATAATTACTACAGGTTTAGCTTCCAAGTCCTGGGCTCCCAGAGCAAAGTGGGAAACGAAAAAACCGGCTTTGTTCCAGCCATTAATTTCAGCTTAAGCCGGAGATCACGCCATCTGTCTTTTTCAGCGGATTTTAACAGCATTCCTGCTGACTTTGAGGCAGCCATAGGATTTTTCCGTCGAAAGGATATCCGGTCTCTCAGCACCCGCATTGGTTATACCTTCCTGCCCCAGAATGACTTGATCGTCGACATCCGCCCATCTTTTGAATACAGAAGAATCTATGACTTTGAAAACACGTTGACAGATGAACAGTTCAATTTATCAGGATTCATAAGCGGTTGGAGAGGCTCTTTTATTTGGAGCAATTTTTCTTCTTCTCTGGAAAGGTATGAAGGAATAAACTTTCGTAAAAAAACATTCCGGGTAAGTTTTAGCTCTTCTCCTTTTGCCTGGCTTAACGGCAGTCTCTCTTATTCCTTTGGAGACAGCATATACTACGACGAAAACCCATATTTAGGCTATAAAACTTCCTATGGATTCAGGGTTTTCCTTAAGCCTCTCACAAGCTTTCGCGTATACTACAACTTCAATAATGATAAGTTCCATGAGACTAAAGGCGGAGAAAAGGTTTATACTATCAACATAATCAGTCAGCGTATCAGCTACCAGATATCCCGAACCTTATCCTTACGTTTAATCACAGACTATAACGACTACTATAAAGAACTCTACAACAGCATTCTTCTGAGCTATGAGTACAGACCCGGTACGGTTTTCTATATAGGAGTTGATGATAATCAGGAGAAGGATGACTTGGGAATTTTTCGAAAAGAAGGCCGTTATTATTTCATCAAATTCTCCTACTGGTGGCGGTTCTAATAACTCAAAGCGCAAAACTAATAAAGTAAGGAGTGAGGAGTAAGGAGCAAGATAAACTTGATCTATTCCCTATTGTATGGATAACACATATTCTAATCATGAAAAAAGAGACGATTACCCCTGTTAAACTGCTCTTGCTACTTTTCAAAAAATGTGCTATTATTTTTACTAAATAATAAGCTAACTTTCACTTAGAGCTTAATTCTTGGAGAAAAAAATGAACAGGAAGCTTATACGACCTAATTTTGCTGAATACAAAGAAAAAATGAGCCGCGAATCTTCGAAAAGGAAGCCACACCCTTCCTATGAAACATTTGCTGAAAATTACTACTATCTTAAACAGATGAACAAAAAGACTCTTATGGCAGTTGTTATGTTGGACGGAGAGACAATCGAAGGATGCATTGAATGGTATGATAAAAACTGTTTAAAACTCAATAGAGATAATGATCCCAATCTATTAATCTACAAGAAATGCATTAAATATCTCTATAAACTTGATGATAGGAAAGAAACTAAAAAAAGCAAAAGGCCCCAAAAACCAACCGCAAAAACTAAAAAATGATCCCTCCCAAGATTGGAATTACGCTTGGGGACCCCGGTGGAATCGGACCTGAAATTACCTTAAAGGCTCTTGTTTCAGAAAATTCCCTTCCCAGAGCAAATTACATCATCTTTGGTTCAAGGTTTGTGATTGAGCAAGAGATAAATGCTCTGGGTTTTGATTTAGATATTCCATCGTTAAATAAAACAAAAAAAGCCATATTGCCGCCATATTCTCTCTATGAAATTGGACCCTCTTCAAAAACCTTGAAAAAGGGGGCTCCCTCCACAGAAAACGGAAAGGCATCTTTTCTCTTTTTCGAGGAGGCTGTAAATAAAGCAAGAAAAGGAACTATACAGGCCATAGTCACAGCACCGATATCCAAACATTCCTGGAAGATGGCAGGAATCACATGGGCGGGTCATACAGACTATCTCAGCCAGATTTATCCACAAACTATCATGTCCTTCTGGTCAGAAGAGCTAAAAGTTGCTCTCTTTACTCACCATATCCCTTTAAACGAAGCACTTAAAAAGATAAAAAAGAAAGCTTTGCTTGATTTTTTTCTTCTTCTCCATAAGAACATCAACAAAGTTTATACAAAAAAATATCAATTCCTTGTGTCAGGACTAAATCCTCACGCTGGAGAAGAAGGCCTCATGGGATCGGAAGAAGAAGAAGAAATTATTCCAGCTATAGAAAGCGCTAAAAAAGAGGGAGTACCTATCAGCGGGCCTTTCCCTCCTGATACAATTTTCCGGGAAGCCTTAAACAGACCGGACAAAATAGTCATTGCTCTCTACCATGATCAGGGACTCATCCCTTTCAAACTCAAAGCCTTTGACAATGGAATCAACGTGACTCTAGGCCTTCCTTTTATCAGGACCTCCCCAGATCACGGCACAGCCTTCGACATCGCCGGTAAAGGGGTAGCCAATCACAAGAGCATGGTCGAAGCTATCAGGTTCGCCCACAAGTTAGTGCCATTTTTTTAGCTCGGCCCTCATCTCTCTATCTCGATCCCTCTCTCTTATGATTTCTCTTTTCTGGTATGCCCTCTTGCCCTTGGCAAGGGAGATTTCAACCTTAACTTTCCCCTTATCGTTTATCAGAACTTTTGTAGGAACAAGTGTGAAGCCTTTTTCTTTGATCTTTCCAGTCAATCGCTTGATCTCTCTCCTGTGAAGTAATAGTTTTCTCTCTCTTATTGGGTCATGATTGAATCTGTTTGCAGCCTCGTAATGGCTTATATGGCAATTAAGAAGAAAGACCTCTCCTGCCTTAATCTCGGCATAACTTTCTTTCAAGCTAATTTTTCCTTCCCTTATCGACTTTACTTCGCTCCCAAGAAGGGAAATACCCGCCTCATGGCTTTCCAGAATTTCATAGTTAAAAAAAGCTTTTTTATTCTTGGCGATGACTCTCATCTTCAGCCTCCTCTCCAGACCGGTTTAACATAACCCTTAATAAATTTATACGACGCTTGCTCATCTTTTCAACAACAAATTTATGGCCTCTAAATTCCAAAATATCCCCTTCCTTAGGAATCCTTCCGAATTCATTGAGGAAAAAGCCAGCTAAAGTGGTGTATTCTCCTTTTTCGGGCAAATCAATAGAAATTCCCTGATTGACATCTTTTATGGAAGCATTTCCTCTAACAACATAAACGTTTTCCTCGATCTGGCTAAAGTACTCTTCAGCTTTGACATCATATTCATCCTGAATTTCTCCGACTATTTCTTCGATAATATCCTCAAGGGTAACAATTCCCTCCATGTTTCCGAATTCATCCACGACAAAAACAAGATGATTAGCAGTCTCTTGCATCTGGAGTAGTACTTTCTCTAAAGAAGCTGATTCTGGAACAAAAAACGGCTTTCTCAAGAGGGTGTATATATTAAGTTCTTTATTATCAACAATATAAGGGATTATATCTTTAGCATGGATGAGCCCTTCAATGTTATCCATTTGACCTCTGTAGACAGGGAATCTGGAAAATCCTACCGTAAGAATCAAATCCAATATTTGGTCGAGAGAGGCTCCTATCTCTATGGCTTTGACTTGTGGGCGAGGAACCATGATTTCTCTGACGGAGCGAGAACCTATATCCAGAACGCCTGAAATCATCCTCTTCCGAAGAGAAGACATCCCTTTAATCCCCACCAGCAAAACTTTTATTTCTTCCTCATTAAGTGTACGACTTAATCCGAGCATTTTCTTCTGGGATGATGGAAAGATCATGCGAGAAATAAATGTAAAAAACTTTACCAGAGGATAAAAGACTATGATAAGAAATCTTATAATATGAACAAACAGAAAAGAAACCTTAATAGGGTTATGAGCAGCATATGTTTTAGGAGTAATTTCAGAGAGAATAAGAATCATGAAAGTTGTTACTATTGTTGCAAATAATACGGCTTGATTCTTATCTGGAATAAGTGAGACAAAGATAAAAGTAGCCACAGAGGCAGCCGCTGTATTGACCAAAGTATTACCAATTAGTATGGTAGCCAGAAGGCTGTCGACCCTCGCTAACATTTTCCGAACAAGCTTTGCTCTTCTAGAGCCCTTCTTTTCTAAAAATTCAATTTTAAATGGGCTGGATACAATAAAGGCAGTTTCGGATGAAGAAAAGAAAGCACTTAGAAGAAGAAACAGGAAAAAAAGTATAAGGGCAGGAAATAGCATATTTTGAAAGCTATGAATCTACGCGAGGGCTGACATTTTTAAAGCAAAGAGATAACATGTCAAACACTCTTTTTTCAATCTCTGAGGAGGGACTAGAGGCAACTTCTGATATCTCTGAAACAACAAGTTCTTTTGCTTTTTCCATCATTTTTTTCTCGCGGAAAGAAAGAGGCTTAATTAAATTGAGATAAAAAAGACTTTTCAAGACAAGAACAACATCGATCATTACCCCACTTTTCATAAGATCGAGGTGCTCTTTGTATCTTCCCTTCCAGTTCATAGTCACATCTACTCCACCATTTCTCATAAAGTAAAAAATTTTCTCTACAGAAGCTTCAGAGATAGGCCTCCTTATTCCAATTTCTTTGGCATTCGAATAAGGGACCAAAACCAACGTATTATTAGAAAGAATTCTCACATGATAAATCTTAAAATTTTGCCCAAAATAACTTTCATCCTGAATATCTTCTATAACGCCAAGGCCTTGATTTGGATAGATGATTGTATCACCAATATTGAATGAATCCATTTTTGAGTTATTATAACCTATAAATTAATAATAGTCAAATCTACGAATCCGGTGTTAGCATCTCCATATCAGCGTTTAAGAAATTGATGCTCAAACTTGACAGATTAAAGCAGTTTTATTAACATACTCTCTCTTAAGGAAAAAAAGCACACAGAGAAAATGAAAAGAACGTTCCAGCCAAACAGAAGAAAAAGAAAAAAAAACCATGGCTTTCTGGTCCGCATGAGAACTAAGGGTGGTCAGCACGTTATCCAGAACAGACGACAAAAAGGCAGAAAAAAACTCACTGTTTAATGCATGAAACCCTTAGCCCTCAAGAGAGGATAAAAAAGAAAAGAGATTTTTTATTAATTTATAGAAGAGGGAAGCGTTACAGAGGAAAATATCTCATCCTCATTTATCTCCCCAATGATTTAAAGTTTTCAAGAATGGCTGTTGTTACCAGTAAAAAAATCGGAAATGCAGTCAAAAGAAATAAAATAAAGAGATGGATTAGGACATTATACCGTAGGAACAAAAAATTGCTGAAAAACTCTTTAGATCTTATCATTATCTCTAAAAAAGAAATCCAAGAGGCATCGTGGCTTGCACTTAAAGAAGAATACCTCACAGCCATTAAATCCATTAGCCAAAAAAATCAAACCGTATGAAAAGTTTTGTTCTATTCTTAATCAAAGCCTATAAGGCGCTTATATCTCCGCTCCTTGGTAATCACTGCCGTTTCTATCCGACATGTTCGACATATGCCTACGAAGCCATAAAAAAATACGGTTTGACAAAAGGAATATTTTTTGTATTTAAACGGCTCCTCAAGTGTCATCCATTTCATCCAGGAGGAGTTGATCCCATCCCTTAAAGGATTTATGAATGGAAAAAAGATTACTACTGGCAATAGTCCTTTCATTTTTGGTTTTATTTCTCTATCAAGCTCTTTTCGTTAAGAAGGAACCCCCACAAGAACCCATCTCGTTAACTGCCGTAGAGATGGAGAAGAAACCAGAGCAAGAGATTATCCAAAAAGATACTCTTACCCCTTCAGAACTTCCAGAAGATAAGGATTTTCAACCGATCTCTGATCAAGCCGAAGAACAAATCATAATCGACACTTCGTTGTTTCAAGCTGTATGGAGCAATAAAGGAGCTATATTGAAGAGCTGGAAACTCAAAAAACATAAAGACGAGAATAAAGAGGACCTTGAACTCATCTCCATTCATTCTGCAGAGATGAATAAATATCCATTTTTACTAAGCACAGAAGATCCCAGCTTCGATAACATAATCAACAATTCCCTCTATAAATCCTCTAAATACAAATTGGAATTAAAAGAAGGCCAAAGAGGAGAGATGCGGTTCGATTATGCTGATGAAAAGGGGACTAGAGTCGAGAAAATTTTTACTTTCGAAGGCGGGAAATATGAGTTTGATATTCAGATTAATGTCTGGAAAAATGGCCAGAGAGTTGAGCCCCGTCTTGCCTGGGGACCAGGTTTTGGTAATCCGTCCCCTGAAGCTCAAAAACAAAGGTTTGGAAGCGGGAGCGGCATTGCTGTTTATTCTGCCGGCAAAGTTTTTCGACACCAAGAAAGAAAATATAATCCAGAAAAGAATTTCTATAACTTCGTAAATTGGGTAGCCTATGAAGATAATTACTTTACAGTTCTTTTTCTCACTTCGCCCCAAAAGACAAGCGCAGCTTTCTTGAAAGAAGAAAAAGATCAAGCTTCTTTCTATTTTCTCTCTCTAAACTATCCCCAAAAGGCTTTGATTGGCCCAAAAGATATCGATGTCCTGAGTGAATTTGGATATGATACAAAAAAATTGATAAAATTCGGTCTCTTCGGATTTATCGCCGAGATTCTCCTGAAAGCCATTAAATCAATCCATAATGTTATTCCAAACTGGGGACTCTGTATCATCATCCTTACCTTTATCACCAAAATTCTCTTTTTCCCTTTAACCTACAGCAGCACTCGTTCCATGTCAAAAATGCAAGATCTACAGCCTAAGATAAAAGCCTTGAGAGCGAAATACAAGAAAGCCAAACAGGACATCGGTCAGCGGCGTAAAATGAACGAAGAAATTATGAAGCTTTACAAGGAACATGGCGTCAACCCGGCCGGAGGCTGTCTTCCCATGCTCATTCAGCTGCCAATTTTCTGGGGGTTTTTCCGGCTGTTGATGATATCCATTGAATTCCGGCATAGTCCTTTTATGCTTTGGATAACAGACCTCTCGGTAAAAGATCCATATTATGTCACCCCCATCCTGATGGGAATCACACAATTTATCAATCAAAAAATGACTCCTACATCCGCCGATCCCACTCAGCAAAGAATGATGCTCATCATGCCAGTCGTCATGACCATCTTTTTTATGAATTTTCAAAGCGGGCTTGTCCTCTACTGGCTAACCAGCAATATCCTCCAAATTGGCCAGCAATACATCTTTAATCGCATCAAGCATAAAAAAAAGAGAGAAGCTCATGAAAAAAAAAGAAGAAAAAAATAGTCAACAAGAAGAATTTAAGGGAAGAAATCTAGAAGATGCGATCAGCCTTGCTGAACACGTTCTTAAACTTCCGCGCTTACAGCTAAGCTACGAAATTATCGCCGAGAAAACAAAGCTTTTCGGGATAAAGAGAAAAGAAATCGTTATCCGTGCTTGGCCAAAAAAAGCATCAGAAGAATATATTGCCTCGAAATTTCTTGATAATCTTCTCTCCTTTTTTCCCCTTGATATTAAGTATCATATTAAGAAAAAAAACGACATGACCTATTTTATTTTTGAAGGAACAGATAAGTATCTTCTTCTCAGGGAAAATGGCACTCTTCTGCTGGCATTTCAGCATCTGCTCAATAAAATCTCCCCTCGAAAAGTTCAGACTGACTGCGATTTTTACAGGAAAAGAAAAGAACAGGAACTGAAGGAGCATACCCAGCAAATTGCGCATCAGGTTCAAGAAACGGGAAGGAATGAGGTATTGGATTTTATGAATCCTTATGAGAGAAGGATCGTCCACATCGCAGCAAATCTAATCCCTGGAATCACAACAGAAAGTATCGGAGATGGATTCTTGAAAAGAATAAAAATTTACCCTGTAAAGGAACCAACTAAGTAATTTTTTTCGGTCATTGGGATATTGGTGCTTGTTTGGAATTTGGAAATTGTAATTTGGGATTTGTAGTCACGCTTGCCTAAAAATTCATTCATACAAAGTTACTATAGATAATTTATAATATTTATCGGAATAATAATAAACCAAGCAGGCAAGACAAGGTAAAAAAGAAAAAAATGGGGGAACTCTTGAAACTCTTTACTGTTTACTTAAATATATTTATTATATACAGGTTATGGTTGAAGATACGATCATTGCGATTTCCACGCCTATTGGCTATAGCGGACTGGGTGTCGTGCGCCTCAGTGGAAAAAGATCTCTTCATATTGCTAAAAAGATTTTCAAGCCAAATAAAAACAAAGGAAAAATCCCGACTCGAAGTCCTGTCCTGGGATATCTTTATGACTTTGAACACAAAGAATTCTTTGAAGAAGCTTATCTGACTTTTTTCCCAGAGCCAAATACTTATACCAGGGAAGACATCGTTGAGATTAGCTGCCATGGAAGTCCTGTAATCCTCGAGGAAGTTGTCAGGCTCGGGGTAAAGTCCGGAGCAAGGCATGCCAATCCTGGAGAATTCACTCTCAGAGCCTATCTAAATGGAAGGATTGATATAATCCAGGCAGAAGCCATCAATGATATCATCAAAGCTTCTTCTTTGAAGCAGGCAAAAATATCCTTTAAACAGCTTGATGGGATTCTTTCTAAAAAAATCTTATCCCTCCGGAATCAGATCGTCCATCTTTTGTCTCAAATCGAAGCCAGCATTGAGTTTCCCGATGAGCGGTTAAGAATTTCGCGAAATAAAATCGTAAAAACCATAAAAAACATAAGTCACACGGTAAAAAGGCTTATTGAAAGTTATGATCTAGGAAAAACCCTCACCGAAGGGCTGATATTGGCCATTATAGGAAGGGCAAACGTGGGAAAATCAACGCTATTTAATTCCCTTCTCAAAAAGGATAGAGCCATTGTGACCCCTTATCCTGGTACTACCAGAGATTATCTAAGAGAAAAAATGAAAATAAAAGATTCCATTTTTACCCTGATCGACATGGCTGGTATCGAGAATGCTGTTCATCCCGTAGAAAAGGAAGGGATAAGGAGAGGAAAGAAGTTGGCTTACGAGGCCGACGGTATACTCCTCCTCTTCGATGCCTCCCAAAAAGAATCCCATGAAGATTATAAATTAATTAAAAAATTTAGAAACAAAAAGACCATCCTTCTCTTCAACAAAAATGACCTCCCTCAAAAAATGAATATAGAAAAAATTAGAAAAATTGAGAGAAACTTCCCATCTCTGAAGATATCCGCGTTAAAAGGAACAAACCTTGGGAAGCTAAAAGTAATGATACATGAGCTCTTTGTGCCCACTCAGGAACATGAAGAAGGGATTATCCTTCATCTCCGGCAAAAACTTCTTCTTGAAGATATCCTTGCCTGCCTGGTAGAGGGGAAGCACCTTATTGGAGAAGGTTATCCTGAAGAAATCTGTGCAGAGGAAATCCGAAAAACAATCCCCTTAATCGGCCAGCTCACAGGTGACATTCAAGTGGATGAAATCATTGAGAATATATTCAGCCGATTCTGTATTGGAAAATAACAAAATGGAAATAAAAAATCCGAAGCACGAAATCCGAAACTCGAAACAAATCCTAAATTCAAATGCTCAAATTATCAAAACTGAGAACAAAGTAAGGAGTGAGGAGTAAGGAGTTAGGAGCAAAATATATTAATTCCTGTTTACTCCTTACTACTTACTCCTTACTTTTCACTTTATTATGATCATTTGGATTTCAAATATTAAAAAACTATGAGAAAATGTGATTCAACAAAGAAGTCGTTGCTTGTGCAATTTGAATCAGAGCTGAAAAAATGAACTTTTACAATGAATATGACGTAATCGTTGTGGGCGCAGGCCATGCAGGCTGCGAAGCTGCCCATGCTGCAAGCGCAATGAGCCTTGAAACCTGCCTTATCACGATTAATCTCGAAAGCATCGCGCAGATGTCCTGCAATCCAGCCATTGGTGGCCTTGCCAAAGGTCATTTGGTCCGGGAAATCGATGCCCTAGGAGGACTCATGGGTCTCCTTGCTGATGAGACTGGCATCCAGTTCAGGCTTCTAAATCGAAGTCGAGGAGGAGCTGTCCAGGCGCCAAGGGCGCAATCTGACAAGGCTGTCTACAGGTTAACCATGAAAAATTGGCTGGAAAATCTTCCGAAATTAACGCTCTTTCAAGCAATTGTCACTGGAATCCTCATAAAAAATGGCAGGGCATATGGAGTTATGACTTTGGAAGGGAATAGACTGCTAGCAAAGTCTGTTATCATCACCCCCGGAACTTTCTTAAACGGGCTTATCCATATAGGACTTAAAAGCTATTCTGCAGGAAGGGCTAATGAGCCAGCTTCCCAAGAATTGAGCGAATATTTAAAAAAACTAGGACTCAAGATATTTCGCCTGAAAACAGGAACCCCCATGCGGCTCCACAAAGACACCATCGACTGGAGCAGGTTTAAAGCCCAACCTGGTGATGAAAACCCCGTTCCTTTCTCTTTCCGAACCAAAAAAGACCTCGAAAACAAAATCGTCTGCCATATCGGCCACACAAACTCTAAGACTCATGAAATCATCAATAAAAACCTAGACAAATCTCCTCTTTTTTGCGGAAAAATAAGAGGCGTCGGGATTCGATACTGTCCATCTATCGAGGATAAAGTTGTCAAATTTCCTCATCACAAAAGGCATCAATTCTTTCTTGAACCAGAAGGCCTGGATACCGCAGAAATCTATGTTAACGGCATCTCTTCCAGCCTTCCTCTCGAAGTTCAAAGGGATATCCTTAAAAGCATCCCAGGCCTAGACGAGGCAAAAATTCTGAGGCCTGCATATGGCATTGAGTATGATGCTGTGATTCCAACCCAACTTCAGCCCACTTTAGAAACAAGATCAACAAAAAATTTGTACCTGGCCGGCCAAGTCAATGGGACCTCAGGCTACGAAGAGGCTGCTGCCCAAGGATTAATGGCAGGTATAAATGCTGCCTTAAAAATAAAAAAGAGAGAGCCATTCATCCTTCGCAGGGATGAAGCATACATAGCTGTACTTATCGACGACCTCACATCTAAAGGTGTTGAAGAACCCTACCGCCTTTTTACATCCCGTGCCGAATACAGGCTTTTCCTGAGAATAGACAATGCAGATAAGCGTCTTATCAAATATGGCCACAAATTTGGGCTTATTAAAGAAAAAGACTATGAAGCTTACCTTCGCAAGCGGGAGAGGACAAATAGAGTGATGCATTTCCTAATAAAGGAAAAAATTAGGACAGAAGACAAAGATACAATTTCTCTCAAAGATTTCCTAAAAAAGCCTGAAGTAAGGTTTAAAAATGTGTTAGAATATAAAAAACCTGAACTTAGTTTATCAGATGAAGAAGTTAGATATATCGAGTCAGAGGTAAAATACGAAGGCTATATAAAAAAGCAGGCGAAAGAAATTGCCCGAATCATAAAAATTGACAAAGAAAAGATCCCAGAAAACATTGAATTTAAGAAAATATCCGGGCTTACAAGGGAAGTGATAGAAAAACTTGAAAAATACAGCCCAAAAACAATAGGAGAAGCGAAAAAAATTCCAAGCATAACACCAGCTGCCATTGTTAATCTGCATATTTATATTAACCTGAAAAAAAAGAAAAATCAGAGCAAAAAAATGTTTCACGTGAAACATTAAAAAACAATGAATAAAATAATTGCCATAGCCAACCAGAAAGGAGGGGTCGGAAAAACGACAACAGCAATTAACCTTTCTGCTTCATTAGCCCTAAAAAACCGGCGTACTCTCATTGTTGATTTCGACCCTCAAGGGATGGCTACAATAGGTTTGGGAAAAACAAAAGAAAAACAAAAAGGAATATACCAGGCTCTAATGAACGGCACGTATATGATGGATCTCATTCTGCCCACCGAACTCGATAATCTCTACATCTGTCCTTGCTCCCCTGAATTATCAGGCTTCGAGGCAGAAATTTTTTCTGAAGAAAAGAGGGAAAAGAAACTCCAAGATTCAATAAATAATATAAAAAAATATTTTAACTTTATCTTTATTGATTGTCCTCCTTCCCTCAGTTTCTTAACGATAAATGCTCTTACGGCTGCAGATTCTGTGCTCATTCCTGTTCAATGCGAATTTTTTTGCATGGAAGGCATCGCTGACCTTTTCCGGACCCTGGATGAGGTGCGCACCTATCTAAATCCCACTCTTACTATCGAAGGCATAGTCCTCACCATGTTCGATGAACGAACAAACCTTTCCAAACAGGTCGCAGAAGAAATCCGTCAGTCTCTCAAAAAAATTATTTACGAAGTCATTATTCCTCGTACAGTCAAGCTTGCCGAGGCCCCCAGTTTTGGCAAGCCCATTCTCCTTTATGATATAAAATCGAAAGGAGCTCAATCCTATTTAAATTTAGCAAGGGAGATACTAAATAAATGAAAAAGAAAGCATTGGGTAAGGGCTTGAAAGCTTTCTTACCAGAAGATTATGCCATTTTAAAAGAAGAGAGATATGCTGAACTTGATATTGATCAGCTCAAACCAAATCCTCTCCAGCCAAGGATGAAATTCGATCATGATTCCCTTGATGAGCTGGCTCGTTCGATTAAGGAATCCGGAGTTCTTCAGCCTATACTTGTTGTTCCAGCAGGAAATCATTACAAAATAATCGTGGGAGAGAGGAGGTGGCGTGCTGCTCAAAAAATTGGGCTAAAAACAATTCCTGTTATTATCCGTACCATCCCAAAAGAGCGACAAATCGAAGCCTCGCTTGTTGAAAACCTACAAAGGGAAGATCTTAATCCTTTAGAAATTGCCTTGGCCTATCAAAAACTGATTAAAGAGCTGAATTATACCCAACAGGAAGTTGCCGAGAAGGTAAGTAAAGATAGGACGTCAGTTGCCAACTACGTTCGTCTCCTAAAACTTCCTGATGAGATTCAGGATATGCTGGGAGAGGGCAAAATCTCCATGGGACATGCACGGGCTCTGATCAACCTCGAAAACGCTGAGAAACAAGTTTATATTTCTCGTCAGATTGTACAAAAAAATCTTTCCGTGCGCGATGTAGAAAATAAAATAAATAGACTCAAGCTTAAGCCTCCAAGCGAGCAAGGCCGGGCACCTGATCCTGACCTATTAGCTCTTCAAGAAGAATTTATTAAACTCTTTGGAACAAAGGTTTCCATCTCTGGAAATCAGAATAAAGGAATTGTGAAACTCTATTATTATTCAATGGATGACTTAAACAGTCTCTATGAAAAAATCAAAGGAGTGAAGAAATGAAAGAGAAGAGAAAAGAAATCGAAGAGAGCAAAATCACTGGATTCTTTGATAAAGATACAGAAATCAAAGGAGATCTGAGTTTTAAAGGCTCATTCCGAATCGATGGACGTTTCAAAGGAAAAATAGACTCCAGTTCCATGCTCATCATTGGTGATAACGGAAAAGTGGAAGCAGACATCAAGATTGGCTATATCATCATCAACGGTGAAATTAAGGGTAACATTCAAGCCGCAGAAAAGGTTGAAGTAAACGCCAACGGACGAGTCATCGGTACGATCATTTCTCCTAAATTGATTATAGAAGAAGGGGCTTATCTTGAGGCAAACTGTCAGACAACTGATAAAGTGCCCCAAGAACCACCGGTAAAATCACTGGCTGAAGAAAAAAAGATTAATTCAGGAATCCAGCCTTGAAACTAGCCACTGGAATTATTCCAGCCAGATACGATTCAAAACGGTTTCCAGGGAAACATTTATCTGTGATTCTGGGAAAATCTATTATCCAAAGAGTATATGAACAGGCACAAACAGCGAATCTTTTACAGCGAATCATCATTGCAACTGACGATGAAAGAATCTTTCAGGCTTCCCAAGCTTTCGGAGCTGAAGTCTTGATGACTTCCCCTCTTCACAATTCTGGCACAGAGAGAGCGGCTGAAATTGCTGAAAAAATAAACACCCCCATAATCATCAACATCCAGGGAGACGAGCCTCTTCTTAGAGGCAAGATGATAGATGATCTTGTCATAGCCCTCCAGGATGAAACCATCCCAATGGCCACGCTTGCAGCCAAGGTGAAGGATCTGAGCCTTATTAATGAGAAAAATATTGTCAAAGCAGTTCTAGATAAAAATGGTTTCGCGCTTTATTTCTCCCGTTCACCTCTTCCTTTTCAGGCCTCAGATTATTTCTGGCAGCACATCGGAATTTACGGATATCAAAGAGATTTCTTATTAGAGTTCAGTCAATTATCCGCCTCTAGGCTCGAAACAACGGAAAAGCTAGAACAGCTCAGAGTTCTTGAGAACGGCTACAAGATAAAAATTATCGAAACCTCGTCTCCAACCTTGAGTGTTAACACGCCTCAGGATATAATCAGGATTGAAAATTTTTTAAAACAAAGAACAAATGACTAAATTTATATTTGTCACTGGCGGAGTTATTTCTGCTTTAGGAAAAGGAATTGCCGCCGCTTCTATGGGAATGCTTCTCGAGAGTCATGGTTATAAAATTACTCTGCAAAAACTTGACCCCTACCTGAATGTTGATCCCGGAACCATGAGCCCCTTCCAACATGGCGAGGTTTATGTCACAGATGATGGAGCTGAAACGGATCTCGACCTGGGACACTATGAACGATTCACTTCTACAAAAACAACTCAAGCTCATAACTGGACAGCCGGTAAAATTTACGATTCAATATTAAGAAAAGAACGCAGGGGAAAATACCTCGGGAAAACAGTTCAGGTAATCCCTCATGTTACAGACGAAATAAAACATGCTTTTTATGCTGTGGCCGAGGGCAATGATATTGTCATCGTTGAAATAGGCGGAACTGTGGGTGACATTGAAAGCCTTCCGTTTCTCGAAGCCACACGACAAATGAGACTTTCCTTAGGTAAAGAAAACACTCTTTTCATTCACCTAACATTAGTTCCGTATGTCAAAACCTCTGGAGAGCTTAAAACAAAGCCCACCCAGCACAGCGTAAAAGAACTACGCGCAATAGGAATTCAACCTGATATTATTCTCTGCCGGACAGACAGATCCCTCAGCAAGGATATAAAAGCAAAAATATCCCTCTTTACCAATGTTCCCTTAGAAGCAGTTATTACTGCCAAAGACGTGGATAATATTTACGAAATTCCTCTGGGCTTTGCAAAAGAGGGCTTGGACATCATCATCCTTAAGGAATTGAAGCTTCCCCCCAAAAAAAGGCGGCTCACACAATGGAAAAATATGGTGGATAGGATGAAAACTCCGCGAGATGAAGTCCGCATCGCTCTGATAGGGAAGTATGCAGGACTTCAGGATTCTTATATGAGTCTAAAGCAGGCTTTAGACCACGCAGGTACGGCACACCAGCTAAAAATCAACATATCATGGATAGAAGCAGAAGAATTGGAGACGAAAAAAGCTGAAAAAGTATTAAAAGATGCAGATGGAATTCTTGTACCGGGTGGGTTTGGCATCAGAGGGATCGAAGGAAAAATCAATGCCGTTTCCTTTGCTCGAAAGAATAAAATCCCGTTTTTCGGTATCTGCTTGGGCATGCAATGTGCAACCATCGAGTTTGCCAGAAATGTAGCCTCTCTCCCAGGCGCTAACAGTTCAGAGTTTAATCCTAAGACTCCACACAAGGTTTTCTTTAAATGGAGAGATCTGAAAGGAGTACAAGATCTTGGTGGAACCATGAGGTTAGGTCAGTTTTTATGCCGCCTGGAAAAAGGCTCTTTCGCAGAAAAGGCGTATGGCAGATTTAATGTTTATGAGCGGCACCGTCACCGCTATGAATTTAACCCCCAATATGAAGAAACCTTGAGCAAAGCAGGCCTTTTAATCTCTGGGAAAAATCCTGACTATAATCTGGTAGAAATCGTGGAGATCAGGAACCACCCCTGGTTTCTGGGCTGCCAGTTCCATCCCGAGTTTAAATCCAAGCCTGTAAAGTTTCATCCCCTTTTTAAGGCTTTTATTGGAGCAAGCTATGTCTATCGTTCCAAAAGAAATAAAAATCAACAACAAGATTAAAATAGGCGGATCCAATCCCCTTTTTCTGATTGGTGGGCCGTGCGTTATCGAAAGCCAGGAACATACCTTCCTAATGGCAAAGGAAATAAAAAAAATATGCGAAGACCTGCAAATATCTTTTATCTTTAAGGCATCTTACGATAAAGCCAACCGCTCTTCCATAAAGTCCTACAGAGGGCCAGGCTTTGAGCGAGGATTAGATATCCTTAAAAATATAAAAACCGATCTTGATATACCTGTTCTTTCCGATGTGCATGAAACAAACCAAATTGAGAAAGCCGCCCATGTCTTGGACGTTATCCAAATACCCGCCTTCCTCTGCCGCCAGACAGACTTAGTTGTTGAAGCTGCCAGAGCAAAAAAACCTATAAATATAAAAAAGGGTCAGTTTCTCTCTCCTTATGAAATAAAAAACATTGTGGATAAGGCCCTCAGCCAGGGAAATGAGAACATCATTCTCACAGAAAGAGGAACTTCCTTCGGCTACAACAATCTCGTTTTTGATGTTCGTTCCATACCGATTATGAAGAGATTGGGTTTTCCTGTTGTTATTGATGCTTCTCATAGCATTCAAAAACCTGGAGGAGAGGGAACCTCTTCTGGAGGGGAGGCTGAATTTATTCCCTTTATAGCCAAGGCAGGAATAAGCGTGGGTGCAGATGGCGTTTTTCTTGAAGTTCACGACAATCCCCCTCAAGCCCTATCAGATAGCCATGACTCATTAATATTAAATAAGTTACATGGACTGTTGAATTCGCTTGTGCGGCTAAGAAAACTACAAATATGAATAACAACCTCTATTAATGTATAATAAAGCAATATGAAAAAAGATGAGATAATTCAAACCGGGAAAAATGTCCTGGAGATAGAGGCCAAAGCAGTCAATTCTCTATCTTCCAGGCTTGACGAGAACTTTGCAAAAGCAGTCGAGCTTCTTTCAAAAACAAAATCACGAGTCATTGTTACAGGAATAGGAAAATCAGGTCTTATTGGTCGCAAGATCGCCGCTACCCTGGCAAGCTGCGGCACACCTGCTATGTTTATCCATCCTGCTGAAGCGGGCCATGGCGACCTCGGGATGATCGTAAAAGAAGATATACTCATCGCTATCTCTTACAGCGGAGAAACAAGAGAGATTGTCGATCTTCTTGATTTTTCAAAAAGAATCGGGATAAAGCTCATAGGCATCACGGGAAATAAAAATTCAAAATTGGCTAAATACAGCGATATTGTTTTAGATGCAAAGGTTGAGAAGGAAGCAGAACCAAGTGGCCTGGTCCCGACAGCGAGTTCCACTGCTGCCTTAGCCATGGGAGATGCAATCGCCATCGCTCTTATGAAGGAAAAGGAATTTGGAGAGCAAGATTTTGCATTTTTTCATCCTAAGGGACAGGCAGGAAAAAAACTCATCAAAGTTAAAAACCTCATGCATAAAGGAAAACAGATTCCATATGTTTCTGAAAGCACACCTATGAAAGATGTTCTTAAAGAGATGTCTACGAAAAAAATGGGGCTGACCTGTGTGATCGATTCAGAGGAAAGGCTTGTAGGAATCATAACAGACGGAGATTTGAGACGAATGATTCAAAAATACGGGGATAGCTTGCTGGAAAAAACAGCCCAAGACTGTATGTCTCCCAATCCAATCAACATTGACAAAGAAGACTTAGCCACAAAAGCCCTTAACCTTATGGAAGAAAATAAAATTACCTCCCTGATTATCAAGAATAAAAGGGGGAAAATAGAGGGAATCATCCATCTCCATGATTTATGGCGAACAGAGATGTTCTGATGAAAGAAAAAGCGCGGGCACAAAAAATCAAAATGATTCTCATGGATGTCGACGGCACTCTTACTGACGGGTCCCTTATCGTCTTTCCTGACGGAGAAGAGCTAAAATCCTATAATGTGAAAGATGGATTAGGAATTTTCCTTGCTCATTTAGCAGGCATAAAAACTGGTATCATAACAGGAAAAACTTCAAAATCTCTTGAAAAGCGGGCAGAAAAACTGAAAATCAAGGAGCTTTATCAGGGAATCCTGGATAAAAAAAAGATCTTACACAAAATCCTGGATAAAAACAGCCTTGACCTCCAAGAAGTTGCCTATATAGGAGATGACCTAGGAGACCTTGAGGTCATCAAATCTGTCGGCCTGGCAGCAGCTGTGGCGGATGCACATTCAGAGATTCAGAAACACAGCCATTTCATCTGCTCCAATCCTGGGGGAAAAGGAGCTGTACGAGAGTTTATCGAATTTATTCTCAAAGCTCAAGACAAGTGGCATGTAATAGAAAAAAACATCAATAATCTAACGCACATAAAGGATTAATACCAGTGAAATATGCTAGTAATGGCAATATAATGAAGAACTGTTACAAGTTGTTAATTACTCCTTACTCCTCACTCCTTACTAAATCAGGAGGAAAAAGTGAAACTCAAACCTGAAATTTTCAGACAGTACGACATAAGAGGCATTGTGGATAAAGACCTGACTCCAGAAACCGTTGAATTACTGGGAAAAGGAATAGGCTCCTACTTCCGGAGGCAAAAAAGAAGAGTGGTTGCGTTGGGAAGAGACTGCAGACTCAGCTCCCCTGCCTTTTCTGAAGCTATGACTAAAGGTTTACTATCTACAGGATGCAGTATCATAGATTTAGGCATCATTCCTACACCACTCCTCTATTTCGCCATCTATTACAAAGAAATAGAGGCTGGTGTCGTGATCACCGGATCTCACAATCCTCCAGAGTATAACGGATTTAAAATGATGGTCGGGGAAGAGACTCTTTATGGAGAGGCCATTCAAGATATATCCTTGATAATTAAAAATAAAGATTTCATAAAGCAAGAAATAGGTTTAAAAAAAAGCTACAACATCGTCCCGGAATACCATGAATATGTTGTGAACAACATAAATCTTCAAAAAAAGTTAAAAGTAGTTGTGGATGCTGGTAATGGGACTGCCGGCGTTGTCGCTGTTCCCATCTTCAGAAAACTTGGATGTGAGGTAATAGAGCTCTTCTGCGAGATGGACGGGAATTTTCCCAACCATCATCCAGACCCAACGCTTCCAGAAGCCCTTGAACATTTGATCAAAAAAGTCGCAGAATCCAAAGCCAATTTAGGACTTTCCTATGATGGAGACGCTGACAGGATTGGGGTTATCGATGATGAGGGAAATATTATCTGGGGGGATCAGCTTATGATCATCTTCTCCCGGGATATTCTCCCCTCAAATCCCGGAGCCCCTGTGATTTCTGAAGTAAAGGCCTCCAAGCTTCTCTATGAGGAAATCAAAAAACTGGGCGGACGGCCTATCATGTGGAAAACAGGCCATTCCTTGATCAAGAAAAAAATTAGGGAAGAAAATGCCCTGCTTGCAGGTGAGATGAGCGGCCACATCTTCTTTGCGGACAGATTTTTCGGGTTTGACGACGCAATTTATTCCTCAGCACGTCTTCTGGAAATTCTCTCTCGCTCTGAAAAAAAGCTCTCTCAAATGCTTTCCGACCTTCCAAAAACTTACTATACCCCTGAAATTAGAATCTATGCCTCTGATGAAGTAAAATTCAAAATTGTCGACGCAGTTAAAAAAGAGCTTTCCCTAAAGCATCCTACTATCGACATAGACGGCGTGAGGGCTGAATTTCCAAAAGGATGGGCTCTAGTGCGTGCGTCCAATACTCAGGAAGCCCTTGTCCTGCGCTTTGAGGCTGATACAAAAGAAGACCTTGAGGCTATAAAAAAAGAAGTCGAAAAAACAGTTGAAAACGCCATAAAAAGGTTAGAACGCACTTGAGTTTCTTTATGGGCCTTGCAGCTTTTATCTCGTCATTTGCGATATAAATTCTTTATTTAGGTGAGAAAAATGGATATTCGTGCAGTAATCATGGCCGGTGGTGTCGGAACACGTTTCTGGCCCTTGAGCCGAAAGAAAAGACCAAAGCAGTTTCTGCCAATCATAAGTGATAATACAATGATCGAGGAAACTGTCAACCGCCTTCTGCCTCGAGTTTCCTCCTCCAATATCTATACAATTGCTAATCCTGAGCAGACTCAGGTCATAAAAAGGCGCTTCACAAATCTGCCAGAAGAAAATCTTCTGATCGAACCTCAGGGAAAAAACACAGCACCTTCCTTGATTCTGGCTACAGCCAAAATCTACCTCCAAAACCCACAGTCCGTGGTGGCAGCACTTCCCGCAGACCACCTCATAAGGGATTCAGCTCTATTTCTTAAAAAGCTCGAGGCTGGAGCAGCTGCTGCCGCAGAAGGAGAAAACCTGGTTACTTTTGGTATTCCCCCTGATTATCCAGCAACAGGATACGGCTATATCAATTTTTCGTTAAAACCTCCCTCCGAAATTTTGGGAGAAAATTTCTACCCCGTAGAAAAATTCAAGGAAAAACCCGATTATGAACAGGCCAAGGAATTTCTAAGAGCAGGGAACTACTTCTGGAACTCCGGGATGTTTATCTGGCGGGCTGAAGTCTTCGCTCGAAAACTAGAGTTGTATGCACCCGTGATGTTTTCATACTGGAATAAGGTTCTTGAAGCCTTGAAATATAACAATGAAGCTCAAATACAAAAGATTTTTGATGTAATTCCTTCCATATCTATTGACTACGCCCTGATGGAAAATGCAAAAGGCGTACTGATGTGTGAGGGGAATTTCGGGTGGTCAGACGTGGGAGCATGGTCTGCATTAGCCGATATTTGGGATAAGGATGAGAGCGGGAATGCGTTAAGAGGAGAAAACATAATCATAGATTCTGAAAACTGTCTCCTATACAATCCCAACAAGATCACAGCACTTGTCGGAGTAAAGGACCTCATTGTCGTGGATACGGAAGACGCCCTCCTCATCTGCCACAAAGACCAGGATCAGAAAGTGAAAGATATTGTGGAAAATATCAAGAAAAAAGGCAAAAGTGAATACTTATAGAATTCCCCGTTGAGTCCTTTGATGCTCTTGAAAAAAAAATACCTATTGACTATATGATTATAAAAAAGTGAAATGTCTATGAAAAATTGAGGGAAAATGGAAATCAAAGAAAAGACAGAATTAAAAGTCACTGTTGATAAAAGACATATTGTTTCCATCGGTGAACGTCTCTACACTGAAAGCGTCGAGCTCATCAGAGAGCTTGTAAACAATGCCTATGACGCTGATGCAACCGAAGTATATATAGAAATCACCCCTGAAAGGATTGAAATCAAGGATAATGGCTCCGGCATGGATCTTGAAGGGTTAAAACAGTATTTCAACATCGGTTCAGAGGAGAAAATCATTCACTCTCGCTCTCCCAAAATGGGCAGAGCGAGAATCGGGCAGTTTGGCATAGGAAAATTTGCTTCTCTTGCTGCTGCATCGCGTTTTGAAGTCATTACACAAAACAAAGATTTTTCCGCCAGAGTGACCTTCGACAAAAAAGCCTGGAAAGAGGCAAAGGATACATGGCACCTTCCTTTGGAAATTCTCGAGCCTGACCTTAAAAAGGGAGATGGGACTATTGTTGTTCTTTCCGATCTTTCAAAAGCGTTCGAACTCGAAGAAGCTGAAAAAAAATTAATGGAAGGGGTTCCCCTTAAAGCCCCTGACTTTGCTGTTTATCTGAACAACCGACGCCTTTTTCCAAGGAGCCTTATAGGCCAGAGGATTCCCATCTTGGAGGGGGGCAAATACGGGCTTGTCTCAGGAGAGATTGTCATAACTCCGACCTCCATGGCCTCAGTTAAGGATTTGGGAATCGACGTTAAAGTAAAAGGCGTTACAGTAAAAAAAGACCTTTTTGGGATGGAAACATGGGGAAAGGTTGTAGCCAGAATAAAGGGAGAAATCAATGCAGATTTTCTTCTGATTACAAGCGACCGGTCCAACTTTGTAACTGACTCAGACGAATATCAGGAATTCCTCAAAATCATGGGAAAGATCGTAAGTGTTATCAAGAAGACTCTGGGAAAAGAAGCAGACCGCAGGGCAGACCAAATGGCCGGCCGGGCCGTAAAAGAGGCCCTGCAGAGAATCCACAAAGCATTAGCCCAAAACCCGGATTTATCTCCCTTTGGCCCGATCCCATACGGTGAAAAAGGAGGGATTGGAGGAGGAGCAGTTGCTGAAGGCGGAAAGAAAAAGGGAGAAGATGAATCTAAGACTGTGGTACAAAAAGAGGAGGAAAAACAGAAACCAAAGACAAAAAGAAGACGCCATCCCCTAGTAAAAAAAATCACACCAAATGCAATCGTTCGAAGGATGAGGATGGGAGAAAGCAGTGTTTCTGTCTGCCTCGATTTTTTTGGGGAATCAGGGCCTGAGTGTTTTTCAGAGGGAAATGTTGTCTATATCAACCGCGACTATCCGCTTTTCAAAAGAGAATCCAAGAGATCTGCCACCCATACGATGTATGTAGCCCGCCTCTTAACCCAAGAAATCTCCCTTATGAAGGAGACAAGGAGTCCACGATTAGCCTTTAACCGACAGAGCAAACTCCTCAAAGATGCCTTTGCTGAAGAATAAGTCAACCAACGCAAAACCAGTAGATAAAAAGCTCCCGTTCCAGTTCCTCATAGTTATCAAACTCTTTCGCTATTATTTCCCAGAACCTTTCATTGTGTCTTTTTTGTTTCAGATGGGCAATCTCGTGAAAAATGATGTAGTAAAGTAGATATTCGGGCAAAAATTTCATAAGCTGGTTAACAGTCAAATTCCTTTTCGCACTGCAGCTTGCCCATTTTGTCTTCATGGTCCTGAAATATATCTTATTCAACTTCTCGTCCAGCTCATCAGAAATCCTTTCAGCCAAAGAATAAATGATCTCTCTAAAATCTCTTTCCGTTCTCTTATTTTTCTCCTTGTTTTCAGCCTTTTTTAAACAATCCTCTATAAATTCAATTTTTTTTAGTATCCATCTCTTGTGCTTTCTCAGGACAATTTCGGGTTTAAAGCCGAAAGGAAGGACAAGCAGAAGCTTCCCTGTTTTTAATTCTATCCGCGGGTATTTAATATTTCTGTAAGAAACTTCATAAGGTATGTTATTGAGTTCCATAATTTTCTACACATTCTGTAAGTTTGTTATGTAAAGTACTCATTTCTTCAAAAGAAATGGCATATTTTCCCTTTATGCGCCTCACGAATCTTCTTATTTCTCTTTCCACTTCTTTTTTTGCGGTTGTTTGACTCAGCCACCCCGTAAACATGTGTTTTTTAAGTTTCTCAGAAAATTCCCTGACTAACATCGCAAAGTCTTCTTCCTTACTCAACCTCTTCTCGAGCTCTAGAAGCATGGAATATTCAACATTTGAAAAGCCGAGAGACCGCTGTCTCGAGATGCGATTGTACATCTCGGTTATGGTCTCCGCACCCTCTATATATATCCGTTCATAATCTCTTGTCTTCTCCTTCCATAACTCCAGAAGCCTTTCCACTTTTTCCACCAACGACTCGTAAACAGGGTTTCTATGCCTTTCAACGAGAACCAATCTGTTTAATGTAAAGAGAATGTTGGCAGCCTTTTCTTTCCTGCTCTTAACCTTCTCTTCCAGTGCCTCAAGATACTCATCATCAAAGGCAATAACCGGAAGTTCTTTCTCCAAATTCTCGATTTCTGTGGATTTATGGACAAATCTTATGGTTTTATCGTAATACTTTTGAACATAAACCTCATCAAAAGGCTTTTGGATGACTGTCTTCATGTAGTAGGCATAAATTGCGGAGAGCCATTTGTAATCCTTAAAATATTCAAGTTTCAGTTCTGCCGGGCCAAGGAGTTCAAAAATCTTTCTCAGGTTCTTATACCTTACCAGGAATTCTTTTCCTTCTCCTTCTTTTGCTGTGAGAATCTCGATCGCCCGAAGCAAGGTTTCTCTATTGTAATCTTTTGGGATTTCTTGAAATATCTTAAAAATTTCTTTAATCAGAGCGTAAAATTCCTCTTCTAGCTTTCCATAATCGAGGAGAGCCCCCTGAATATCTTCTTCGCTATACATCTCCAGAGCTTTCTTGAATTCTTTAAGAACTCCGACATAATCGAAAACTATTCCCGCTTCTTTTAAATCTTTATACGGCCTGTTTGTCCTTGCCACTGCCTGAAGGAGCCTGTGCTCTTTAAGAGGTTTATCAAGATACATGATTTGAAGCACTGGCACATCGAAGCCTGTCAGAAGCATATCGGTTACGACCAGTATTTTTGGATACTCCTCCTCCTTGAACTTTTCGATGAAGTTTTTCCGGATATCCTCATAATTGAGCCCTCCGTATCTCGCCTTAGCTTCAGCAACATACTGGTGAATCAATTTTCTTTTCCTTCTGTCATCTTCCCTGTAAGTCACGGCAACTTCGGAATATTTTGCAGGCAAATGCTTATCTAATTCTTGCTTGTAACATACGCAGGCCTTCCTGCTTCCGGCTACTACCATGGCCTTAAATTTGCCGTCAATATTTTCCTTGAAGTGCCGAGCCATATCCTCAGCAATCACTCTAATCCTCCCTGGATTTTCGAGCACAAGCTTGATGGCATTAAGCCTCTTTTTCACCCGGGCTTCAATGGTTTCCCTTATTTCCTCAGGCAGCTCTTCAAATTCTGATTCAAGAAAAGATTCCAATAAATCCTTCTTTAAATGAATTTCTTTTTCAAGCCGGGGCTGATAGACGATTTTTACCGTAAAGCCATCCTTTATGGAATCCGTTATGAAATACCTATCAAGATAAGGCTCTTCTGGAGGATAACTGAACTCGACATAAGTATCTCTTCCTCTCTTTGCTATCGGGGTACCGGTGAGAGCAAAGAAAAAGGAACTTTTGAGTATGGCCTTCATCTGAGCTGCAAGCAGGCCGTACTGGGTCCGATGACCTTCGTCGATGAAGGCGACGATGTTTTTCCTGTTCATGATGGTATCTTTATGTTTCGATACTCTCTCGATCTCTTCCTGAAGCTCTTTGAGCTCTTCGGGCCTGAACTTATGGATTAGGATGATAAATACGCCTCTCTTGCTTCTGTAATCATCGAATCTCAGAAGCTTTTTAAGCTCTTTGATGGACCCGATTATTTCAGGCCTAACAAGATCCAATGAGTAAAATTCGTTATAGAGCTGGTCTTCGAGTTCAATCCTGTCCACGATGAAAAATATTGTAGGATTCCCAAGATGGCTCAGATAGTAAAGTTTATTCGCCGCAAAGATCATGGTCAGGGTTTTGCCGCTTCCCTGCCAGTGCCAGATAAGCCCCTTGTCTTTATTTTCTTCCCCTTTTAAATTCCTGATGACCCTGTCAACCATCTTGTTTGCGGCCCTATACTGCATGTATCGGGTGACGACTTTGGTGGCATTTCCGAATTCAACCCTGAAAAAGAGGAAGTTCTTGATGATGTCTAGGAGGTTGTAAGGAGAGAGCATTTCAATCTGAGAATCTATCGAGTCTATGCCTTCCTCTCTCCATTCATGTACTTTTGCCTCTTCCTGCCAGGAGACAACGGGAAAATACCGGGCTTCGCTTTCTGCGGCAACTCCAAGTTGGACATATTTGTAGAGCTCAGGAACGAGTCTTTCGTAGTCCTTTATCTGATTGTAAGCATTCAGCCAGCTCTCAGATATGTTCGCAGGGTTTTTGCATTCCACATTGACCACAGGGATACCGTTGATATAGAGGACAATATCTGTTCTGATCTTTTCTCTTCCCTGATAGGAGGCCTGCCTTGTGACTATGAGCTCGTTATTTTTGACCTTCTTAAAGTCAAAGAGCTGAATTGCCTCTACGATTTTCTCTTTTTCAAATTTCACAGGCACTCCGAACTTGTAGAAGTTTAAAATCTTTTTGGCGCCTTCAATTCCAGAAGATGCAAGTTTTAACTCGTTGATAACTTTGTTGAGCTCATCGTCTCCAATACCGGTCTCTTTGTTGATTCTCTTTAAGGCGCGCACCAGGTTAGGAATGAGCAGAGGCTCATCGAAAGTCTCTCTTTCGAGTTCATCAGCAAGGACAAACTTCCAGTTTTTTTCTATAAGTTTCTGGATAATATAATCTTCTACAAGCCTTTTCTCTGTAAATCCCATTTTAAGAATCCAGTTTAACCCTCTTTCTCCCTGTCAAGAGGTCATTCATCAGGCCTTTTTTTATCCTTTCAAGTTTTCCTTTTCTTTTTCTTAACATTTCCATCCTGCTGTCAACAGTGCCCAAGATCTCAGCGATTTTTTGCTGTTCGGATAGGGGAGGGAGGGGGAGTTTTAAAGTTTTTAGATTAGTAGAATTTATATTTGCTTGATGAACTGCTCTTGTAGCTAATTGCCTTAATCTATCACGAATAAAAATAATATAGAATACTAAGAAATGAGAATTTAGAATTTCTTTTTTGGGTTTAAGTCTTATCAAATAAGAAGCGAAAATATAATCTCCTTCCAACTTAAAAATACCTGTTCTCCCAACAAGTTCATAACTATTTGTTCTATTAAATAATACATCACCTTTTTCTAATTTAAAGGTTTCAAATGTTTTTTTATCTAAATTGACATATTTTGATATTTTTGGAATGACATAGCCATTTTCTATTTCATCCATTTTGATAATTGGATATTTACCTTCTTCACTCATTTTAATTGATAATCCATATTGACATAATTCTAAAGTATCACCTAGTCTCCTAACTTCCCACTCCTTCGGGATCCTCCCAATCTCCGAATCCTTAAACTCCTTGTGCCCGATGCCTTTGGTTAACAGCTCCTGCATCAAGCCTTTTTTCATTCTCTGAGTCTTTTTAATAGCTTCATCAACCTTCTCAATCGCCTGATCAACAGTCATAAGAATCTCAGCAATTTTTTGTTGTTCGGGAAGAGGGGGGAGGGGGATAAAAAAGTTTTCTAAAATATTTTTTGAAAGTTCTTTGAAAGTACTCCCTCCGCTTGAATTTTCCAAAATCTTTTTTCTGCTTAATAGATAATAAGCATAAAATTCTGGACTTATTTCTTTTTTGTTTTTGGCTATTAAACCTTTACATCCCTGATTAAAAGTTGCTTCTCCTTCGGTTATAGCCACATAGCCAACAGGTGCTCTCGTAGATATTATGATCGAAGCTGTGGGAATAAGTGTTAAATTTGTTTCTTTTAATCCCTTTTCTGTAATTTTTCTTTCGCTATTCTTAATTGATAGCTTAGCATTTAATTTGCTCATATCGGATGGTGTAATCCAGTTTATATGCCCACCTCTCCAATATTCTTGATTTTTTGTAGACGGTGTTGTTCCAGTTTGAACATTAAATAATTCAATAATTTTTTTTATTTCCCAATCCTTTGGCATGATTCCTATCTCCGTTTGTTCACCTGAAAGCTATGTAAAATCGCCAACCTAATCGCCAACCTAATCGCCAACCTCTATTCAAGAATATAGTGAAGTGCCCTTCCTTTCCCTTTTCTGGTTACAACACCTAGTTCTAAAAGCTTGGATATTTCTTTCCGCACTGCCTCATCCGATAATCCAAAGATATCTCTCATCTCTCTATTAGTAATAGCCCCCTTATCAACTATCCACTCCACAATCTTCATCTGTCTCTCTGTAAGGGCAATCTGCCCTTTTTCTTTTAATATTTTAATGTCTTTGCTTAACCCTAAAACTTTATTCTTTACATCGTTAATGCTGACAGCAATCCCTTCCGTAAAGTACTCCAGCCATCCGGTCAAATCGAGTATCTCCTGATCCACTCTTTTTAATGCCGCATAATAAGCTCGCCTGTCATGATCGTAATAGTCATCCAGGGCAAAGAATCTTTTAACATCAAAACCTCTCTCATAGAAAACCAGAGAAGCCATGATTCTTGCGGTTCTTCCGTTTCCGTCAATGAAGGGATGAATTCTAACGAGTTCATAATGCGTTATTCCGGCGTGAATTACAGGATCGAGTCCATCCGCACCTGATGAATTGAACCAATCGAAGAAGTCATTACTCAATTCAGTAACCTGTTCTGTTGGAGGAGGCATAAAAATAACCTCTCCGGCGGCTCTACTGCCCACAAATACCTGGCGGTCACGAAATATTCCTTCATCTTCTGGGTTCTCCAGAGTCTCCTTAGTTACAATTTTATGAATATCCAGCAAGTCTCTTGGCATAAAGGGAGTTCTCTGAGCAAACTCAGGCACTCTTTCCAATGCCTCAAGATAATTGAGAACTTCCTGTTTATCTTTCCTCCTTGCCATGATGTCCCGGCCTTTTGCCAGGGCGCTGACTTCTTCAAGAGAAAGCGGATTGCCCTCAATAGATGTGGATGAATGAGCGCTTCTTATAAGAGCTTCTTTTCTCAGAGAAACCTCCCATTTGGGAATAAGGGGCGAATTCAGGATAATCGTTCTTGCTTCGGCGATAAAAGTAAGATCTCTGACTATCTTGTTCGAGTAGTGAAAATTGGGATTATACATTATTCTTTTCCCCACAATTCTTTGAGATAGTCTTCAATCTTTTCTTCAATCGCCAGAGATTCCTCTTCAAGCTGGCGCAGTTCTTCCCATTCTTTAGGCACATCGATCTCCTCAATTTCTTCTTCTGGAAAAACATAAAGCGTAACATTGAGATTGTAATCATTTGCTTTTATCTTCTCCAGATCTATGGCCTTGGAGAATCCATCCTCTTCCTTGAACTCTCTGTAAGCTTTTACTATTTTATTTATATGTTTCTCTCCAAGTTGTTTGAGCTTTCGGACTTCGGGGTGCTGCTGGAATTCTTTGCTGGCATTGATAAAAAGAACTTTTTCTCTCCTTTCTTTTGGTTTATTTTGATTGAGAATCAATACAGCCCCGGGTGCTCCGGTGTTATAAAAAAGTTTTTCTGGAAGAAGAATAATTGCTTCTAGTAAGTCTGCATTTACAACTCCGGCCCTTATAGCCTTTTCTCTTCCTCCTCTGAAGAGACAGCCGTTATCTATTACAATGCCGACCCTTCCAGTTTCCTCATTGGCGGAACCCAACATGTGTTCAATCCAGGCCCAATCTGCAGACTGCCTTGGAGTGAACCCAAAGCTGAATCTTTCTCTCCAAAACTCTCCTTTCTTCAGTATTTCCTCATCGTAGCCATCCTGATTCCAGGGAGGATTGGCTATGACAACATTAAATTTTTTCAATTTTTCTGCAGCTTTGAATTTGGGGTAGAGGAGTGTATCCCCGAGAGCTAATTGAGCGTTCCTAATATCATGGATATAAAGGTTCATCTTTGATAATGCCAGTGTTTTGTGGTTGGCTTCCTGGCCAGAAAGAAAAAGCTTTCCTGCCTCATCCCTGCCATGCTCGTTTTCAACATGTTGATAGGCAGCTATAAGCATTCCTCCGGAGCCGCAGGCAGGGTCATAGACGCTTTCATTAGGTTCTGGATTGAGGATTTTTACAAGGAGCTTGATTACTTCTCTTGGAGTATAAACCTCTCCTTCTTTGGCTTTTTGAGGAGCAAAATATTTTAAAATCCACTCGTAGGCATCACCAAGCAGGTCTGGCGAGACATAATGGAGCGGCCTGGCGCTGAAGAGTTCAATAAGTTGCCTTAATATCTCCACATTCTCCCTGTTGGTCGTGAACTGGACAAAATCCACATTTTCAAAGACATCTTTGAGCTCCGGATTTCGATCGGCCAGTATTTTCATGGCTTTGGAGAAGTTCTCGGGTAACCTTGCCGGATCCTTTCTGATGTTTTCCCAGAGGAGCTCTTCTGAAATATCAAAGTCATGATAGATGGCATTTTTTGCTTCTTCAGCCGCTTCTTTTTCACTCAATCCATCTGAAATAGCTTCTTTATAAGCATTCTCGTATTCCATATCCCACTTGTCGCTTATCCTTTTGTAAAAGAGAAGGACCAGGATAAAACTGTAATCGACCCTTGTCCGTATTAGGTCTGCAGCACCTTTAAGGAGGTTTTCAAGATCAGCACGTGTAAGCTTATTTTTGTCAATCGAAAGCGTTTCTGAAATAATATCTTCCCTGCTTCTTAACTTATATATCCTCTTCCTTGCATCTTCAGGATCAAATTCCGTTTCAAGCCAACCTCTTTTCCTCAGTTCTGAAAGAAAGACATTGATCTGCCTTTCACTGTCATGCATTTTTTCTTTAAGGGCAGCAGCCGCATCATCAAAGCGGAAAGTCGAATCCTGGAAAAATTCCCATAAAATTTTGTGTCTCTTTTCAAGCCAGGTAGGGATCATAAGTTATCTCCACTTAAATTAATTATACAAGTTATTGTTTGTATTACTTATATAATAAGGTAAGATTATTCAAATGTCAAGTATATTTCATGAAAAATTATTCTAAAGGCTTACTCAGACTGCTTGAAATTCAATTCAAATACACCTTTTCTGAAGAATAAAATATTGAAGTTAAATGCTTAAATCCAAACGCATTAAATCCCAAACCTCTTTAATATTCTAGCTTTTATCTTTATAAATATGTATATTTTGATTGGCAAATTTATGCATATGAATCAATTTTTATGCTAAAAGTCAAAGAAGTTAAAGCAAAGAGCATTCTCAATAGATCAAAAATTTTCGATTACTGTCTTAATCCCTATACCGGCTGCCAGCTTAAATGCGTATACTGTTATGCCCGCTTGTTCATGAGACGGTATTCCGGACACAAAGAGGCTTGGGGTGAATTTGTCGATGTAAAAATTAATGCTCCTGAAGTCTTGAGAAAGCAGTTGGAGAAGGCAAAAAGGGGTACAGTCTGGACTTCCTCTGTCTGTGACCCTTATCAGCCTCTGGAGGCAAAATATGCTCTAACAAGACAATGTTTGAGAGAGCTGGCAGATAAACAGTTCCCTGTTAATATTCAGACAAAATCAGACCTGGTTTTACGTGATTTGGATCTCTTTCTGGAGTTTGAGGAGATAGAAGTTGGATTCACCATAACAACAGATGACGAGAGGATGGCAAAACTATTTGAACCAGGGGCATCAACCGTAGATGAAAGGCTAAAAGCCCTGGAGAAAATTCACTCAAACGGAATCAAAACATTTGTCTTTATCGGGCCTATTCTTCCAGGAAATCCAGAAAAATTTATCAAACGCCTCGAAGGAAAGGCGGACAAAATCTTAATAGATAGAATGAATTATTTGAGTACAATAAGAGAATTTTACTATCAACAGAGTTTAGATAGAGCAGGAACAAACAGATTCTTTTCCGAATACAGAGAAAGGTTTATAAATGAATTGAATAGAAGAAAAATGAAATTCGAAGCCCTGTTCTAGATGAAACAATATGTCTTTCTGACCTGCTTGCCACCTGTGCAGCCATTATAGGCGACACACTTCCTGAAAATGCTGGAGAAGACGACCCGGCTCCTGGTCAGTTGTATGACCTTGTCGAAGATTACAGCGAAACCACGAATCTCTACCTTGAAAGGCCGGATATAGTAAAGCACTTAAAGGGATTGCTAGAAAAATACAAAAAGGAATGCCGCAGCGCTCCGATAAAAAATGCTTTAATTGGATGAATGCTTCTATTTGCATTATTCAATGTCCAATGGTCGAGTAGAGAGCCTGGATAGCAGTTTAGGTCAAACCTATCTGTTGCTGCCCCTTTCGTCTGGCAGTGCCTCACTAGTTTGACCATGCTCTATTCCGGCTCCCCCTCACAGAACCGTACGTGCGGTTTTCCCGCATACAGCTTCTTCACTGTCGCTCACTTCGGTTAACAAAAGAGCCTCCTTTGCTCTCCTCGTTATGAGATTAAGTTTTGTTTCCATCTCTCCTCCTGTTCTGTGACAGGCCGATGTGTCCCTCAATCTCTACACAACAGCGCAGACCCCTTCCCCATGTACATGGCTTTCCCATGCTTAGAGTACTATGAGTCTGTCCGATTCCCTGACAGACTTCTCCACCTCCTTGTCCTTTCCGACTCGTCAGCAGATATCCCATCCTATAGGAATCCGTCAGGGCCTCCCAAGTTCCAACGCACTCCATTCAATACCATGCCGCTGCCTACGACCCCGAGAGAGCAGTCTTGAACTCACCACTAACACTCAAAACCATGCTGCCTTCCAGTCCTCAAACACTGTCGGCCTCTCTATTGACGTCATTTTCGGGGCTTACAACATTCACTCTCGCTGCAGCCTGGTATCTCCCATCTGTTGGCTTCATCTGTTTTGTTACCTCCACAGATGCAACATAGGTAACGGGCTGCTGGCTAAGCTTTGCCCGTGTCGGATTTAAACCGACTGGATTGCATAAGCTTCTCTTGGCGCACTCAAGGTTTGACCTCAATCTTTAATCAGGTTGAACCACAAGTTATAAGCCATTAATCTATTATTTTTAGATTAAAAATCTCTTTTCTGCTCCACTCTAGCCAATATCTAATTGCACGTTCTCGAATAAAACGCCAATAATTATCAGTTAATAGCCCATGTTGTTTAATTCCCTGTTTTATATCTTTTTCAGCTATATCCCAATAATCCTCTTTTAGTTGAAGGCTTACTGTAGTATTTTTAAAAGTAAAAATTGCCTTTGGTATAGGAGGCAAATCTTTAGATATAGAAATAGTTCCATGTCCTAGAGTTGCTCCTGTGCTTACCTGCAAACCATCATTAAGACAACTGATAGGCGGCTGACTACCCACATAAGAAACTACTAATAATTCATCAAGTCCAACGTTAAAATATTCTCTTGCTCTTAGTCCCATCTTTGCTCCAATAATTGAGTAAATTCCTAAATGGTCGTGAAATTCATTTGTCAAAACAACAATTTTCCATTCTTTTTTTCCATGTTTTTCAATTATTCGGTTCATAAACTGGCTTATATCCTCCCTGAATAAATGGGCAGCATTTGGAAATTGTTTAAAAACAACACTCCTGTCTTCGTTATCGCAAGATAGAATTTCAATAATTTTCTCTTCAATTTTGTCTGATTTTAAAAAACGGATGATACTATGATTGGGATACTCTTCAATTATTTCTCTCTCAGATAACTCTGGATAAAGTAGATACAAGGCAACCAAATCGTCCCAAAGTCCTAAGTGGCCAATGTTAATAAGTTGATAAACTTCATTCTGGCGATGAGATTTTGCAATTTTTTGAGCATAAGGTGTTTTTATATCTTCTATTGACCGCAATAATTTCTTAGTAAGGACAATTTGTTTACCATTTGAATTACTCACAACATCTACTGTAATATCTTCACTCAAAATATAATCAGCTGCCTTTTTATCAATTTCATAATTTGTTCCTGAATTTGGATGAATATTATCGTTATACCAGATAATTCTTTCTACTCCTTCTATTATTTCTGGTTTAATACAAAAAGCATCTGAAATATTGGTTAAAGAGCCTAAACAGATTACTTTTACAGGGCTCTCTTCTGTTTCAATTGAGGAAATCATCAAATCAGCAGCATTTCTTTTACTATTCGTTTCAATAAGATTTTCATCTCCCCAATTAATATTTTGATTAAATCTTCTCCATGGCGGCGAATTTGACTGGGATATTTCGCCAGGAGCAGTGGGGATACCCTCGTGACCGAAACTTTTTAATAAGGCTCTTACTTTTATTAATCCTTTTTTTGCGTCCAAAGCACCATCGGATGTTGTTATTGCGATTACTTCAATTTCATCAGAAGCTAATAATAGACAAATAGTGCGCAGATCATCAGCCGCCGCATCTGTGTCAATAATTATATGATCTTTTACCTTGCTTGTATTAGCAAATATTAATGAAGAATAAAATAATATTAATATTGAAAAAAAGATATATTTTTTCATTAGCGAATCCTTACAATGACACAATTCCTTCCATTTTTTTTTAATTTTTTGCTTCTGATATTATTTGTTATTTATAACAAAGTAAAATATTGTGGTCAATTACATGTTATATTGATTTTATTCCCTCGGATAAAGTCATTTTTCCTTGATAGTAAAATGTCAAGGTTTGACCGCAATCTTCATCTGTTATAAGCTTTATTAAACATACTGTGGAAGTTTATAAAGGAACAATGAATGGAAGTTGAATATTCGATCCGAACCATCCGGGAATTAGAGGAACTCTTTCTGCATCAAAAAATCCTTCGTCCCCTGCGCATCCGACGGTACGATCCTGGCACAGAACTTACCTACGAAGTCAGGGGAATTGTACCGGCCAGAACAGGGCGGATAAAACTAGAAGTTGAGAGGTTTGTCGGCGGCGGTTATGCTGGGCAAGTTTACAAGGTAAAAGCGCTAAACATCGAAACCGCTGAAGGGCCAATCAAAGGCCTTCAAGCAGGTAATTCCTATGCCATGAAGATCCTTATTCCTCCAAAAGGTTTTTCAAGATTCTTCCGCAACATGATATATGCTTTTGGCTTTCAAGGACCTTTCTCACCCCAGGTAAACCCAGATGCTGCCCGCGCAGGAGCATTATGGCAAAAGTTTATTCGCCGCGGAGCAAAGATATGGTTTGGCTCTGAGAGGGCAGTAGTAGATATTTTTGCTACCTTTATTGACTCAAGACTCGGAAGCTGCGGAGAGATAAGCGAGTGGATAGATGGACGCATGTGGCGGTTCGAAGTGGATGACAATCTGGACTCCAGAGGGAAATGGAAAAAGGGAGATCCTGAAGAAGGCCTCGGTTCTCCAGAATACCGCGCCAAGCGAGCCTTCATGGCCCGCCTTGTGGAACTCATGCATGAAATGGGGGCTGTGGAGCTGGCACGCCAGTATGAATGGTGGACCTGTAAAAGCCAGCCCAATGCACTCAAACGCTGTGAGAACGATCCAGAGCCCGCTGAGGGCCTTGTGGCTGTAGATTTCAGGGCAGGCCTTGTGCTTCTCCCTTTTCTTCCTATGTGCCCGGCCGACTTTAAACTCATTCTAAAAGGAATCGCCAGGGGCAGTTTGGCACAGTTTGACCGTGGAAATTCAGATAAGCTCCAGAACTTTGTAAAGGAGCATACTGATAATTTTACAGGAATGCACGAGGCTTTAGAGGAGCTTAAGGGGGCCGAGAAGTCTTACCGTACTTCTCTTCCTGACATCACTCATCATCACCTGAAACTGATTTACAGCCGCAAACTGTGGTCATCAATCTTGAAAAGCAGCGTAAACAGCTGGAAGATCCGCAATATTATCGATCAGAAAAGCTCTGAAAAGTTACTCCAGAATAGATTACTTGCTTCAATTTTCTTCTTCTTGGGGCTTATTCCTTTTCTGGGACGCTTTGTGAAAAAGCTTTGGGGACAAGCGTATTTTCGCCGTCACTGTGGGCGTTTGCTCATCAGTTTTGACTACTTCCGCCGCTCTGTGCGATCCTGGATAGCCGAGATTCTCATCCGCTGGCACAGGGCAGGACGTGTCGAAGAGAAACGAGTACAAAAGCTTGCTAAATATCCATCGAGGTTTTTTGCCCACCTGCCGCTTTCCATTTTGCCTCGAAAGATGCACCGTTTCTTTTCAGACTGGCAGTTCACAAAACAGGCTTTGGATAATATTTTTGCCAGACCTTTGCGGCTATATTTTAAGACAGAGGAGCGAGAGCAATGGATGCGCGAAATGGTCTCTCAGGGCCAGAAAAACGGTATGCTGACCAATGAAGAAGCCTCTCACATTAACTCCCAGATAAAGGAGCCATTCATCCAGAAATACCTGAAAAGCCTTGCCGTCCACGTCTGCACAGTGCCGGTGACACAAATTGTCTCGGTTATCGTCGCCATAATCTATATCAGGCTCCATCCGGAGCTCTCATGGCAACAGGCAACACTCCACGCAGGTATTATTCTGGGGCTATTCCAGGTCACTCCAATATCACCCGGCTCTCTTGTCCGGGGCCTTTATGTCTCTTTCCTTGTATTGCGTGAACGAAACTTCAAAGATTACAATATTGCATTCTATTTAAGTTTCCTTAAATATATAGGGTACCTTGCCTTTCCGATCCAGATGACATACCGCTACCCTGACCTCGCCCGTTTTATGGCTGGACATTGGGCAACAGGAGCTGTACATATCGTACCTGTCTTCGGAGAGAGGGGGGCCCTTCTGGAACATGCTGTATTTGATATGTTCTATAACTATCCTCTGACTATTCAAAGGCGGATCAGACAGCGAAGAGAGCTCCGCTCCGGATTAAAATCCAGAAGCTGGCATGTCCCTTTATGCGCGCTTACTGGAGTATCCCTGCTTGCCCTTATTGACATTATTTATTTTAAGTTGGCTGGACACATACCCCAATTTGGCGCCATTTGGTGGCTGGCACTCTGGATTCCTGTTATCACAGCTTCAGCGGCTTCCGCCTGGGCTGGCGGCGCACTTCTTTCGAAGCGAATTTTTATGGGAGCGATCTGTGGAGCCTTGACCGGCCTTCTTTATGCAGTATTAAATATGTCCCTGGGCAGTTTCTTACTGCCAGGGGGAAATGAGCTGCTCACAACAACACAATTCATTGGCCAGCTTGCAGCTACAGCCCTATGGAAAGCCTTCTTATTCACAATTGTTGCCTTAATCGGGTCATTTGTAGTCGAAACAAGGCCGCTCAAAAGAACGCCACCATAAAATCCTTACCAGACTAGCGGAGGGCAAAATTGAACAAAAAAAACATATCAAAGAGCAGGGACAGGGATATTAAATCTCTTATCATCTTCTCATCGGTTCTCTTTTTTTTAATTCTTTCGGCAGCCACACTAGAAACAGGTGAAGCTGTATCTTCCAAAAATGGGATAGAAAGTGAAATTGTTAGAAAAGAACTTGGGAAAAAACTCGATAGATACCTGACGCAGATAACCCCGTTCGGATTTTCAGGCGCACTGCTTGTAGCAAAAGGCGGAAAAATCATTCTGAACAAAGGGTACGGAATGGCAATCAGGTCTTCCAATACCCCAAATACATCTGAGACTGTATTCAGCACTGGCTCGATCACCAAGCAGTTCACCGCAGCCGGAATAATGAAACTGGAAATGATGGGAAAATTGAATACGGATGATAAGATAACCAATTTTTTTAAAAACGTTCCTGAGGAAAAAAAAGATATAACCATTCATCATCTGCTGACCCATACCTCGGGCGTGATCAATTATACGGGAATGGATTATGAAAAGGCGCAAAGGGATGAGACGGTACGAAAAATCCTTGATGTTTCACTACTTTTTAAGCCTGGCGAACGTTTTCAATACTCCAACGCCGGGTACAGCTTGTTAGCAGCCATCATCGAGAAAGTTTCAGGAAAACCCTATGAAGAATTCATAAATGCCCAGTTATTCAAACCATCTGGAATGGAATTCACAGGGTATAGAATACCGAAATGGGACCAAAAAGTTGTAGCTCACTGGTATGTTGGTGCAAAGGATAACGGCATCCCTCTTGAAAAGCCGTATCCTTACTGGAATCTTTTAGGAAACGGTGGTATTTTATCAACAACTGAAGACATGTATAAATGGCACCTGGCTCTTCTTAAGGATAAAGTCCTTTCAGCTGAAGCCAGGAAAAAAATATTTACTCCATATTTAAATGACTATGGCTATGGTTGGGATGTCTTGAAAACCGAACAAGGTATCCTCATCCAACATGACGGCGGAAGCATGCTGGGCAACAGCGCTGAGATGCGCCGGTATATTGATGCTGATTTGGCAACTATACTGTTCTGCAATCAGAGTTTTGAAGGATCTGCACTCTTTGATGTAATCCGGGACAAGATTGAAACTCTTACCTTCGGAGGAGATGTTGTTATCCCTCCTTCAGTTGTTACCCTTGATACAGAAAAACTTCAAAAGTTTGAAGGAACATATAAGCTTCCAAGTGGAGGTCATCTTGAGGTGAAAGCAAAAGACGGAAGGCTCATAATAAAGCCAAGAGAGCAGGATGCTATTAATATGCTGATAATGCAGGGAAAAGGTGATCCAGACCTCTTTAAAAAACTGAACAAACTTTCTGTATCCATTTTCGAAGCCGCATTAAAGGGCGATTACAAGCCTTTTGAGGATATTCTATACAACAAAGAAAAAAGACTGGAGAGAGTGCGCGAGCTTATTGAGATGAGATTACGCCAGCATAAAAATAGGACAGGAGAAATCCAGAAAGTGATAGCTTGTGAAACACTCCTTTCAGATTTTGACGGCGAGGAAGTTGCAACGACTCAAGTTCAGCTAAAAGGTGAAAAAGGAAGTATTTTCTTCAGGTTATACTGGCGGGATGAGCAAAACATCGGTGTGGGCCCTTTAATGCGCATACAAGAGATATCAGTTCCATTTATGTTAATCTCAGGCACTAAATTTGCAGGCTACCATCTGGGCATGGCCAAAAATATCAGCGTAAACTTCACAGTCAATGAAAAGGGTTCTGTTACCGGCTTAACTCTGCCTGATCCAGATGGAGATTTATCCGCCCAAAAGATAAGCCTTTGAACAAGCGATCGACCAGCAGCTTTTAAGAAGCATAATTCTATCAGGAGTTACCCCTTTTTTTTTCTTTATTTTTGATAAATAGTTCACTATCCACAATTTATACATATATACAACTGGAAAAGCCACATCGATAGTTTGAAAAGGGTATTTGAGGATGGAGGAGCGGCATAGAAGATTTAGCCCCATCCCCAAATACCCAAATTGATTGAAAAAAATGGGGGAACTTCAGTGAACTTTTATTTTGAACAACATTTATTTATAATAGCGATTCACACAAGGATGAAATGATAAAGAAAAAAAACCTGGCTATCCTAATCATCTTGAGTATTCTACTCTTATTTAATGCTGCTTATGCCGAAAAGGAGGGAAAAAAACAGAAAAAGGAAAAAGAAAAAAAATATTTCTCCTCAACCGGCTTTTCCGCCCTCTTGACCAGCGGAAATAGTAAAGATTTTACCTTCAGCATCGATACGGATCAAAATTTACATATCGGTAAAAACAGCTTTAATTTCAAAGGAAAAATTATCTACGCCCGGTCAGATAAAGAGAAGAAATCAGAAATCTATTTTTCTACACTCAAGTACAACTTCCATCTCAATTCCAGGACTTATCTCCTCGGATTAACGAAGTTTGATAGAAACGTCCTTGCTGGTTACAATTCTCGGTTTGCCGTTTCTGCTGGTGCAGGATACACTTGGCTTCAAAGGGAAAAAATCGATATCTCCTCTGAGGCAGCGTTTGGATGGAGTACGGAAAACAACGCAGAAAGAATCACTCAGCAGTTTATAAATAACGATAATATAATTAAAAAGCCGAACATTTCCTCTTCCTTCGTCTCTGCTATCATCTCCAGCAAGATCAACTGTAACGTATCATCCACCACTCAGTTGATGCACCAAGAAATACTTTTCATTAGCCTAAAAGAACTGGCAGGATACAGGATAAATTCCTATTCCTCTATTTCAGTGGCCATAAGTCCACAGCTTGCCCTAAAGACAAGTATCCAGATCAGCTATGAAAATAAACCTGTCCCCGGGTATAAGTCCACGGATCTTTTTATGCTCTCTTCTATAGTGTTTAAAATCTAATCTATCTTCGTAATTATTGTAAGTTCTCAATAATTGGGGGCAGATTATATTTGTTACTAATCACTGGATTCCTGCTTTCGCAGGAATGACAGACACTTACACTCAATCGTCATTCCCGCGGAGGCGGGAATCCATAGCTACTACCCACACTTATTGAGAACTTACTAATTGACAAATAGCACAACATCGTGGACTAAAACTAATTAAAAAGTTGTAGCATAACATCGTGGACTGTAATTAAAGGTTTTTATAGCACAACATCGTGGACTATTTCTACTTTTTTGGTATTTCATATTTGAATTCCTGAACAACTTCATTGAAGAGAAAAACTCTTAAACATTCTTCTTTGACATCAATAGTGGCTCTTGTGTATTCATATTGGCAATCTTTTTTTAGGAGGAATTTTTCTCCAAACACATGAAGGATTCTGTCACTGCGAATAAAGCGAATAAGATGGATTTTTCCCTCCTGCTTGTAGGAAACATCTTCTATCGAGTATTCTGGGAAAAGGAGATTTAGTTTTAAATCTAAGGTGGTCTCAAAGGCTTGGGGGGTCATTCCTTTTAATATGCTATAGCAGTGGTTGTTGTTGTGGAACAACTCAAACCTCTTTTCTTCATCTTGTACGTGCTGGTAATTCTCAAAGTGTTGCGCTCTAAAGAAGCGCTTATCCCATAAATTATTGAAGTGTTCGATCTCAGCCATCCTCCAAGGTTCTCTGAAGGGTATAAATACAGGCTCGATATCAAGAGAGAGACAGATTCTTATAATCTTACTGAACCATCTGGGACGTCTCTCAGAACCTGAGAAAACCTGTTGGTTATCAAACTGAGAGTATTTAGGAATACCAAGGCTCTTCCAGACATCAATCAGACCAGCTGTGACCTCTGATGCATTTCTAAAGAGGAGACTCTTAATCCTCACTTTATGTCGAAAGATATCCATAGTATTGAGAGAATAGACCTAAGTTTCGCCATTAATTTTAAAAACACATTGTAACTTGTTTATATTAAGCATGTTGCATTGCCTGTAAATGTACTACCTAACTTCTGGAATTTCGAGGTTCAACGCAGTTAGGAGTTCTTT
>Ga0209979_1000410_pt1 | contig 60092 bp, 66 predicted proteins | sample AnhtaG_FD_183114 | JGI IMG/M metagenome (GOLD analysis project Ga0209979, IMG submission 183114) | Deep subsurface microbial communities from Anholt, Denmark to uncover new lineages of life (NeLLi) - Anholt_01485 metaG (SPAdes) (version 2) | ecosystem: Environmental > Aquatic > Marine > Oceanic... | reverse complement strand
TTACTTGCCCAGTTGGATCCCATTGTCAGAGCAGGAGTTGTAGATGTAAATATTGGGATTATTGACGATAAAAATATAAAAGATCTAAAGAATCTAATTTTCTTTGTTAATTCAAAAACTTTCAAAGCAAATAAGATATGTTTGTTAAACCCAACATTTGGTAAAGCTTCTACATTAGTTGGCGGAGCGGATGTAGATTTGGTCATCGATAATATGATGATTGACATTAAAACTACAAAGAAATTTGAGCTACAAAGAGCCTATTTCAATCAACTAATAGGATATTATGTTTTATACAGGATTGGAGGTATCGATGGCATGCCGTCAGGGCATGGAATAAAAAGATTAGGATTATATTTTTCCAGATATGCTTATCTTTATGTCATTAATGTTCGAGATATCATAGATGAAGACACATTTTCCAATTTTGTAGAATGGTTTAGGAAGAGAGCTTGTGAAAAGTATGGGATGCAAATATAAGCATACCGACTCTCTGAACTCTGTGGTGCTTCGCACCTTGCTCCTATCGCGGTCACTTAACAACGGGCATGTGGCTCATTTCGCTTGGCTAAATGTCCTTTGCACTTCACAAACCGCCAAGACATTATACTCAAAATGCCGAAGGGGGGACTTGCACCTTTGCGGATGTTTTCCTTGGAGCAAGGACGCTGAAAAGATTCAGCTGCCAAACAGGCGCAACGTTGGAAACGATAAGGGTAAAATAACCGGGATGGCCGCTATTAAGTTAACGGCAACAATAGGGCTTTTAAACCGCTAAATACAACGCGCAAGGCGGTTTTTTTATTGCCTTTTCACGCCGTTTTTGGTATATTTAAATATGGTTTTAAAGGACATTTTGTTTTTTTTCAGAGGTTACGCAAGCTTGTCACTAAACTATATATAAGTGATCATACTAAAGGTGCTTCAATCCTATGTAGGGAATAGTATAATGGACCTTAATTCAAAAGTGTTTAAGAATTTAGAAACCTTATTAAAAGTTGTATTTGCGGCGATAGGTCCGAAAACTTGTTTGGAAGTCCCCGATGACCAAAAGTATACTTTTCAGGACGATATAAAATTCACGGATCTATATTTTAATAGTGGATATTTGTTTAGAGAGATGGTATTGGAACAGATAAAGCCCTGTAAGGGTAAGATGAACTATTCCTTTGGTTACAAAATATTCGATAAAATGAATAGGGATATTTATGAAAGGATAAAGAAAAGAAATGGCGAGATCCAAAAAACGCTAAATCATTATTTAATAAGGGATGACTTTATTTTTGCCTCAAATAAACTCGAAGATATGTTGAACAATTCTATAGGCAAATTTAGACTAATTTTAGTTACAGATCTTATCGAGTTAACGAATATGGATTCGTTTCAAATTGGAACGGTTGGAGTAAAGAAAATAGATGAAAACTATCTTAAGGATTTTCCAGCAGAAATAGATGATAGTCAGTGGCCTTTTTTTGGTTCGATTACTGCTGGCCAGAAAACTTCTTTAAACAAAGAAGAATTTTTAAAGAAACACAAAGAACACGTTGCCTTAGAAGTTGATGCTGAGGGGTATCATTTTGAGAAGGAGATGTCGCCTGTATTTGATTTGGCGCTAAGGGAATTCCGACAAATTTTTGCTTATCTATTTATGTGCAAACATTTCCTTAAGAATGTTCAGAATAATAAATATACCGTTCAAGTCAAAAAATTCAAAAGTCCTTCTCTTTTTGGTCCGACTAAGCCCGTTGGTTTGCAAGACTACTATCTGCGAGAAAGAAGCAACTATTCCTCCCTTAGAATGCTTGATACCAGAATGGCAAGAATACGCTTGTCCGATAAAACCTTTGTCTTATCAAAGGAGTGTTCAGAACAAATAAAGCACCGTTGTTGTTTGGAACAGTTTAATGTTATGATGCAAAGTCAGGATATGGGGGAAATAAAAGATAAAATTAATAGTTCACTTGAATGGTTTCTAAAGGCAATTCTCGAAGCGGATGAAACAGATCAGTTTATTAATCTGCTTATTAGTTTAGAGTCCCTTTTGAGTACAGAACCCGACCCTTTAACTGCTCATACTGATGATATGGCAGAAAATATAGCAATAATGTTGACACCCGACGCGGATTCACGTTATAAACATAAACGAAAATTCAAAAGTAAAATATACCGTTTAAGAAACCGAGTAATACATCATGGATATAAAATTTCTTCTAATGAAGATTGGATAAATCTAAGACGATTAAAGAGCTATGTGGTTTGGTCTTTAAGAGGAATTATGGAAAGATTGGAGAAGATAATCAAATATGGCAAGAAGAGTGAGGCTATACGGGAATATTTTGTACGAGAAAAGCTGAAAACTGGTTTAATTCTCCCTCGTTCAAAAACTGAGTAGCATCACCTAAAATCACGGGATGAGTGTTTTAAGCTAGTGGCAATGATAACTTCTTAGGGGGGCACTTTTGCCTTCATTATGGATTTTAAATGACCGCCAAAACGACACATGAGGCGGTTTTTTTATTGCCTTTTCGGGGCGTTTTTGCTATATTGAGTCAGACAAAAAAGAAACAGAAAGTTGGTTATTCTGAGTTGTGGGAAATTTAACCAATGTAATTAGGAACAGAAGGAGGTGATGGACTATGACGACCTATCGTAGAAAAAAGGACAGCGACACATGGCATTGGTGCAGAAACTGCACTAACTGGCCTACATCTGATTACGAGGAGATAACTGTTTCTGACAGGCCCAGCTCTGGCGAGCTTTGTAATGAATGCAGAGCAAAAGAAGATGCTGGGACTTGTACAAGCGGGTAGGGTGAAACTTCGCCCCACAGAGCGTTTATGCAGGTAGTAGTAAGATTTCCTAGCAAATGCCTTCGGTACTTCGCAAACACGCAATAGAGACAGGAAATACGAAAGAGAAAATATTATCCAAGGCAGTTTATACTCGTGTAACACAAAGGAACAAGTAGCAGTTATTCAAAATGAATTGGGCTTCTCCCGCTTTTTGGGATGAAAAATCATTAAGGGTCCTATTTTTAAAGGAGCTTATTTGATGAGAAACATTTTCAGTAAGTAGCATGGACACCTTTTGGAAACCAGGCAAGAAGGAGGAGAACACCTAGGAAAGACAAGACGATGGGTGAAGATTTCACAGTAATGGGAAAGGGGGATGTATATGGATAAAATCAGTTTAGAAGATTTAAAAGAAAAATGCAAGAAATTTAGGAAAATGGAAGGTAGGGCAAGTTTTTATGACATCGCAGGAGAGATAGTAGGCGATTATCCTTTACAGGCGTGTATAATAATTCTTGCAACTTGGAATATAGGAAGATTCAGATTTTTTATGAGCAATCCGAAAAATCTAAGCGATTTAATTGATACACTTGAGAAAAACAAACCTTTATTTGAAAAAATTAGGGGCAGGAAATTTCAAACTGTGAATTTTGATGAAATAAGCGATGTAGTAAAACAAATATATTCTGCGTTTTCTTCTATTAAAGGTGTTGAATATACTGGAACGTCTAAAGTGATGCATCTACTTAGCAAAGACCTGTTTGTGATGTGGGACATTGAGATAAGGAAAGGATACAAAGAAAAATACGAAATTCCTAAAGGGAACTCCTCGAAAGACTTCTTAGATTTTCAAAAACTTATGCAGAAATTATTTGGAGACATAAAATGGGATGACCCTAATAGAACATTGCCTAAAGCGATTGATGAGTATAACTATGTAATATTTACATTACCCAAAATTAAGAAAAGAATCCAAAATGAATAGGAAAGATCCGGCAAATAAGATTTGGAATGGATGCGATGGCTTTTTTGGACATGCGAGAAACTGAAGCTGAAGTCTGAAGGAAGGACCTTATATCTTGGGCGCGCCGATAAATTCATTTCCCTTTCAAAGGACAGCTTACAGGTACGGGTTTATACGGAGCTCATTGCTCTATGCTTCACGCTTATAGTGTAGTTTCTCGCATGAGTAATGTTGGTGAAGGTCGTATGGTTTGCTATATGGACAAAAATAAGCCAGAGAAATATATAACCCACAAATCCAGGGAAATTTTGTTTTGGTTTCCATCTCAGCCCTGAAGGCCGCCTTCTTTACAGGAACTGATAGGCTTTTGCTAGATGCATTTTCAGACTAGCGGAAAAGCCCAGATTGTTGAGAATAGGATTAGGACCTTTGTTCACGCATTTCCTGCCCGTGATAGGAAATGAGATAGTGCATCTGTTTCTGGAAGCCGACTTTGATAGCTGATAGGTTTGACCTAATTAAGCCTGAAGATTAACCGTAAAAGGGAGAGCCTAGATGGGTACGAAGAAAGAAGATAGTTGTGCTCTTTGCAAGAAGAAATCAAAGCTGAGCGAAAGTCATATCATTCCTAGGTTCGTTTCAGATTGGATGAAAAAAACTTCTGCGACAGGTCGTATCCGTCGTTCAGAAATACCGAATCTAAGGGTGCAGGATGGGTACAAAATACCTCTTGTTTGTAAGGACTGTGAGAATCTATTTGGTGTATGGGAGAAATATTTTGCAGAGGAGATATTCTTACCACTTCACAAAAATTCTGAAAGTGAAGTGTCATACGGGCCGTGGCTTGAGAAATTTGTGGTCTCGGAATCTTGGCGAGTTGGGATATTCTTCAAAAATATGGGTTGGCTTTCACATCTGCCTCGAAAATTCATTGATGCTATCGACCGAGCGCTGAAGACGTTGAATGACTTTCTCCTTGATAATAGACCTGACCCTGGACAATTCGAACAGCATCTTTTACCGCTGGACGCAATTCAATACTACAAAGATACAGATATGCTGGCAAATATCAATCGGTATCTTTTACGGGCAGTGGATATTAACATAGGATACACAAAAACGGAGATATATACTTATGCTAAGATTTGCCATATACTGTTGATTGGATTTATCAAAATTTTGCGCCCCGAACAATGGAGAGGGACTAAACTTCAAGTTGATAAGGGTATCGTCGGAGGACAGAAGCACTACCAGTTACCTGTTGGTTTATGGGATTTTATGAAAGACCGTGCGCGAAACGCGGCAAGAGCGTATGCGAGCATGTCTAAAAGGCAAAAAGACAGAATCGCAGAAGATTATCGCAAAAAAGAATTAGATGAAATTGTCAAGTCGGAAAGCTTTCGTGCCCTCCACGAGGATGTCTTGCTTTTCGGTAATGGCGCTTTTGAAGAACCAGGCGAATAGATAATATTGGGCCTAGGTAAGAAAATGTAAGAATCACTCAAGACCACGTGAGCGCTCAAACGGTTAAATCGTGGCGAGTGATAGTCTTTTTAGGCCGTGTTTAATTAAGGCCTTTCTACCCACGATTCGGACCTTTGTTTAGAGAAATATCCTCATCACACGATGGCCGATATTTTGAAAAGCTTTGAAGAGTCTCGGGCAGTCCACCCAAATTGCGCCGTGCGCTTGGAACTTAAGGTACGTTGGCTGTTATATGACAACGTTGGAGGTGACCTATGGCCCTCGAGCCGATTAATTTCTTTATTATTGAGCAGACACTCCGAATTCTTCCGAGGTGGCTGGTCCGTGCCTTGGTCCGCCCTAAGGAGGTTGCACGCCATGTGGATATTGACCTTCGGCGCATAAATCCTATTGACATCACTTTCGGAACGGATATTCCTCGTATCAGTATCTACTTTAGAATCTCGAACATGAGCCCTTTTAACCTTATCCTTGACCGTTTGTTGATTGAACTCTGGGTCGGTCAACCAACCTTTCGGAGAGCTATATTGGAACGGTATGATGTACCAAAGAGGAGTAGCAGGGAGGACGTTTACTTCAGTGAACAACTCACAATACCCCAGCAAGAACAAATCAGGAAGCATGTCAATGGACAGCTTATCTCTGAGCCGATTACGATATATGTGAAAGCATATTTCGAATCGAAAGTTGGCTTCATATACGTGGAAAAAATACTTGAGCACAGGGACGTGCCATGCAAGGGTAAGGGACGGGCCTCCACATAATGGGGGGTGCCATTTTGGACTTTGGCTAACACATTAGATGGTGGCGAAGACTTTAGGAACGCTTTAAAGAAAATTCTTGAGAATACCTTTGGCGGAACGATTGTTGACAAAAAGGTATAAATGTGATATAAATATTGTATATAATGCTTTTATATTATTAGAATTTTGACCCTTGGGTAACTTAGGTTATTAGTAAAAAGCTACCCCTAGTGGCTGATGGGGTGGGTTTGCTAAAGCCAAATTCCTCCGACGAGAAATCAAGACATAGACGATAAACATATTCACCACTATTCGTCAATATACGCCAATTTGTGCCTCTCATAGTCACAATTTGGTCACAAAAACCGCCTCACAACAAGGCGGTTTTTTGTCACGCGCAGTGAAGTTCCTTGCCTACGCATTTAACACAAACGACGACGTCCTCTACTACTTTACCTCTTAGGGCAGACGCTCTAGTAATCAATTTCTTTTCATCCTTCTCACCGTAATAAAAAACATTTTCTGGAAATAAGGCAAATACTCCCTTCCAAGAAATATTACTGGAAGAAGATGTTTTGGGGCCAGGTAAGTGTCTGCATTGACATGTTCTGCGCAATCATGTATCTTATCATCATAAAGGTTTACTGGCTGCTCTTTTTTATGCCTTTCATATTCTTCATTCAGCTGATGACCTTAATTGAAATATATCAGCAGCTTAAGCAGATTCAGCAGTTGAATGCGCAATTGAAAGCAATGAAAGGATGAATAATGGAATGAAAATTATTTTATGGATACTCTGTTGCTTGGATGGTATCATGACATATCTAGTCTTAAAGTCACGTAAAATTCAGTATCCTAAAGAAGATTGGATAAGTGGAGAATTAAATATTTTGGTGAGATTTTTTTGTAAGAAGTATGGAGTAAAGGGAGTTTTTTTTGCCTTTTCAATAGTGCTTGTAATAATCATAATTTTATCTTTCTTATTAAACACCACATGGAGGATAATTTTTTCGATTTACATATCATTTGCGATTCTTTGGAACTTAAGGAATTATTGTGTATTAAAGAAAGATAGAGCAATGGAAATACGAATAGAAGGGAGGAGAAAATGAAAACCTATGTGCCAAAAGTCATTGATTTGTGCCTCTCATGGACACATTTTGGACACAAAGACCGCCTTACAACGAGGCGTTTTTTTATTGCCTTTTCAGGCCGTTTTTGGTATATTAAAATTAAGAGAAGTGGAAAGCCATAATAGGGAAAACTAGACATGAAAAAGACACTCGGTTGTTATTTGCTTATTTTGATGTTATTGATAGGAATTGCGGGTTGCGCTACGATTCCTAAAGAATCTGTAAAGCTTAGTGAGAACCTATCCGGAATGATAGAAAGTGCTAAAGTAAGCCACGTAAACCTCGTGAACAAATATTTTGCTGAAAAGAAAAGCGAAATCAAGCGATTCGTGTTGGAAGAGTACAAGCCTGTTTTCATAAAGAATGTCAGAGAACGGCTTAAAGCCCAGAACAAAGAATTTACCTTCGAATTGTATGATAGAGCTATGGAGAGAATTTTGAAGAAGATGGACCAATGGGTGGGAGAGGTAGAAGAAATGAGGATTGAGGTACTGAATGAGTTATACGACCATTATTATCTAATGACCCAAACAAACGATGCCATTACCAGTCTCCTTCGTTCCGCCTCAAAGGTGGTGGAAGCAAGAAAGAAATTAATAGAACGCTCCAGAATAGAGGCTGAGAAGATTATAGATTTTGGCAAGTTGGATGAAAGGATTCAAGGGATTATGGATAAGATTAACGAAGCGAAAAAGATGGGTGGAAAGGAGGAGTAGATGCCGAATAATGAGGAACTTGATTTTGACAGGTTGCTGGACGAAGCAGAAGCCGAGACCGATGCCGAACTGGCTTCAAGGATTTCAAGCCTTACAAGAATGACAGATGCAGAAATTAAAGAGCTTTTCCCTGAAAAAGCCGACAAAAAGAAGCTTGTCGAACTTATGAGCATTGTTAAGAGTAGCGCAGACATGAACGAAAAAAAGAGTAAATTAATAGGAAACATAGGCAAATTTGCGGACACGGTGATAACTGTTCTGAAGAAGCTTGTCTAATGTCTCTGGGAAAGCTCTTGAAATTGAAACAAGGCCACGTGGGTTTTTTGAGAAAGGGAGAAGTAAGGTCAACTTTAAATATCCGCCCATCTTAAGGAAAATCATGAAACGGAAGTGTCTGATTATATTCTTAGCACTGTTTCTGATTTTGGTAGCGGGTTGTGGCGAGGTTCACGACTCAAGCAACCGCACAGTAGACTCCATAAGAATAGCTTCTTTCAACATCCAGATTTTCGGACAGTCCAAGATAAATAAACCAGAAGTAATGGATGTGCTTTCCAAGATAATCAAAAAGTTTGATATAGTGGCAATACAAGAGGTAAGAAGCAAGGAACAAAACGTCATACCCGCCCTGCTGAATCTGGTAAATGATGCAGACACCAGGTACGATTACGTGATAAGCGAGAGGCTGGGCAGGACAGGAAGCAAGGAACAATATGCCTTTGTTTATAATCCAGAAACGGTTGATTTGGTTCCTGAAAGCAGTTATGTTGTGGAAGACCCTGATGATGTCTTTGAGCGAGAGCCTTTTGTTGCTTTCTTCCGAGGCGGGAATTTTGACTTCAAGGTTATCAATAATCACATTAAGCCAGGAGATGTTGAGGCAGAACTCAGCCGGTTGGCAGCCGTAATAAACGATATTTATGACAGTTCTTCCGAGAAAGACGTGATAGTTCTTGGTGACATGAATGCCGATGGCTCTTATTTCAATGAAGATGATTTAACGACGATTCTTCCGTTATGGATACAATTGATCGGCAACGATGAGGATACGACTGTTGCAGCTTCCGACAATACCTACGACCGCATGATGACGCGTGACACCACTGCAAGCGTAGAATATACGGGTAAATCCGGCGTCTTCAGATGGGATGTTGAGTATGGAGTAACAGATACTGATTTCATCAAGAGGGTATCGGACCATTATCCCGTGTATGCGGAATTCAGGACAGATTTGCCGGACGATGATTGACGGAGGATTTAGTTTAAGTTAATAACAGGAAAAGGAGAAATTATATGAGACTCATTAAAGTGCCAAAAGCGGGTTTGATGGAAGGCGAAACTCAGCGACTAAAAAGACAATTAAAGCTAAGCTGGGAGGATTTAATCCTTGCCTTGGCATTAACGGTAATCATTACAAGTTGGTTAAAAGGGATATTTACCCCAGAACAGGTTCTTGCTTATCTTGGATTTACCGCTACCGGTGGCATATGGGGTTATGTTTCCGGCAGTAAAAGCAAATAAGCTTGAGGATTTGGAAAGATTTATTAAGTCCAGGAGTAATACTCAGTAAGGGTAGACAGAAATGAGAGACTATCATTTGCATGAGCTATCTTCGCAAGAGTTTGGGGAACTAGTTATTCAGATTTGCCAGAAAATATTAGGTGTTGGTACGCTTAATTTTAGCGAAGGCCCTGATGGGGGTAGAGATGGCAAGTTTGAGGGAGTCTCAAATTGTTATCCTAGTAAGGTAACCCCTTGGTCAGGAAAATTTATTATTCAAGCGAAGAAGACGAATAATTCTAATCTAAGTTGCTCGGATGCTGATTTCAAGATAAAGATTTTGGATAAGGAAATCCCAAAGATACAAAGGCTTCAGCAGTCTAATGAAGTTGATAATTATTTATTATTTACCAACAGAAAACTTTCTGCAGAAAGTCATAAACAACACACTGATTACATAAAGCAGCAAACAGGTTTAGAAAACGTTGATATATTCGGGGTGGAGAAAATAACGACTTGGCTAAACGGTTACCCTGCTGTTGTTCAGGTTTGTAATCTTGATAGATTCAGGAATCCTTTAAGGATCCATGCCGATGACATCAAGGATATAATTATAGCTTTTTATAACAACAGAGATGCAATAGCGGCTTCGGCTGATAGCAAATATTCCTTTCAGTATTTAGATATAGAAAGAAAAAATCAATTAAATAACTTGAGCGAAAGTTATTTTAAGTACATAAAAGAAAATTCAGAATCATCTTTTAATGCAATCGCTGCATTTTTAAAAAAACCTATAAATAAGAAATATACTGAGTATTACTACAATACTGTGGATGAGCTGAAAAGCAAAATTACGATAAGAAGGAGTGAATTTGCGCAATTTGAGGAAATTTTCATGCATCTTTATGACGGAATATTGGATAGATTCCCGAAGCTTAGAAAGTCAAGGGCTTTAATTAACGTTTTTTTGCATTATATGTACTGTAATTGCGATATAGGAGAAAAATGATTGAGCCAACCAAGTATATGGATTTAGACCTATCTGTCGTAAGAATAGCCTCTCTTATAATTAAACTGCTTGAGAAGAATAAAGTTATGGATTATAGTGAGGTATTAAGTTATTTAGTTAACAAAGCAGGGGAAGATGTTAAACATGTTTTTATAACCTCCTTAAACTTTTTATATTTGTTAGGCAAGATTGAATATCATCTTTCATTGGATTCAATAGAACTGATAATCTAATAAAATGAGGTTAATAAATAAAGAATGAAACTAAGCAAGATTTATTCAAATAAAGATAATATATTCAAGCCTATTTATTTTAACGAGGGGTTTAATGTTATTTATGGCAAAGTAAAAAGGCCGAAAGAGAGCGATAAGGACTCCCATAATCTTGGCAAAACCCTGTTTATCCACTTGATTGATTTTCTGTTGCTTAAAGAACTTCGCGGAGGGCATTTCTTGCGCGATCATGCGGATAAATTCAAAGGGTTTGAATTTTATTTAGAGATATTGCTGAATTCCGGAAGGTATCTGACAGTCAAGAGAGGAATTGAGAACAGCACGAAGATTTATATGAAACTCCATGATAATAGATACCAAGATTTTACAAAGTTGGGGGATAAGGATTGGGATTGTAGTTCAATGCCTATAGGCAAGGCTATTGAAAAATTAAATTTCTACCTTGCGTTAGAGAGTATTTCTCCGTGGTCTTACAGGAAAGGAGTGACTTACTTCCTCAGGACGCAAAGCGATTATTCAGATGTTTTTCAAATTGGGAAATATACTGCTGGAGCCCATGTTGAATGGAAGCCCTATCTTGCTAAATTGCTCGGTTTTAATGATTCTTTGTTAGTTGATAAATACGCAATAGACGAAACTATAGAAGAAAGAGAGAAGTATAAAGCAGAGTATGAGAAAAGTTTGCTTACCAAGGCGGAAGAGTACGACAAACTAAAGGGGGCTATAGAATTAAAAGAAAGGGAAATAAAAGAAGCTTATGAAAAAATAGACAAATTTAATTTTCATGAGAAGGAGCTTAGTATAAATACAGAGTTGGTGGAGCAAATTGAATCAGAAACTGCCTCCTTAAATAATACCTTGTATAACATTAAATATGAGATTGAGAAAATCAAGGAAGCCCTTGCTACTAAAGTAAGATTTAATCTAGAAGAAGTAAAACAGATATTTGAAGAAGTCCAGATTCATTTTTCTGATAAATTGGTGAAGAGTTACGAAGAGCTTCTTAATTTTAACTCCCGCTTGTCTGAAGAAAGGAATAGGCATTTGAGTGAAAGACTTCAGGCACTTAATATTGAGCAGGAGTCAATAGCGGAAAAGTTAAAGCAGCTAAATTCAAAACGAGAATCTTTGCTTAAAATACTTAGAGGAGAAGACACTTTTGAAAAGTATAAGCTATTGCAGAAGAGTTTAGTGCAGCAAGAAACCAATTTAATTAAGCTGCAATCTCAGCTAACAACACTTGATTCTGTAGCGGTTATAACTAAGGAGATTGAAGAACTTGGGCAAAAGAGAAAAGTATTAGTTGACCAAATAAATGAACAGATTAAGTCCGGCAACGAGCTTTATTCTGAAATCAGGGCAACCTTTAATGAAATCATTAAGACTGTACTGAACACATCGGCCTTATTGTCAATAAAAGTTAATACAAACGGTAATTTGGACTTTCGCGCGGATATTGTGCAGGATGAAAAAACAATGGTTGTGACGAGCGAAGGAAGGGGTGCAAGCTATAAGAAGCTGTTATGTGCTGCTTTTGACCTTGCTGTGCTGAGAAACTATTCAAACCTTTCTTTCTTTAGGTTTGTCTACCATGACGGAATTTTAGAAGGGCTGGATAACAGAAAGAAAAATAATTTCTTGAAGCTAGTTCGTGATTATTGCGAGTCCTATGGATTGCAGTATATTCTGACAGTCATTACTGCTGATTTGCCCAGAGATGAGAATGACAAGATTGTCGAATTCAAGAAGGAAGAGATTATTCGGGAATTAAGCGATGAAGGTCAGGAGGGTAGGTTGTTTAACCTGCCTAAATTCTGATATTAGAAAAATTATTAAATGTTAATATTTGGAGTTAATAGTGGGTAAAATAAAACCAACTCAAAGAATATTTGACGTAATTGAAGAGATTAAAAATGATAACTATAGGCTCCCTTCAATTCAAAGGTCATTTGTTTGGGAGCAAGATAGAATATGCAAATTAATGGATTCTCTTATGAGCGATTATCCTATTGGGTCTTTTCTCGTTTGGAAACCACCAGAAATTTTGAAAGTGAGAACTAGAAAATTCACCCAAGACTACAAAACCGGTGATCGCCTTATCTCAGAAGAGGAGCCTATGCAATCGTCACCTTATCTTGTTTTAGATGGTCAGCAAAGGTTGCAATCTCTATACATGGGATTTTTTGGAAGTTATGATGGTGAGTATTTGTATTTCAAGCTCGATAGCAATCCTGACGTCGAAGAAAATGACTTAAAATATCACTTTCAATTTATGACTCCTGAACAGGCCAAAAAAGACCCTCATTGGGTAAGACCAACAGAAATAGTAAACTTGAATATTGAAGAAATATCAGAATTTGTAGATAACAAATTTGATGGCGACGCGGATGAAGTGAAGAAAATAGTGAAGAGAAACTTGGGTAGATTTATCCGTGTATTCAACATGGATGACAAAATTCCTCTTCAGGATGTAAAAGAAAATTTGCCATACAACGATATATTAGAGGTATTTGTAAGAGTAAATTCTGGTGGAATGGTATTAACAAAGTCCGACTTACTTTTTTCTACAGTTGTTTTGAATATCCCCAATATGGAAAGAAAATTTATTGAGCTTGTAGATGAACTAAATGGAGGGGGAGAATTTGATTTTGATATCGATTTTATAATCAAAACTTCGTTTGTGGTTTTGAACAAAGGCGCTAAATATGATGTAGACAAACTTAAGGATGGAAAGTATATCAATAAACTAAAAAATGAATTTGATAAAATTAGTAATTCGTTATTCTCTGCAACAGAATTCATAAGAACTGATGCCAAAATACTGTCTAAAAGATTTTTGAAGTCAGATTTGGCTCTTATTCCAATAATCGATTTTATTTTTCAGCAGCCACATCAGCAGTTGCCAGAAGGGCAGTCCACTCGTTTGCGACAATATCTATATATGTCTTTCTTTATGAGATTTTATTCATATGGACCCGATGGAAAATTAGATATTATCCACAGAATAATAAAAGAAAATGGAACAACAAATACTTTCCCTATAGATAAAATTAGGAAATATATCGCGAAGAGAACCGGTGTAAATTTCGAATTTGTTAAATCTATGCTAAATGACTTAGATCTGGTTCTTAATATTATTCGGGGCGGTGTTTCAGAGATTCCCAAAAAAAGAGGTTGGAGCTTAGAAAGAGATCATATATTCCCGAGAAGTCTATTAAAAGATAGAAACATGTCAGAAGAATTTATAGATAATGTAGGCAACCTAAGGTTGATTAACAAAACTAGAAATATTCTTAAAAGCAATGACCTTCCTGAGTCAGATGTTGATTTTTTTGGCTCAAATGTTCCGGAGTTGAAACAGTTATTCTTAAAAGCACGTGAAGATCTAACCGAAGAAAATTTCAAAAATTTTGTTCTAAAAAGAGAAGGTTTGATTTCTAATAGGGTGAAGGCATTTTTGGGTTTATAGTATAAGCGTGCTCACAGAGGATAAGAGGTCTAAGGAGTTATAGAAAAATTATTAAAGATGTGTAAATTCTCATATTAAGGTGCAAAAAGATGGGAGAGAATACCTTACTGATGGAGAAAATTGATTCAAAAAGAGAGTATATTCCTTCAGAGCCAATTAATAGCCCGATAAGTCCCCCTGTTAAGGATAATATAATGCGAATGTATAAAATACACAAATACTGGGCGAGGAAACCTTGGTATGTAGTAAGTGAATATATTAAACATTTCACAGATGAAGGAGAATGTGTACTTGACCCCTTCTGTGGTAGTGGCGTTGCAGGAATAGAGGCCATATCCAATAATAGAAAAGCTGTCATGATTGATTTGAATCCTATAGCTGTCTTCATAACTAAAAACACCGCAAAAGTTGATTTCCGGCTAGATATGCTTGAAAAAGTATTTGAGGGGCTCAGAAAAAAATGTGAGAAAAAAATAAGAAGTCTTTATGTTCTTGATGAGAAATGCCCTAGGTGTAAAACAAATATTGAAATGCGCCATTTACTTAGAGGCCCAAAGTTTCCTAAACCAGTAGCATATGGATTTTGCTCGCAATGCGATGGCAAAAAGCATTATATAAAAAGATCTCTTAAGAAAAGTGAATTACAAAGACTAAAACAAATAGAGAGTAAAAAAATAAATTATTGGTACCCCAAAAATCCTTTTCCTCCTCGGTTTGACAAAGATAGGATTAGTTATAAAGGGATAAAATACATTTATCAGATGTTTACGAGAAGAAATCTGTATGCTTTATCAATCCTCTGGAATGAGATTAAGAAAGTCAAACAAGAGCCAGTAAGGGATTTATTTAAATTGTGTTTCTTAAATACACTGTTACACGTAAGTAAACTCAAAGCGGAAAATGTGCGTCCGATGGCGGTTAACAATTATTGGGTTCCTGATGATTGGATTGAGGAAAACGTTTGGTATAGATTCAATGAGAGATATCATCTTTTAAGGAAGGGCAAGGAAGTTTCTCTAGGTAGAATTACTCCGGAATCCTTTGATAACTTAAAAGTCTATAATGCTTCTGCTTTAAAACTGTCTATGTTAAAAGATAATTCAGTTGACTATATATTCACTGACCCGCCTTACGGAGATAGCATACAATATTCAGAATTATCAATGATATGGAATGCTTGGCTTGGGAATATGCCTTCAAACACAGAGGAAGCGGTGATTAATCCCACTCAAGGTAAGGGTGTTGATGAATATGGTTTGTTGCTTGAAACTGCATTCAAGGAAATGTTTAGGGTTCTGAAAGAGGGAAGATGGATGAGCGTATGTTTTCATAACAAGGAATTCAAGGTTTGGAATGCTATACTTCGTGCTTGTAAGAACGCAGGATTCATTCTTGTAAATGCTGTCCCTCAAGAGCCAATTTCGCAATCCTTCACCCAAGCATGGTCTCGGTATGCTTCAAAAACAGATATGATTATCAATCTAATTAAGCCCTACTCTGAAGATATAAACCGTTTATATAAAAGGTTTGGGAGAAACGGCAAGATCCAAGTAAGTGATATTATTAAGCAAATAATAAAAAGGAAGGATTCCTCGAAACTTAGCATAACAGATGTATATGATAGAGTGTTGGTTAAGATCATGAAAGAGTCGTTTTTTTCAGATAATCTTGTAGGTCATGAGTCATTTTCTGTTTATAAAATAGATGAGATTTTATCAAAATGTAATATCGGAAGAACAAAAAAATGAGACTCGATAAGGATAACGTACTTAAGATACTTAATAGAAATTTTGGTTTTAAAATAGTTAATAATTCTATCGCAGGTGATGTGATAAAATTATCTGCACCGGATGCGTATCTATATTCTTCCATAACAGGCCATCCTTATTTGTGCAATCTTACAGGCGGTTTTTCTCCCAATGGCTTAATGCAGGTATTTAATCAGGCAAATTCATACAATATGGTGTCGGGAATGTTTGATAGGACGGGCAGATTCAAATATACCCCCCTGTTAATGTCAAAAGAATACCCGTTTATAACAGAGGCAGAGAAATTTATAGTTCCTTTAGAGTATAGCAAACATTCAGAATATGAAACTAAGCGAAAGATATTATTCGAAAAACTAAAAAATAATGGTTTTGATCCAGCAAATTTTATTATCTGTACAATAAAGAAAAGCACCTCTGGTTACGGGATGGAGCCATTTTGTGAATATGTTACTAGTGAGTATTTTAGAAGAAGGGGTTATCTTACTGAGACGCAAATTCCCTTTTATTACAATGGCGGTACTCCTGATTTTGCTGCATATGATTTCCCAGAAGTCTTGGATATTTTAAGAAAGAATGGTTTAATTCCACTAGGTGCCACATTAATAGAACTATCAACTTTTAGGTTATTCAGAAACAAAAAATCCAAGCTTCAAGAGAGCAAGGAAACCGAAGCCCTAGTTGGCGAGGCAAAAACAAGCTCAAGAGAAGCAATCAAACAAATTAGGAAATATCTTGGAAAAAAGATTTTCAATAGGGCTTATGAAATAATACCTCATAAGGACAAACCAGAAGTTATATGTGGTTTGATAACATTCAATGATTATGGTGATGTGGTGGTTTATGAAGCTAAGGAAGCCCCATTAGTGAACAAAAAAGTACAGACAGATTATTTCGAGTGGCTTGGCAATTACATTAAATACTTTCTTCTAGCGAATCTTGATAATTCAGAGTTTGACAAGTTTTATGAGGGAAAGACAGGGAGGGAATTTCCGACAGGCACAGAAAGTTTGATATCCTTCGTTAATAACCTTAAATATGAAGAAATTATAAAAGAAATCTCTGTCTATTTAAAGGATTAAAATGGCATACAAATCCGATTACATAATCAAACAGGAATTAAACTCCATCGGTGAAATAGGCACTCTCAAATTGAGAATATTTCCCGGCTCAAGCAGACAAGACCAGATTCATTGGGTGGATGGTGGTCTGTGTTTTGGCAAAACAGATATGCTCTATGGTGCAAATGATGGAGTATGGTATCTTGATGAAGAATGGGAAGACCCTTTATCAGGAGGAACGTCAGATAAAAAACCAGTAGTTGCGGTTGAAGGGACTCTTGCATTGGAACGTGGGTCAAGTGGAAATGCACAATATCAAAGATTCTTTCATGCATTAGGTGCAGTTTTGTCCGGAGTAATAGGAATCTATTATTTAAGAGAAGGTAATGACCCAATGAGATATGATCTGCCGATGGCTGCACTTCATGCAGGCGAAATGCATAAATGCGATTATTTCATTACTACAAGCTTGAATGATGTTAAGAAGGTTGTTGAAGCAGTTGGATTATATGGTATATCCTCTACAGAATACAGTAATGTCTCAAAAGTTATCAAAGACAAAATGCGCGATTATTTTAATCAAGCCTTGACTCGCATTCATAGCGGGAACATTGATGACTACTTCAAACACAGGTCAATAATTAGGTTGGCAGATGGCACAAACATAAAATATCTCGCAGGAAATTATAGAAATTTTACAGAGAGCAGCCAGAGAGGCGGACACGTTGTTCTTGGTGAATTTCTGTTGGCAAAGTATTTTCTTAAGGAAGAGTTCTATTGTCTTCTGCCAAGATTAACATCAAGCGAAATATCCAGATTAGATAACTCGGATAAAAAGGAATGGAAGATTATGCGTGCAGATAAACTGGGAAAGGTTATAACTATGGAGGATTTGGAAGGCATACCCAGTAGAATAAAGAATGGAATCTCGCAGCTTAAAAATACTCCGCTTGGAGGACCAACTTGTGGCACAGCAAAGAGAAAATGGAATCAGCTAATTAAAGAGTTAAGAAATTTGATAGAAAAAGGAGTTGTTAGAATCAAAAGATGAAGAAGAAAAAACATAATAGTAAATTAATTGAGAAAGAACAACCCAAAAATTCGCAGTATTTGTTTCCTGAGATGGTTCCTAAAAAGAAAGCAAGTTCTGCTAAAATTCATCCTAAAAACAAATTGAATGAGTTAACAGGTAAGGAATGGGTTCAATTCAGTAAAAGCTGGTTTCTTTTTAATGCTCTAGCCTCTGATTTAAAAGAAGAAAGAACCATTACAAAAGGACAAACAGCAGCACATCCTGCGACTTTTTCTCCTACTATGATAAGTGAATTTATACGGTTTTTTACCAAAAAAGGCCAGACTGTTTTGGACCCCTTTGTCGGTATAGGCAGCACTCTTGTGGCTTGTGACAGAACAGGTAGAAGTGGAATAGGCATAGAACTTAATCCAAAATATGCAAAAATAGCAAAAATGAGAACAAAACAACAGGTTATAATTGGAAATGCAAGAAATATCTCAAAAATGAATTTACCTCTTATTGATTATAGCATTACCTCGCCGCCTTATTGGAATGTTTTACATAGAAGCACGAGAGATTTTAAAGAAAGACGCGAAAAAAACCATTACGACACGAAATATTCTGAAGATATAGCTGATTTGGGCAATATAGAAGATTATAATCAATTTATAGAAGAAATATTCCAGATATACAAACAGATTTATTCTATTTTAAAAGATAAAGGATACATCACTTTGATTATAAAAAATGTGAAAAAACAAGGTAAAATATATCCGTTAGCTTGGGATTTGGCAAAGAAACTAGGAGAGTTGTATATATTAAAGGACGAGAAGATATGGATTCAGGATAAAGTAAGATTGGCACCATATGGATATCCTTATGGATGGGTTAGCAATATAATACATCATTATTGTCTGATTTTACGGAAAGACGAGAAAAGCAAGAAAGCCCCTAAGTAGATTTTTCTAAGCAGATATTTTGGAAAGCACAAACACAATTATATGCTTGACAAATCCTTTCTTTTTGCTAATGGCAAATGCGGTTCACCTTTCATGTGAACAGCAAGCCTTCTTATCCTCATTTTGGCAAATTTAGATTTGGTTAAAATTATATAATTGGTCAATCCTTAACATCCTATGGAATCAATTTTCACTTTACCTTATCCAGAATACATAGTTGCCACGCTTCTTCAGAAACGTCTTAAGAAAAAAGAAGGCTATTCCGTTCAGATTCCTTTAAGCAGACAGCAAAAAGGCATTGATTTGTTGGTCTACAATCAAAAAACAAAAAAGGCAATATCCATACAGGTCAAGAGTTCCCGGTCATGGCAGAGGAAACCGGCAAAAAGGAAGAACGTGCAAAAGTTTCAGCATGGATCCTGGTTTCATAAGTTTGACTGTAAAAAGGGGATTGCGGATTTCTATGCATTCTTTATCCTGTATCCTATGGGGAAGTTCTCGGGTAAAAGATTGGATAAAACCAAGGCCTCGAAAAAATGGTGGGGCTATAAGGTTGTTATCTTCAAAGACAAAGAAATGCGTAGTCTGTTAAAGAAGATAAAAACCAGAAAAGGAAAGCCAGAGTTATTTTTTGGATTTGGATTCGATGATGGTTCCAAAGACATTTACGTAACGAGAGGATTGCCAGAACCTACTCGGTATACCCGTCATTTGTTTGAGCATAGAGTTAGGGAAATAAGAAAGGCGTTAAAATAGACAAGTGCTAATTTCTTGTTGCATATTTACTGCTCTGCGTTTCCAAGGTTGGAAAGGGGTATATTACCATCGTGATTCTTATAAAAAGGAGATGATGACAAGTGGCAAAAGCGAAGAAAAAAGCAACAAAGAAAGGAGCCAAGAAGAAAAAGAAGAGATAATTGTTTAGTATAGTTTAGTCTTGATTGGGAAGATAGGCGCATTATTACGTTTATTTATGGGTACACGCGATCGGACTTTGGCGGGCAGACGGATGAGGTGGGGCGTGAAGGACATAAAAGCAAAAATAAAGGAACTACTCAACAATAGAGAAACAATACAAAGTTTGCTTCTTCTTGAAAAAGCACGTAGGGGTGTACACAAGGGTAGCTTGCTCTTTATAGGCATGGCGAACATTGCAGGCTATTACTGGTGTGCAATGCAGGCGGTACTTAAAAGCAAGACTAATGAACTTGGATTCTTTAGCGCCTATCTCTATGATAGGATCTGGTATTCCCATCAACTTGGCTTCATAGATAAACTACCCAACAGCAAGAAAGCCCTTTTGGACATCGGGGTGGAGATCGCGTTCGATGATGTACAGAAGCTTCTCAGAGAAAAAGCGGAACGGGCACAGAACGTCTCTGTGACATTTGAAGCCACTGAATTTACCGACGAATATGGTGAACGTATAATGTTAATAAACCCTGATCTTCCCTTGGAGCAAAGGGTAGAATATGAAATGGAGGCAAAGGGTAAAGGCATTCGGATCGGCGACCCGGAAAAATTTCCCAAACTTCGTGGAAAATTTCTTGAGACACAGAGGGCGGAACGGTATCCAACCATCAGATGGGATTTTGAATGGGGAAAATATGTCATTGTAGGAGTGCCCGACGGGATTACGAAGAAATTTGTTTACGAGTTCAAGACTACGAGGAACAGGTTCTTGATGGGTTTCATGAAACCGGTTGCACTTACGCAAGCGGACCTCTATGGGTATTTCTTTATGAGAGACAAAAAGAGGGTCCAAATACATATTGTGGAGGAAGGAACATCGGAGACATGGGAGAGCGAAGTTGATAGTACCAAAGCAGAGATGGTTCTCAAGGATTTCACTAGAGTTGATACCGGATGGGTTCCGCCATCACCCAAGACGTGGAAGTGTAAATCTTGTGAATTCAAACCAATGTGTCCGATAACTCCGCCCTCGTCCGATAACGCATAACGAGTGGGTAAGTGATTCGGGCTTTCAGCCTTTACTTAAAACGCTAACTGCCATTTCCAACACTTCAGTTCTAATCAGAACAGTCCACCAATACCAATCTTTTCTGTAGCTACGTTAAAGGAAAATTATAGGTATGATATTTTAGGGCTTTTATCGTTTAAAGGAGGTAAGAAATGTCGGAACTGTACAAAATAGTTTTAACTTCTTCCCTTACAATCTTTGGTGGAATAGTAGTACTTACGATAGGTCAAATTATTACAAAATTTTTCATAGAACCAATTCACGAACAATTTAGACTTATAGGTGAGATTACCGACTCACTCATATTTTATGCAAATATATATTGCAATCCAGGATTTGGAAGAGAAGAGGACTGGAAAAAAGCAGAGAATGTGTTACGTCAACGAGCCAGTCAATTAATGGCAAAAACTTATGTCATTCGATGTTATAAATTATGGCAATACCTGAAGATTGTACGCAAATACACAGATATCATAGAGGCACGGAAGAATCTCATAGGGTTGTCAAATTCGGTTCGACACTCCAATCAGATGGAAAATAACAAAAGAAGGGTAGAGGGAATCGAAAAATTCTTGCGTATTAGAACGGGTATATGACTGTACAACGGGGATTCTGGCTTTTCCTTAAGGATGTCCGTTCTCTTGGACGCTACCAAGGATAAGGCCCCTTTTGAGGCTTATAAATGCGGCAGCTACACTCCTATTATACGAGAATGCTAATTGTGGGACTCATCATTTCAGCGGTAGTCCTGGTTATTTGCTTTTTAATTAAGATTTGAGGAGGATTAAAATGAAAAAGATTTTTATCTTCTTTTTGATTTTTACTTTACTCGGTTGCGCTGCAAGGCAGAAAGGATCTGACTTGTTTGGACTATTTGGGCTCGGGATCCACCTTACAAGTTCAATTAATACATCGAATTTGAAAGTTGGAAGTGATAGCCTAACTTTTGGTAAAATATCTCAAGATAAATTAAATGCTATTTCAAAATATGGTAATCCCGACATTGTGGATCTGACAGGATGGCAGCAGATTTCTACAAAACGAGACTTAGAGATATGGGTCTTCTACGATGATTTGAAATTCATACAGTTTTATGCTGATGATGGAAGTTTTTACGAAGAGAAAAATGTTTCATATAAAATAATGCAAGGTATTAAGAATAAACATTTAATAATAGGAATGGATGAAATTGAAGCTGATATAGTAATGGAATTAAAAGGATGTCTTCTGCTTAGAACTAATAGGTCGGTTTGTAAATGGGGGGTTTATAAACAAAAAATCTATGGTGACTACGGCCCCTATCTTTATTTCGAAAATGGTAAATTAACAAGTTGGCAGGATTAAGAAAAACGGATAATAGAATTTCTTTGATCGGAATTAATAGCCACGACTTGCTTTTGGGAGACAAGCTGAAAGAAGATAAGTATGTAAGATTGCATTTGAAATGCTTTATGATAGCGATATCCAGACAATATGCTTCCTAAGTTCGAGTGTTTCTTTGAAAATTAGTGAGTAGATCGGGGCCTTTCCTTAAAGAGGCCTGTCCTCTTAAACGCCATGGAAGAAGCCCTAATCGAGCTGGTGTAGCCAGGTAGTTTAGAGGAACATAAAAGGGTTAAATTGGAAAAAGAAAGAGATGGCTAGAAACGAAAAGATAACTTACGAACTTTAATCATTGACAAATGTTAAGCCATGGGATGCAATAAAATGGGGATGATTCGTCTAGGATACAATTATCAGTGCGAGAATTGCCAAGAATACTTTATACCTTATAAGAAAGATATAGCTTGTCCGAAATGTGGCACAAGGGCTGATAAGGTTTTCCCATTGGTTAGAGATGTGATTAGTAGTATTCAACATCATAAGAATATATGCGGAGAAATCATTCCTGAAGTTTTTGATGTGAGTTCATTGGGAAGTCGCTATATTTACTTGGCTTTATTGTGTGTTAAGTCATGGAATGAGGAGGGAAATATAAATCAGTACATAGAAGAATTTACCTCTAAGGAACATTTTGGAGAGGAGCAATTTCTACGTGAGTATTATAAGCGGTTTCTTGTTGAGGTGTTAACTCTTTATCGGGAGAAGCAAAGAGAATATAAGTTAAAAATTAAGATTAGCCCAAAGAAAATAGACGAAAAAATAAAGGGCAAAAAGAAGTTAGTTCGTATTATAAAAAAACTGACCGGAGAACCGGATGTATCGCTGGAACACCTGCCAAGAAAGGTCAGAAAACCTCTGGCATTTACATGCTACGGACTAGCCATCCTTGTAGCGCTCCTTGCACTATTTACAGGGATTACAGCTTTTTCAGGTTGGGGAGTGCCAGAAGGAGGTCTTTTTCTCGAACTTTTTCGATCACCTATACAAGGCATCGTCAAAGCCCCAACTGTGCTTGCTTTGTTATGGTCAATTCTTGAATTTATCCAGGCATCCGTAACCTTTCTTTTCGCATTATTGGCACTTTTTCTATGGATTATCTTTGCTCCACTTTTATTTATGATTATTCCGGTGTCAATTAACTGGATAGTAAAGCTAATTCGTTATAGACGTTATGAAAAGGTAGACATCGAATGTCCTAAATGTGGCTGCTATATCAAAGGATATACAGCAATGCCCAGAGAGAAGAAAACAGCTTCAGAAATAGCTTTGCTTTGTCCCAGATGTAAGTCTTTTTGGTACCTGGAGCAAACCGCATCTGGCTCACATGCCACAAGACAAGAGATAAGAGAAAAGCACGAAAGACTCGTGGAGCTCGACAAAACAAGATACGATTATTTCTTAAGTTTGGATAAATTCCAAAAAGGTGCTAAGCAATTTTCAAAAGACCGTGTCGAGAAAATGACCCGAAAAGGCAAGAAGATGATACCAATTTACGACCAAACATGGAGAGAACACTTGAAAACAGGCAAGGTCTTAGAAGAATTTAACCTCGGTGATTTTAAGATGGTAGCAATAAGAGTTACTCAACAGTTCTATCCTCTTATTTTTTATCATTATCGATTGCTCTGCTTTCCTATGGATACAGATGAGCCGATCCTTGCTTTGAACCTTGAAAGCACATCGTTGGGCACATGTTTCCTTAGTGCCTTCATTGAAGACAAGCACTTAAACTATGGTCCGGCATACATAAATATGAGCTATGAAGAGTTTAAATCTTGGGCACTGAGCATGATAAAAGAACATTTGGGTATTTGAATAGTTTGGGCACATTCAAGTCTAGAGCCGAAAGTTTTATAGTGGAAAAGATAAAGATTAGGGAGTAATGCACTATGGTTACTATGTTAATTGTTACAGTAGCTATAGTGACCAACGGGTAGTTTTCTTTTTATATAATTTCTTTGACGTAAAATCGAGGGTCGACCCTTCTCAGAATTTAGAAAGGAGACTTTAGTATGTTACAGCTTATATTTTGGATTCTTAAAAGCATTCTTATCCTTTTGATATTTTATTTACTTGTACCTACTTTTGTGAATTCTATTACTCGAAATCATTGGTCTAAATTGCCATTGTTTCTATTTTTTGCTTTATTAGCTAGTATATTTATGGCTTGGTTACATTATGTACCGTATATATTATTTTTTGTATGGATTGTTTTAACACGCTATAGTCTTCAAGCAATGACCGAAGATAAATTTATTAAGGAAGCAAGTATGGCTATAAACAAGCCTCTTTTTTATATATCATTATATCTTTATGTAATCATTGCTTGCTTTTTTGCTTGGCTCTTGCAAGCCGAAATTGTTTCAAAGTATGATCCTACAGGCAAGGGTGTTTTTCTATGGAAATATATTTTGGGGTTAAAGTGAATAGTTTAAAACACACTTTAATTTCTTGCGTATGGATATAACGGCGGTTAACACGGTATTTGTGGTTCGCTTGGCTCATCCAAATGCTTTCGACCTCCACAAATTCCGGAAGTTAAGATAAAAACGATTTTGATTCGACATTTTCATTGAAAATTTGTCAATAAAGGGGGCCTTTCCTTAAAGAGGCCTGTCCTCTTGGACGCTACTAAGGAGGGCCCCCCAAGTGTAGTTTCAGGAAAGAGGGGGTAAAATGGAAAAGGCAGAGTCGATATGGTTTGACGGGGATAGTTGGAGATCCTTATCAAAAGAGGTTAAACTTGCTTGGGTTAAAGGGTTTGTAGAGGCAATTTACCAGGCAAGTATGGAGATTTATGAGTATCTTTTAGCTTTTGGAAGAGCTGTAAAGAGAAGGTATGAAGGAGCGGAGAAGTGGGTTGACAAAACAGTAGAGGATATGAATTCTATGTTTGACCTGGGAACTCTTTTACCCGGCGGTTCAACATCAAAAGGAGTAGTTAAGGTTGATGTAAAACTTGCAGAGGGCTACGAATACTACGATGAGAAGCCCGGGGAGAAAAAAAATAGTTGGCTGGAAGAGAAAGTAACAGATGAGCGAACGGTAGCTGAACTTGATGAGTTTTACAAAGACGGTCGGAATAAGAGAATACCGATAAGAGAGGCAATTTATATCGTTAGATTGATCGCAGTAGGCACTCCTCAAAAATATATTGAGCCGATAATAAAACTTCTCAGAATGTCTTTAAAAGAGAGATCTGAGGGGAAGGAGGCTCTTTTGATAGGGAGTCAGGAATATAAAAATGCCATTAAGATGTGTGGTAAAGAGCTGCCTCTTAGCGTAAGTAAAGCGTCCTTCGAATCAATAGCAATGACTGAAGAATAAGTAATTGCACGGGAATCCGAAAGTGTAATATAACTTGCGTGTGCCGGATATTGCATTTAGTAATTGCATAAATATCATGCCAAATAAGTATCGGATGCGCTACACAAGTGAAGAATGCCTCGAATCTATACTTTCAATAGGTCAAGGCGAGCCAATTTCTGCAGAGAAATACGATGGCGTCATTCCCAGAGGAATTTTTCCTACTTCCAGAACGATAATAGATAAATTTGGCAGCTGGGAAAGGGCGCTTAATCTAGCTGGTTTCTATCCTGAAACAAGACATTGCCTGGAATGCGGCAAGAAATTAGAGGTTTTTCAAAGGAACAAAGACCAGAGATTTTGTTCTGGCATCTGTCGTTCTAGGTACTATCACAGAAATTTTCCAGATATTGCAAGAAAACGATTGAGAGAAAGTTTTTATAAAAGAAGAAAAACGGAAAAGTATAAGCCAAGGTTTGAAATTACCACCGCAAGCGGAAAAGGGCGGAGGGGAGAAGAGGATTTTGTAAGATTGCATGGAAAATCTCTAATGGTTAACAACCGTGAAGATATTATCTATCACGACAGGGTAGATTTTCTTGACAAGCATTTAGGTTGGGTGGAAGTTTCAAGCAGCGGTTTGCTACAGGATTATAAAAAGAGAGGCAGGAAAAAGTATTTACGGAAATACTGGAACTTTAATTTGAGGAAAAGAACAAATGTAGATTGTTACTATTTGGCAGGCTTTGATTCCAATTATGACAAGGTCTTGGTTCGCTTGTTGATTCCGGTTAGAGAGTTAGGCGATATCAAAAAATCGATATATTTTCCTTATTCGGGAAAAAGTAAATGGAGTAGGTATATTGTTAATGAAAGCGAACTTTATTGAATATGGAAGGAGGGTGATTACAAGGCCTTTGCTACTGTTTATGTAGGTCAGAAATTTTAGATAATGCACATGGAAAGGTTTAGCCCCAGGCAGAAATGTCCTGGTTTTTTATTGCGTATTTTCGGCATAATTGGTATAATTAATAATAAAAAGGCAGGCAGCATTTTTGTAAGGAATACAGACTTTTTAAGATAATTTTTAATGAACTTATGTTAAAAGCCGAAGTAACATTGGTTGGGATGGGAATGACTTCTCCTTCAACTGGGTGTTATAGAATTACGGGACAGTTCAGCCTGGGGGATGTATATCCGAGATACTTCGGATATGCCCCAAATTGGAAGGATATCCGAACCAAGTTCGGATATAACAAGTTAGCCGAAAGTGCCGGCGCATTATGAAATAGGTTGAACCATGTTATTCGATGTATTTATATGTCATGCAAGTGAAGATAAGGATAAATTTGTTCGCCTACTCGCAGAGCGACTTAAAGAAAATCATATCGAAGTATGGTATGACGAGTTTAGCCTCAAAGTAGGTGATAGCCTTCGAAGATCAATTGACATTGGTTTGGCAAAATCGAGGTATGGCATTGTTGTTCTCAGTAAGAACTTCTTTAGTAAAGAGTGGCCGCAATGGGAGCTTGATGGCTTGGTTCAAAGGCAAAATAATGCAAAGGCAAACTTAATCCTTCCTATTTGGCATAACATAACCAAAGAAGAAGTGCTCGCCTTTTCACCTCCCCTTGCTGACAAGGTAGCTATACTCAGTGACAAGGGATTAAATTACGTAGTTTCCCAACTATTGAAAACAATTCAGCCTGAAGGTTCTACTCTTCTTATTGCAAGAGAGCGTCTTTTGGAATTTGGTTACGAACCTCCGGTTGTCACCGATGATTGGTGGCTTAATGTGGTTGAGTTTTCAGCTTCTAATCCGGTGGAGGAGACATTTCAGGAAGCTATTGGTTGGGGACGATGGGGTTTCCCGTTACCACCAAAAGGTAAAAAGCCTTTTGAAAGGGGCGAACGCCTCGCTAGGGCCGCCATGCAGATGCTTTGGCAAAACAAAGCGAAGACACTTAGGATTTCTCAAATTAGGCATCCGAGTAAGGTCTTAGAATTCATTGAATCGGAGCCGGGATTAAAAGAAACCTGTCACAACTACCTTCCCTATTTGGCTGCATATGCACCTCAACTGACAATTAGGGACTTTGGAGGTGAATTTGAGGAAGAATTTGAGGCTTGGTATCAACATTCCGTGACCGAACAAGAAAAAAGACGGCAAGCACGTGACAGGCAGGGAAGTGGGTTAACAACCGATGGATTACCTCCAGCTTGCGATGAACCCGTGGCTTTTCGTCATCCCACTTTTGGTGATTATGAGCCTGAGCATATTGCTTGTTGGTTTGTTCAAGGTGAATTGATGGGGCCACCTGTAAAAGTTTATGAAACGATAGATTATGTTGTTTGGCTTTTGTCAGATCAAAGTTCTTGGATGCCGAAAAAGATTCAACAATTTCTGTTGGAGGGATTAAAAAACTGGGCTGTTTGGCCTTGGTTTGAGAATATTCCAAGTGACTACGATTTTGGGTTCGAACCCAATTCTTCAACTGGTTCACTCTTCTATGCTTTGACACGTGCCAAGAAACTTAGCACCTCCAAGTTAACAAAGAAATGTATAATTGATATCGAAACAAGATTCGATTACACCGTTAATCTATTTGGACTTGACGAAACTGCTGATGTTTTAGCCCAGCGCTTTATTGAAGCGGGTTTCATTGAAGTCTGGTTCAGGGCTAATCAGAGAAGAAGGAAGGCAAAGTCTGAAAAATAGAGATGTTAAAATAGGGATTATGCCAGCACCTTCGGCTAACATGCTGTTTGTGGCTCATTTCGTTTGCCCGAACCCTTCGGGCTTCACAAACAATGGAGACATTATACGCGATTGCCTTGAAGGAAGAATGAATGAAAGATTCTCCGTTAACACTTAACGATTTTACTTTTCCGAAAACAAAAGTTAATGTTGAAGAGATTAAGAAATTTAATTCGGAAGACCAGTTTATGTCATTGGCCGTAGAGCTTTTTAAAGAAGTTTGCCAAATTACTTCTATCCTTTCTTGTGCGTATAGACTTGACGAAGAAAATAATCGCAGAAAATGGAAAAGAAACGAGGCTATACTTGGAGGTTTGATGATTAGAATTACCAAGTTACAAATCGGACTTCTTGACCAGATATGTCAGAAGCGTATGGAAATAACATTTATCCTATTCAGGTGCTTAGCAGAAAGTATAATCAATTTAAAATACTTACTACAGAGGAGCAGCGAGGACCTTTTTGATGAATATGTTGAATATTCACTCAGGGAAGAAAAGCGGTTGTTAAACAAAATAAATCAGAACATCACTAGGCGAGGGTCAGAACTTCCTATAGAAAGTCGCATGAAGCATTCCATTGACCGAGCTTTCAAAACATCATCGTTTTCTCCAGAACAAGTTGATGAAACAAAGTGGGAACCTTGGGGAGAAAAGATATACGAGCGTGCAAAAAGTATTGGAATGGAAGAAGAATATTTTGCATTGTTCAGTTTACCAAGTCACGCTGTACATGGGAATTGGCAAGATCTTATAACTTATCACTTGGAGTATGAAAACGGGGAGTTCTCTCCGAAAACAGAATGGGGATATCCCAGACCCCAGCCTATATTTGTAGCTTCTATACTTTCTGCCGAGGTCAATAAGCTCTATTTAAACGAAGTTATTCCGGCCTGTCCAGATAAAGAACAAATCGGTAAGCTACTTGACGATGTTTTTGTTCGAATTAGAGTGGCTGATGAGTTGCACGAACAATTCTTACAGAGAAATGAGAGCAACAGTTTATAATGTCATGTTCGTGATTCGCTTCGCTTACCCAAATGCCTCCGGTACTTCGCAAACACGCAAAACGTTAACAGAAATATTGCATTAGAAAAGGCAGTGATATGACAGAAACAATCTTAGTGGGCATGATATCTGCTGCGAGCGTCTTGCTGGGTGTTTGGATAACTCAGCGTTATGAGTCAAGAAAAAGGGAATCTGAAGAAAGAAGGTGGTATGCAGACTATTTCTTGGGAGGAAAAATTGATGCGCTAAATAATCTTTATGTTACACTTGTTGATTGCCACTTTACTATGAATTTTTATGGAAATTGTCCCCCATCTACACTTCAAGAGTTCAAAGAGAAAGTTCAACCTAAAGAAGAGGCTTATTTGCGAGCTATGGTAATGGCATCAATTTATCTAGGTAACGAAGCAGATAAGATAATGTCTGACGCTCTAGGCTCGTTCAGGCAGGCAAGTATGGCTATATGGTTAAGCCTTCCTAATGACCAATGTCCTGCGAACAAGAACTCGTACAATCGGAGTATTAGAGATTTGAATTGGGAAAGATTCAAAGAAACATACGAAAAGGCAGTAGCCTGTCTAAAGGATATGCTCAATCCAAAAGTTCTTGAGCGCGTTGAGAAACCCAAATGAGCGCAGTACTTCAGTTGACATATAATAAAGGCACCCGGGCGAACGGCAAAATTTTAGTTCGCAAAGCCGCGTATTCGGATATGGGACCTTTTCTATATGTCGAGGCAGCCCAAAAATCTTAACTTTTTCCTTGACAAAATAGTGATATTGTGATATAATTGTATTGAAAGGATATAATGATGTCTAAAGAGAAATCAGAAAAGATAAGAATATGGCCCCTGAGATTGGATGAGGAAATAGATGAGTTCCTGCGGGAGCGGGCTTTCCGTCTCAGGACCTCAAAGAATGCATTGGTGAGGGAAGCTCTGGTTGAATATTACAAGATAGGAAAAAAATCTAAGAAAGAGAAGTAGTGTTCTTTTAAATTTTTTTATAGCCTTCCGCAAAGAGGTTAATCCTCTAACGTCCTACATGGGGAAGGCTGTCACTATGCTGGCTTCGGCCAGCGAGGGGTGGCAGTCATTATCGGATTTACCTAAGAGTTGCCGATATTGACATGTGCCCTTTTTTTATTGGTGCAAAATGAAAAAATTAGGATTTATGATCATATTTTGTTTGATTTTTACGGGCTGTGCGACAATGAAAATGGTGGAGCGCTGGCCCCAGGATGCAATTTCGCCATGGGTTAAAGGCGCTCCCCCCTCCGGCTGTTTCAGGGGAATCGCTATTAATGTAAGCAATGAAAAGAAAGGCTGGCACACAGCTTTGGAGGATGTCAAAAAACAAGTATGCAGCTCCATAGGATTCGAGACAAGAGAGGAGTATGAGAAAAGAGTGACGGCTTATAATGACCAAGTGGACAAAAAGATTATTGCCGATTTTAGGTATACATCAGCAGCACTTCTTGAAGATATTAATTCTAGCATTAAAGACACATACTTTGAAAGATGGATGCAGAAGACTAATTACGGGAAAAAATATTTTTGCAATTATTATGTTCTTGTCCATTACCCCCAGGCAAGAATCAATGAGATGAAATACAAGACCGAGCAGGGGAACGAGAAAAGGCTGCGCAGCTTAGAGAAAAGCTTCGCCTTTGCTGAAGAGCAAGCAAATAAGGGAGAATACGTAAAAGCATTGAGAACCTATATCTACGCGCTTTTCATTGCAGACACGCTGTTTGTAAACTCTGAGCTACGGGCCCTTGAGTGCATTTACAAGATAGCAAGCCTTATCACTTCGCTGAGACTGATTGCCATGAAGAATTACTTTGAAAGACCTGGTTCATTAAATAAGGTTTCAGTAAGGCTGATGATGGACGGCATGCCGGCCGAGGGAGTGCCCGTAAGATTTGAAAACAGGTCTGGAACCGGCAGAGTAGAACCTCTTGTGATCTCAAGCAAGGCAGGCATCGCCAATTCGGCTGTCCAAATGACCTCAATCCGGGCAGATAATGAAATAAGAGCCTTTGTGGATCTAAGCCATATCTTATCAATTGATGAGAGGCTGCTGCCCTTCAATGAAGTAAAGCAAGTCAGCTTCATTTTCTCAACCCTAAGTGAGATTGCAAACGTGCAGGGCGGAACGCTGTACGTGGATAAGAAAAAAGAATCATGGTTTAAGAAAACCCACATCCTTAAATTTGACCTGCGCGAAGTAAACGGCCTAGGTGCTGCATTTGACAGATACGACCTTGAAGTGAAAGGCTTGTTTAAACATAAACACTGGCTGACCGGAAGAGTGGATTCGTGGTCAAGATCGGAAGTTGGCAGCTTCAATTTAAGCGATAGAATAAAGATAAAAAGAAAAGGCAGGATCGAAGGCGTTTTAGAGTGGAATATCTGGCTTATCGACACATTCAAAGCCATTTCAAAAGAAAAATATTGCAGGGAAATACAGCTTACCTTGACTTTATTCGGAAAAGACTATAATGGAAATTTATGCAGGGCAATTGTGCAGTCTACGCCAATGCCTGTAAATCCTCATTGAGAAAGGAGGTGAGAAGAGATGAAAAAGTATTTTCCTATTATGATCGTTACAGTCTGTCTTGCTGTTTCGTCATGCACCAGCTCAAGAGTAATAATGAAAAGTGGCGGAACAAGAATAGTGGTTGTTGAAACCATTCCGCAGACTTCGGAGCCTAAATGGGTAAACTCAACAAAGGAATTCTGGGAGAAGAAAGGCAGCTACTATTACAGGGGCATAAGCCAGGGCTATAATGACCCTGAAGTCGCAAAAAGAGACGCTGAGGCTGTCGCCAGAGCAAGCCTGGCAAGACAGGTCAAGCTTGTGCTTCGGGAACATTTTCGAAAGGCCCTTGAAGCAGAAAAGCATGATCCGACAATTGGCGGCTATCTTAGCGACTCCTTCGTTTCAGTAGTCGACAACTTAGAAATAAACGGCAGCGTTCTTGCAGAGTCTTATAGCCTAAGGATTCGGGAAGAGGCTTATAAGACCGTTCTTAAAGACTACTGGAGGAGTTTTGCCCTGGTTAAACTGCCTTACGGAGAGTATGAAAAATGCAGCACGAGAGCATTCCAGAATCTCAAGGAGCAAGTACAGGCCAACGACAGTGCCAAGGAATTGGCAGAGCAAACGGAAAAGCGGTTCCTGGGTATTGTAGAATAATAATGGCCTCTGCGCGCGGAATTCAAAAGGTCTTGACTTTTTTTGGAAACTGTGGTAACTTATGTTATTGGCAAATAGAGGGCAAGTTCTTTAGTATAAGCTATTATCGTTGAAAATTAAATAGTGCCTTTCCGCAAAGAGGTCAGCCTCTAACGTGTTAGTGCGGAGTAGGCTGTCACTGTGCCCGAAAGGGCAAGGGGTGGCAGTCACTTCCGGGTTTCCTAACACGTTACCGGTGGTTGATATGCACCCCTTTTTTATTTGCGATAAAAGGACATATGATGGCCAAGGATTACAAGCGTTTTAGAGCAGAGGTGAAAAAAGATTTACGCAAGGTTACCATAACCATTTCCGACGAGGCTCTCGATTGGTTTTATAAGTTAAGTAGGATGATGAAAAAGAAGAGAGGCTATAAGCTGCCCCGCTCCTATATAATAAGAGCCTTGATTAATGTCTGCATGAAACTGGACATTAACGTCGAAGGTGTTAAAACAGAGAAGGACCTGGAGGAGAGGATATTGGCAGCTGTCAAGAAATACTAATAGCCTTATTTTGTTTTTTTTTAGTTTCTTGAAGTGTTGATTTCAGTAACTGAGGAGGCATCATGTCAAGCAAACAAACGTCCGTGTTGCTGGACAAAAAGCAGATTAATTTTTTAAGAAATCTGTCCAAGAAGATAGAAAAACAAAGCCGTGAAAAGATGTCGCGTTCCAAGATTATGAAGGTTTTGACCCGTACTCTTACATGCATAAAGCCGAAGATTCGCAGATGCAGAACCGAAGAGGAAATTGAGAAAGAGCTTCTCAGGTGCTTCAAGAAGGCGGTGAAAGGGCAAGGATGATAAAGGCACTAATTATAGATAAACCAAATGATTTCTCCAATTCTTTGAAATTACTCATAAAAGGCAAAGGCCATAAAGTATTCCGCGCTGAAGACATCATTAAAGCATTCTTTCTGTTAGAAAAAGAGGAGCCGCATCTGGTATTTTTCGATTTACTGTTTTTGGTCACGCCGTCAGGATTAAGACTCCTTAAGAGAATGAAAAGAACTGACAGGAAAAGAAAAATTTACCTAACATGCGGGCCTGATGCAATGGGCAAGGAATTGGCGAAGAGGATAGGGGCGGATGGAGCAATTTTCAAGCCCTTTGAAATGGGTGAAATCGATAAGTTAATTGACAAGATTTGCGAGGAGCTGGAATGAAGTATATATCTTTAAAGAAGAAGTTAGTGGTTTAACGTCAAATTTTAGAAAGGAGGTTTTGAAATGGCTAAGCAAAAAGAAAGTGTAAAGCGGTTAAGGATTTTCAAAAAGGGCTTGTATCTTGGTATCCTATCTTTGCTATTTGTCTTAGTATTTGCAAATTTTGCACGGGCAGGATGGGATATTCAAACTGTAGATACCGTCGGACGTGTGGGAATGAGAACCTCAATAGCCCTAGACAAGAATAATTATCCCCATATACTCAATTGTGACATTGCCAACGATAGCTTAAAATATGCCAAATGGAACGGCTCTAGCTGGAATATCCAGACAATAGAGAGTGCCAATGTTACCTGGCGGTCGTCGTTAGCATTAGACGGAAATGGCTATCCTCATATAAGTTATGCCTACTGGAATGGAACGACCGGTGTTCTAAAATATGCCAAATGGAATGGTTCATCATGGGATAAGGACATTGTTGATAGTGGTGCTTGTGTATGGTGCAACTCAATCGCATTAGATGGAAATAACTATCCTCATATAGCTTATTATGATGAAAATAGTTTGAGTTTAAAATATGCCAAATGGACAGGTTCTTCTTGGGATATCCAAACTGTAGCTGGTGCTTCATCTTTGGGTGGTCAAGAAATATCAATGGCTTTAGATTCCAATTACTATCCCCATATAAGTTATATTGCTGACGGTCTTGAATACGCCAAATGGACAGGTTCTTCTTGGGTTACGCAGGTTATAGATAACTCTGTCGACGTGGTTTATGACACATCTATCGATTTAGATAGTAACGACTATGCTCATATATCTTATTATGAACGAACTACTTGGAGCTTAAGATATGCAAAATGGACAGGTTCTTCTTGGAGTATCGAAGTCGTAGATGAAGGTCCAAATAAAGGTGACAGTAATTGGATAGTCTTGGATACAAGTGACCGCCCCCATATAAGCTACCTTGATTATCTTGGTGCAAACTACTCTGGATTGAATTATGCCTACTGGACTGGGTCTTCTTGGAATATAGAAACTATAGAAAGTAGTAGTCAAAGCCCGGGTTATTATACTTCGATAACTTTGGACACAAGCGACTATCCTCATATAGCTTATTGTGCTTATGCTAATATGGACTTGAAATATGCTAAGTGGACTGTACCTCAGATTGACTTGATAATAACTAATGTCGATGCTCCAAGTTCGGCTACTGAGAGAGATACCATTAATGTATCATATATGATGAAGAATCAAGGTAATACTTTAGCCGGTAGTTTTTATATCTATTTTTATCTCTCTCTTGACACTACCATTAATCCATCACAAGACACTAAGTTTGGTGAGTGTTACGTAAGTGCCCTTTCGGCGGGGCCGGGTATAACTGACATCACTTCTTGTGCTCTACCTTCGGGGCTTACTGGTTCCTATTATGTAGGGGCAATCATTGACGCTACAGGCTCGGTGAGCGAATCAAATGAGAACAACAATACAGGTTACGACCCTACACGGATAGACATTTCTCCTGCTCCTCCCGGACCCGACTTAGTAGTAGTTAGTATCGATGCTCCAAGTTCGGCCACCGCGGGAGATTCTGTTAATGTATGGAATACAATAAAGAACGAAGGTGATGCCTCAGCTAATAGTTTTTATATCTATTTTTATCTTTCCACCAATACCACTATTATCGCCTCGGACACAAAAATTGGTGAGCGTTACGTAAGCAGCCTTTCAGCGGGGGCAAGTTCAAGTGCTAGCAGTTATTTAACCCTGCCTTCAGGGGTTACTGGTTCCTATTATGTTGGAGCAATAGTTGACGCTATAGGCTCGGTAAGCGAATCAAATGAGAACAACAATACAGGTTATGACCCTACACCAATAGATATCAGCCCCGGTCCTAATCTCCAAGTCAGTCACTCTTATTTAGATTTTGGAGAAATACCAAAAGGACAAACCAAAACAAAAACCTTTACTATTTCTAATTCCGGTGCAGGGACGCTCAGTGGAGCAATTACAACTGATAGGTCATGGATAAGCGCGAGCCCGACGAGCTTCGACAGTAATTCTATAACAGCTTCGGTAACTGTCTACACAGATACGTTAGAAGTATGGAAGACATATACAGGCACGGTAACCGTAGATTCAAACGGCGGCGTAAAAACAGTAAATGTAAGTATCATTCCTACCTGCGTAAAATCCTATCCCAATCCTTATAGTCTTTCGTCAGGAAAGCCACTAATGTTCTGGGGAACCGGAGTCCCTCACACCACAATTAAGATTTACACTTTAAGCGGAGAATTGGTCAAAACTTTAAAAGAGACCAAGGGGGAAGATAAAATAACATGGGATGGAAGGAATGAAGATGGTGACCGTGTAGTAAGAGGTATCTATTTCTTTACAACAAATAATCCAAGGGAAAAGAATAGAGGGAAATTTACGGTAGTAAGATAAGAGTGAAATATCGCACTATTGCTAGATAATATCCTATGTAGAAAGGGGGTAGAAAAAAATGAAAAAGACTATTTTAATGTGCTTAGCGGTTACTCTCTGTTTCTTAACCTTTAATCTTTGCTTTGCGGGTGCCGGAACAAAAGGTGGCGAATTTTTGAAGGTCGGCGTGGGTGAAAGGGCAATTGGAATGGGCGGTGCGTTTTGCAGCATAGCGGATAACGTTACTGCGGTTTACTGGAATCCTGCCGGACTTGCTCAGTTGAAGATGAGGGAATTGTCGGCAATGCATTTGCGCTATCTGGTAGGCGTTAAGAGCGAATATCTTGGCTATGCCCAGCCTATTCGTAAGGGCACTCTGGCAGGACAGATATCTTTTCTACATTCAAAGAGTGGCAGAAGAGACGATAACTGCAATACAATAGGGGAATTCTGGGATTACGAAGGAGTGTTAGCATTGGGCTATGGTCGCTGGCTAAATTCATTCCTTTCGCTTGGCGTTAATCTCAAAACCATATACACGCGATTTGACACTGATGAGGCAAGCGGCATCGCTTTTGATATGGGCTGCCTCTATAAGACCCCTATAGAAGGACTGGATATAGGAATAGTCCTTCAGAACATAGAAACAGGCTTGAAATATACTGACCAGCGCGAATCAATGCCTCTTAACCTCAAGATTGGCACTTCCTACAGGTTTGGTAGGAGTTTGATTTTTGCATCTGATGCTGACACTTTTGGAAACAAGGTCAATTTCCGCTTCGGCAGCGAGTATACTTGCATTCCGCTATCGAGGTGGGGCTTGCGAATTGCAGCAAGAGCAGGCTATGAGACGGCAACCATTTCTGACCTAGGAGCGTTGTCAGGACTATCGGCCGGGCTGGGACTTGGATGGAGAAACTATGGCATGGACTACGCATGGGTCCCCTACGGCGATTTGGGCAACACGCACAGAATTTCCCTTAACGTGAGATTTTAGAAAGGAGGTGAAAAAGATGAGAAAGAAAACAGCAGCATTGGCAGTATTGGTTCTTTTAATCTTTCCTGCTCTGGTTAATGCTCAGAGCATAAAGGGAAGGTTAGGACTGGGGTTGAATTATCCCGGAGTTTCGGCAAGGTATGGATTGAGCAACAAGTTTGCTCTGGAATTGAAGGGGCAGTTCGGTTCAGGTGTTACCGTCTTCGGACCAAGAGCCTATTACTATTTCAGCACGGATTCCAAGGTGTGTTTGTTTGCGGGAGCCGAGCTTGATTATGTCTCATTCAAAGGAGACGTCAGTTCCGGTGGCGGCATAGCCGTTGAGCCGTTTCTTGGCGGCGATTATTTCATTTCAAAGCATTTGGCTTTAGGTCTGGACATCGGGCCTGCTTTTATTGCTATCAGTGATAAGGATACGGACGAAAGCGTCAGCGGCATGGAGTTCGTGGCTAACATCAACATTACTTGGTATCTTTGGTAAGCAAAGAATTAGAAAAATGATTGGAGGTGTTTAGAATGAGAAAAACTTTGTTTTTCTTAATCGCCTTGATGGCTTTGCCGGCCCTTGTCTACGGAGGTTTTCATCTTGGCATGGCCGATGCTGTAAAGAAAAAGGTAAAAAAGCTGGATGAGAAAGTGGCTGAAAAAGTGGCTGAAAAAGAGGAAGAATCCGAGGAGAAGGCAATAAAGCAACTATATTCTACTTTGGAATCCAGCATGGAGGGCGAGGATATAACTGCCTTTGGTTCCTGCCTTTCCAGCGATTATTCACATCAACAGCTAACAAAAGATGACTGGATAACTATGATGGAGTACCTGTTCGAGGATATTGGCAATATTCAGGTTTCCATAACAAATTTGAAAATAACCGTAACGGGTAATTCCGCCACTGCCTCGTTCCATTTGAAAATCACCACAGCGGAGGAGGGCGTTGTCCAGGATGAGGACAACTCACCAAACCCGCTGGGCGTTCTCAATTATTTGATTAAGGAGAATGGTTCGTGGAAATTTTATGGGGACCAGACGCCGCCTACTTACTATGTTTACGGAGGAAACGATCCTTTAACCACCTACCCGCAACTTGACCATCCGGCAGATTACGGATACACTCTTTTAGGCTCTGCGAGCCCTTCGGAAACGAAGACGTTTTCCGGGTCGTACAATTATTACGCCGTGATGGTCTACTTTAAAAATGTAGTTAAAATAGACGCTTTGCAGAAGTCAGATGCTTCCTATTGGTCTAGTGTATCTCTTAGTTTGAACATAACAAACGAGGGAGAACTTCTGGGTGCCCCGGATGGGGTCTACGCCACGGTAGGTACCGGCGAATTTTTTCCTTACACCAATGGCTGCGTGCTTCTTACTTCCGATGGAAGCAGCAGCATAAAAGTCATTGTTGTGCCGTAATAAAGGGTTGTTTGAATTCCAATCATCTATACTATAGTTATAGAGGGGAATATTTATGCCCTATGACTAAAGGTAAACAGAGGAAGACTTAATTGGAGGTGTTTAGAATGAGAAAAACTTTGTTTTTCTTAATTATCCTTATGGTTTTGCCGGCCCTTGTATATGCGGGTTTTCATCTTGGCATGGCCGATGCCGTAAAGAAAAAGGTGAAGAAGCTGGATGAGAAAGTGGCTGAAAAAAAGGAATCCGATGAAGAGGCCATAAAACAGTTATATGCTACTCTGGAATCCAGTATGGAGCGCGAAGACATAACTGCGTTTAGTTCTTGCTTTGCCAATGATTATTCACACCAACAAGCAACAAAGGCCGACTGGATAGAGTTGGAATCTTGGAATTTCGCCAATATCAACAACATTGAAGTATCTATAACGGACTTAAAGGTGACGATCGAGGATAACTTGGCTACTACTTCGTTCCATCTAAAAATGGGCTCAGAAGAAACGGGCGTGTGGATGGACGAAGACTTGTTGACAAATCCGTATGGGGCTTGGAATTATCTCATTAAAGAAAATGGGGAATGGAAGTTTTATGGAGATCACACACAACCCGTTTACTATGTTTATGGGGGAAATACTCCTTTATCCTATACACAAGTTTTGAATCCAGAGATTTACGGATACACTCTGTTAGGGTCGGCAAGCCCTTCGGAAACGAAAACGTTTTATGGCTCATATAATTTCTTCGAAGTACTGGTGTACTGGAAGAATCTAATCAAGATAGATGCTCTACAAAAATCCGACGGTTCGTATTGTTCTAGCACAGTCTATGCCTTCAACATAACGGATGAGGGTAATCTTTTCGGTGCTCCAGATGGGCTCTATGCTACGATAGGTACAGGGGAAATGCTCGCGAATTCTGGCGGCGTCGTTGTTTCGTCAGAGGGAAGCAGCAGCATAAAAGTCATTGTTGTGCCGTAATAGAGGGTTGTGTGAGTTGGAAAAGACCATAAATATACGAGAGAAAACAAACAGAGGACAAACGAAAACAGACCCGACTGGAAATGAGCAGTAAAGTACAGCCCAACTTAGTCGAACCTTGCTCCCGCCTGTCCTTAATTAGTAAGCGCAACTTCTATTTATAATTTGCTTTTTTCTCGATAAATGAGACGAATTGCGATATTAGTTAAGATCATAGCTGTTGTGAGGTGAGTTTCACTAAAGATGTTGTAATGGCTCTGTTATCAAAGAAGATTAAGGTCATATACTGCTTATTTTCCTTGCCTGTTCCCGCTAAAATACAGTCTTCAAAAGCTGTTCAATTGCTCTGATCACTGCCCGCTGTCCTTTTCCCTTCTCACTTAAATTGCCCTTCTTTTCGAGTTCAGCAATATCCTTCTTGGCTTGGACAAGATATTGGGCAATCTTGCTCCATTTCAGCCTTTTCTTTAGCTTCCTTAGGGCCATTTTTGGACTTAAATCTTTCTTCACCATCCTCTCAGGCCTGATTAGCCTTTTCTGACACAAAAAACCTTCTTCCTTTATATATTTTGTTAAAGACCTCCAATAGGATTGTTCTTTCTGTATAGCCTGCATATGGATTGCACAGCGATATATGGCTGAATCTGGATAAAGTATATATACTGATGTTAAACCTTAAGATATTGGAAATGAGCAGTAAAAGTACAGCGCTGGATTGGAAATTATACAGCTGGCTGGTTAGAGGGATACAGAGGGTAGCCATCATTAAAGTCATGGACAGGCCTAAAATGCCTAGTAGGATTTCCAAGGAAGCAAAACAATCCAACGAAAGGATTAACCTCAACAGCACGAGCGACATTCTAAGGCATTTCGTCAAGATGGGCATCGCAGTGTGCCTTAACCCAGAACAGAAAATCGGCAGGCTGTATGAACTTACTAGGAAGGGAAAGAAATTGAGAGAAGAGATATTAAAGGGGTAAGGTCCATTCCGATCCTGAATAGGAAAGCTGCCGCACATTGGGTCTTTAATGGTAAAAGTTTTCAGAATACGGAAGTTGATAAGGAGGTGACAGGCTTTTTGTTATGTCCAAGTGCCGGACCAATCTCAAGATGACGTTTTTGTTAACTCATTCCTGATTCTTTCTCCCTTAGCAGTCAGCGAGTAGACCCTTCCCGTCAAATGCTCGGGCGTTATGCATGTGGCAAGTTGTTGCTTTACGAAGCCTCGCAGCACCCTGCTCGTTTCGCTCAGGCTCAGGCCGGCTTTCATTCTTAGCTGGTTAACGGTCATCGGCCTTTCCATTACTTTCATAACCTGCCTTCTTTGCTTGCCTCTCATTACATAACCATAATCTTCCCAGAAGCGCACCTTTACTTTTTTTGTTTTGCCCATGCATTACACATAATTTGCACAGTATAAAAGCCGAATTGACAAACGGTAGACAATAGATGGGCAAAAATTCAAATTGACCGAGGTCTGTTGGGGTGTATTACTTTGGTGTAAAGCTTTTAAATAAGCATTTACTACTGAATGGAAGTTAAAATGGACTATCACATATTGAAATACCCCTCGGTATTTCCGCCTTACAACGGATTAAAAACCCAAGATAGTCCTGACCATGAACCACATGCTTTCTTACCTTATTATGCAACCGAAAAAGACCTGTCGGAAATCAATAAGTTTCTTGATGCCCAGGACTATACGGGAAGCAGCGATTTAATTGATGCCTTATTCACAGATAAGGTAAACACCACGAGATTTTCAGTTCTTCATCTCATATCCCAGATGAGGGAAAGACAGAAGATTAAAAAAAGAAATCTTGAAGGGATAGACTACAATATGGACAATTTCAAGACCCAGCTTGCGCAAGTTGAGGACCTATGTCTATACAATGAGATTTTTGACCTTGATAGAAGGAAGACAAGAATCAAGATTGGGGAAAAGATAACCGGCTTAGAAAAGGAGAAAAGAGCGGAAAAAACATCCTGTTGGCGTGACCTAACTCAATTGAGGAAAGAACTGACGGATTTAATAAAAGAGTACAAAATAGCCTCGAGGAAAAAGGAGTTAATCTCCAGCCCCCAGGTTTATTCTCTGGAGGCAAAAATAGAAAATGATGAATACGGTTGAAGGGCTTTGCAAGGAACTGAAGCCCATACTCGGAGCAAAGATAGATAAATTGTGGTTTGCCTATCTTGCAGAGGATTCCGAAGGCAAAAGAGAAATAGAAAACATTTTACAGATTTTGCGTGCAAGAACTTTAAGCGATACTAGCAATGAAAAAGTTTTGCTTGTGCCTCCGCCAAAGGAAATTGCCCAGGGAGAGTATCCTATAGGGATGATAGATTATAACGGTAAATGCCTTTATTCATTTGGGCTAAAGGAAGACGAGCTCTGCCAGCATGTGGGCATCTTCGGCAGAAGCGGAGCAGGCAAAACCAATGTGGGTTTCATTCTGGTGGAAAGTCTATTAAAAAAAGGCAAACCCATACTCATTCTTGATTGGAAAAGAAACTATCGGGACCTGCTGGCTTATGTAAAGGGTCATGAATTTCTGGTGTTTACCGTCGGAAGAGACGTATCGCCTTTCCAGTTTAATCCTCTGATTCCGCCAGCCGGAACCCAGCCTACCACGTGGCTGAAAAAGATTATTGAGATCATGGCCGGCGCATTTTACGTTGGAGAAGGCGTGATCTATTTAATGCAAAAAGCAATCGACGCAGTTTACAGAGAATTTGGCGTGTATCAAGGAAAAGTAAAGGAATATCCTACAATGAGCGACGTTCTTGAATGGATAAAAGAGTATAAAGCAAAAGGCAGGGAAGCCAACTGGCTGGCCTCAACGCTGCGAACGGTAGCAAGTCTGTGCTTTGGAGAAATGGGCAAAGTAATAAACGTAAGAAATCATATAGGTATCGAAGAACTTTTAAAAAAGAACGTAATCATGGAGCTTGATGCTCTTACCAATACGGACAAGACTTTTTTTATTGAAGCGCTTTTGCTGTGGATACACGACTACCGCCTTGCAGAGGGTGACCGCGAAGAATTTAAACACTGCATTCTGGTCGAAGAAGCCCATCATCTATTCGTGAAACGAGAGGCAACAAAAGAAAGAACTACCGAAACGATAATGAGGGAAATAAGGGAGCTCGGCGAATCCATCGTTGTCATTACGCAGCATCCAAGCCTGATTTCAATTCCCGCTCTTGGCAATACATACTGCACTTTAACTTTTAACCTAAAGCATAAGGCTGACGTCAATACGGCAGCCAACTACATGCTTTTGGAAAATGAGAAGAAAAAATACCTGGGCAAACTGCCGGTCGGCTATGCAACTGTAAAGCTGCAGGGCAGATGGTTTGAGCCTTTTTTAATCAAGATACCTTTAGTAAGGGTAAAAAAGGGCCTCGTAACAGACAAAACGGTTAAGGCAAAAATGGGGGGGTATTTTACCTATTCCCAGCCTGTAGGGGCAAAAAAAGGCAATTTAGGGGGTATTTCCGCAGCGCATAAATCAGAAACGGGAAAAGATATAACCGATATTGAAAAAGGATTTATTATAGACATAGTTAATAACCCGTATTCAGGCGTAACTAAAAGATATAAAAAACTAAATATAAGCACAAAAAAAGGAAACGTCATTAAGCAAATATTGATAAAAAAGGGTGTTATTAAAACAAAACAAATTATTAGCGGAAATGGTTGGATAGTATTAATTGGACTAACAAAGAAGGGAAAAGACGTAGCAAGAACATTGGACTATAAGTTAAAGAAACTAAACGGAAAAGCAGGATTGGAGCATGAATACTGGCGTCATAAGATAGGCAAATATTATGAAAAGCGTGGTTATAAGGTAAGAATGGAAACGCCTGTTAACGGCGAAGCAGACATCGTGGCAGAAAAAGACAAACAAAGGATTGCAGTGGAGATAGAAACTGGAGAGCATAACATTCCCAGGACCATATTGAACATCGAGAAAGACCTCAAGGCCGATTTCACCATGGTGATTTCCGTCGCCACCAGCAGGTCCGTTGAGGAAAAAATCAGGAACCAGCTAAGAGAAAAGGGGCTCGACAAGAATAAAAAGGTAAAGGTGACTTCCGTCTTGGCTTTTGAATGAAAAATGATATGCAAAGAATGTGGAACTGAATATTCTTGGGCAGATGAAGAATATGGAGACTGCAATGAGGAGTTATGCCCGGACTGCTATGCTTCTTGGGAGGAGGCTTTGCTCTTTGTAAAAGTTTGAGTGGACGAGAGCATGACCTTATAGTTGCTAATCAATCTTCTAACCTTTCTAAATATTTCCTTACGTATAAATTTGGTGTAAAGTATTTAAACCTGGGAAACCCTACCATAATAAGACCCCAAAAGTCTATTACATCAATTAAGCTCTTTTATTAGGGCTAAACCGACTCTTAACTAAGTCAAGCGCCATTATTAATTTAATGGTTTTTCTATCGTCGAAGAAGATTTCCGTTAGTGAGAACAATCAAAGGCAGTTCTAATTTTTGTCGTCGTAGTTTTTAATATAAATCTGGAAGCTCCGAGCAATCGGGGCTTTTTTATGGGAGGTGAACGAAATGACTGTGCCTAGGAACAGAGTTGCAAAGTATCTGGAGCATGAGATTGAGATTGAGCCTAGTGCAACGCCGGAGGAAGTGCAAACGAATCTGTCAGAGATTTTTCCTGAGATTTCTCACGCTCAGATTACGCAGGACCAGCGGGGCAACCTTTGTTTTACCATCATTGCGGGAACAAAGGGTTGAAGAATTAATTGCCTATGTTTGCATAGGTAAATGAAAAAGGCGGGGGAGTATGGAAGGCGCTTCCCCGCTTTCCTTTTTAGGAGGCGATGAAGATGTTACAAGAAACATTATTGAAAGTAAAGTCAGACAGGGACTTTTTGGAAAAGCAGAGAAGCCTGAATAGATTCTGCAAGAAGTTCAAGACGTTTTCGGGCAAGACAATAGATGACTTTTCCGATGAAGAGTTTAAGGAGCATACCGACATAATAAAGGAATTTTTGGGCAGGCATGAAAAGGTAAGCAATTTCTTTCATGCTGCAAGAGACATCAAGCCTGATGCAATTCCAGTAAATTATGTATAGGAGGTGATTGCGATGGAGATTGACGAATTGGAAAACCTATTAACTTTAATAGCCTATGCGAGATTGCTGAAGGACGCAAAAAAAGCAGGGGTTAACGTTACAAAATTAAAAAAGCCTGAAAAGATTAGCAGCCAGCTTGTGAGTGCCAGGGTAAGAGCAATCTTCAAGGCGGTTTTCGGCGAGAGAAAGATTGTGGTAACGAAGGAACGATACAACTTCAGGTGGTGTATTTGGATAGAAGAGCTTGAAAAGATTTACCGGGGAAATGAATACGACTTCTATAAGTTCTTCGGCGAGCATCCTGATATTAAGAAGATTGAGAACAAATATGACTTCAATTTTTGCTCAACCCAGTATTTCAATGTCTTCAATGAAAACCAGAGGCATTACAGAAGCTATGTAACTGAATACAATTCAGACCTTCTGAATGAAATTAAGCGCTATAAGGAATTCGTTGATGCCATTCTGACCATCTACCCGGAAATCAAGAGGCAGTGGGTTGAGCATCAAAAGCTCACCACCCAGCAGAAATATGATGCAATCATTGCCAGAAAGGCAAGGGAGGTGAAAGAAAATGAAGCAGCTCAGATTCATTAAGTTTGGTGGATATTCAGTGATATGCCCCGAGTGTAAAGAAGGGATGTCAATTGACGACAAGGACACCCACGGGGCAATCATAGAGAGTGTCAATTACAGAGAAAGAAAAGGCAAGTTATACATCGAATTTCCAAAGCAGATAAGTTTTTTTTGCGCCTGTGGACACGAATATGTGTTCGAAACAAAACTTGTTTAGTACTGGAGGTAGCTATGATAACCATAAAGATTGATGATTTTGGTGTTAATGTAGAAATAGAGAATGACGGCAAGAAGAGATTTAAGTATCTGAGCATGCCCAAATTCCAGCAGTTAGTCCTCCAAGACTATGACTTCAGCACAGGTCTCATGCCTGTCGGCACAATCGCATTTAGCCGAAGCGGGAACGGAGAAAAAATCGCAATAATGCAGCCAGCCTCAATTCAGGATGTGCAGTTTGAAATCCAGCAAGAAAACGCCAATCCCTTAATTGAAAAATTCACAGTGCCCGTACCGCCGCTATTATGGATTTTTTGCCTTAACCTTGAAAAGAAGCTGAGCAGCACAAGCGTCTTTGCCTTGAAGACTGGCCTGGTTATTAACACCACGCCGCTCTTTCGCGTGCCTTTTTCAAATGTGAATGAAGACGGCAGGGTCTGCTGGGGCAACAGCAATGAGGTCCTGGACCAGCCCTTTAAAATCTTTGTTGGATTAATCTCTTTAATGAGGCTGTTCTTCAAGCAGCCTTTTAATGCTGATCTTGACTGGGGCAGCAGAAGCAAGCCGGAGGAATCAAAGACTTTGCAGTTCTTCAGGAAGTATGATGGGAAAAAGAAATTCCCTTTTGAAATCTTAAGGGAATACAAATGTTTTAAGGAGGTGTGGCATGAACAGGATAGATTTTAGGAAGTTGTGCGGCTATTCAATTGGAACGCCAAAGAAGTTTGAGAAAAAGATTAACTATGTGCTTGCAGGAAACGGCGGTGTGGAAATCAGGGAAAACGAGATTGGCGTGTTTTCTGCGGTAACGAAAAAAGTTCCTGGGCTTGAGCCTGTGAAGGAAGGCCTGCAAATGAGACTGCCGAAGATTCCACTTCCGATACTGTTGCAGATTATAAGCTTTTTCAAGGATATTAACAGCAAACATGAATCAGAGGCAATCGTGCAGATTTTCTGGAATAGGCAGAAAAAAGAGTATTTTTGCTACTGCCCGAAGCAGGAAGTCAGCGGCGCTTCGGTTGACTTCAAAAGGGATAAGGAGAAAGAAAAGAGGTATCTTCTTGTGGCTGACGTGCATTCCCACAATGATATGGATGCCTTTTTCAGCTTCACAGACGACAAGGATGAGAAGGAGACTAGGCTGTTTGGAGTTGTGGGGAACGTTGATAAGGCATTGCCAGACATTCAATTTCGGGCTTCATCAGGAAACGGTTCTATAGAGGTTTCTCTTGAAGAAATATTTGACCTCAAGCGCGAGTACCCAAAATCATGGTTCAAGCAAGTCAAGACGAAAGAACTAGGTCTTGGCAATTATGGCCGGCAGAGAAGCCTCTGGCCTGATAAAGAAATCAGCAGATTAAATGCTGACCCATGCAAAAGCATAGAGGTTACTGGAGACATTGAGGATCTAAAATCGCGAATCCTCAAGACGCTTAAAAAACATGAAATTGAGTGGTTGATTGAAGAGCTTTGTTTTAACTTGGACATAGAAGGTGGTGATGAATTATGAAAACACCAAAAGAGCATTTTGTATTTTATGCTGGAAATTGCAATATCGTGCAGATTGGCTGTGGGGGGACGGGCAGCTTACTTGTTCCTTACATTGCCAGACTAATGACCAGCCCAGACTTTGAAAGCATAATGAGATATACGCTTGTTGATGGAGACAAAGTAACTGAGAAAAACATCAAGAGGCAGAATTTTGTCAATGGTGATATAGGGAAATTCAAGGTTGAAGTATTGGCTAAACGCTATTCCCTTGCGCTCGGCGTGGAGATTGCTTCAATGCCAATCTACATTACAGGAAAGGAATCCTTTGAAAAGGTTTTCCGGGACGGATTGAGCATTTTGATTTCATGCGTTGATAACAACAAGACAAGGAAGATTATTGCGGAATGGCAGGATAGCAATAATTATTCAAGCCCTATATGGATTGATGCCGGCAACGAGCTATTAGGCGGACAGGTCTTTATTCAAGGCTATACAAGAAATAGGATAAAGGTAGACCTCTTAAAGGTGCATCCTGAAATTGCAAATGCGGAAGACAAGCTGCCGACAGAAGAAGGCTGCACTGAGAGGCTTAATTCAGGAGAGCAAAGCCTGGGCGTGAATGCCACCGCCGCCAATGTGATCTTCAACATTGTGTGCACGTTGCTAAGAAACGAGAAACTGCACTATTACGAGATTGACTTTACGGCGCACAATTCGTTCAAGAAAAAATTCCTTGATGATTGGAGGGCTAAAAATGAGCAAGAATAATGATTTTGACAAGTTAAAAGTAAGAGTTGAGCTTATCCGAGAAAGCAATGCTCCGCCGAGGCATGTTGTTACTGCGCCTTTAGATGTGGCCAATCTTGTGAACGGTTTGAATAAGAAGGACAGAGAGCATTTCCTATGCCTTCACCTTGACACAAGGAGCGTGGTAATAGGCATAGAAGAAATAACGGTAGGATCGCTTAATGCTGCGGTTGTGCATCCGAGAGAGGTTCTTAAAGGGGCATTGCTGAACAATGCAGCAGGGATAATCCTCGTGCATAACCATCCAAGCGGAGATTGCGACCCCTCTGAAGATGATATCGAGGTCACAAAGAGGCTAGTAAAAGCCTGCGAGATTATGGGTATAGAAGCCTTGGATCACATCATTATCGGAGGCGGGAATTATTTCTCGTTTAAAGAGAAGGATATAATGCCAAAAGGGGGCGATGAATCATGCCTTACAAAATAATCGCTTACATTCCTGTGGAAGCAGACGAACCAGAGATATTCAAAACCTACAAGGAGGCAAAAGAGGAGAAAGAACACCTTAAATTTATGCAGCCTGAAAACATCTACAGGATAAAGCGAGTTGATGCAAAAAGGAGGTTTAAAAATGGGCAAAGAAACCAAGTATAAAACCGTGCTGATAATAAGGCACCTCTACATCGCCACGAACGAGCCAATAAAATTTATGAAAAAATTGGGAAAACTGCTGCGCAAATACGGAAAACGGAATTGGAACTACAACTTCAAGGTGGAAAATTAATAAAAAAGGAGGCAGGAAAGATGGATGACATAATTTCTCGCTACACACAGGAACAAGCAATCGAGGATGGCATTCTAGTGAAAGTCGGGACTTGCGCCAGACTACCCGTGGTATTTACAACCAACCTATTCTACGATGGATATGAGGAAAAAGACAAAAGAATCGAGTTGGTTAAAAGGGGGCTTGAAATGTTAAAGCAGCCCGATAAAGAAGATACTGAATACATGAAACTAAGAGTGATTGAAAAGGACAAAATCTGGGTTATTCTTGACGGCGACGGCATAACGTTTCTGAAGCCCGAAGATTACTAATCTTGAAACAAAGGAAGGAGACTGGCATGAAGGACAGGAAAACAAAGCTGGGCGTTGTCGGAGTGGACAGCGGACATTTACTCATATGCGACCCCTGTTACCTTGATAGCCATTCGTCTCTTAAATTTGAAAACATTGCCAAGGCATTGGGTCTGAATTCGGGCAATCAGAAAAAGTGGAAGAAGTTCGCTCAACTAGACTATGATTTAGGCCATGCCGGTGCTGGGGTAGTTTTTGAATCAGGATTGGGCGATGGCACATACGAGGTTTGGGCAAAGATCGGCAAAGTTAATGGCCTGGGAGAAAGGATAAAAGAAGTTACAGTCAAATTGATTCCCTGAAATTCCTTACGGAGGTAAAAAATGCCACGAATAATTGACACAAATATTGCTATTGTCAGGCAAGATGAATTAGGCACCAACTGCTGGATGCCGATCAGATTCCTGGACAGATGCAGGGAATGCTCCCGATATGAGAGATGCAACTACCCTGAGAAGAAAGCAGACGCTGTTTATGATGCGCTCCTCAAAGAAAAGAGCGAGCTGAATAGAAAGTTAAAAGCCTTAAGAAAAGAAATTGCCCGCATGTCGGGAAAACCTAGATGAAATTTGAATGGTTCTTTCGCAACGAAAGCCGAAAGCCAGCCCTTGTGCTGGCTCTGGCAAGATTGGCTACTTGCCACTGATGAGGCAGGCTGTTTTGGATTTTATAAAAACTTTTCACTTACTATAGGCCAGTTTAAAGAACTTGCATTGAAAGTAAAATTTAAAAAGAATGGAGCACAAATATATATAGGGAAAATGGGTAAAAGAGGTTATAAGCTACAAAATGGAAGGCATTTAGAATTTTCGCGAGTTTCTGTTACTGGTCTTACTTCTAAATTTCTTAATAAAAAATCAATTTTAATCATTTTGCTTTTTGCCGTTTTATTATTTAACCTAGCGATGGCTGCAGCCAGCCATCCAACTTTAATGGGGCTGCAAGGAAAAGTGCAAGACAGTAGCGGGAACGATGTTGCCAGCGCAAACTTGACTGTAAACATAAGCACGTCAAATAGCTGCACGACCGATGTGTTTTTTAGTCATAATTATCCAAATAATGTCTCCAGCGGAATATTTGACCTAACGCTGGGAAGCACCTATCAATTAAACCTGAGTTACAATGAAGATTATTATCTGTGCATTTTTGTAGATGGAGAGCAAGTGGGCGGCCCTTATAGATTTAGAGGAGGCCAAGGACAGATAGGAAGTGAGGACATCAATAAAACTGATGATTATACTTTTGGCAGTGTTAATGTCACCGACAGCGTTAACGTCACCAATAACATTACAGTAGGCGACAGCATAATCCCCGATACAAACAATACCGGAAGCATAGGTTCTTCTTTGTTGCACTGGGCAAGTGGCTTTTTCAATGCTATTTACGAAGCAGGTTCTCTTTTAAGTGATTTATATTGCAAGCTGACTGGCTGTACGATAAGCGGAGACTTGAACGTTACGGGAAACGTTAACGTGAGCGGCAACTTGAACGTTAGCGGAACTTTAACTGCTGCAAATTTCTCCACACCTTACGGTCAAGTGGTAACTGTAGCAAAATCTGGCGGTGATTTTACTGACATTCAGGCGGCAATTGATAGCATTACTGATGCGAGTGCAAGTAAACCTTATGTAATAAAAATTTACCCAGGTGTGTATGAAATAGGAACAGGCGAGATAACCTTGAAAGCCTATGTAACATTGATGGGCACAGACAAAGAAAGAGTAAAAATAAGAGGCAACAAACCTACCACCACATTACTTCATGAAGGAACCATAGATATGAGTGATAATTCCGCCCTTCATTCATTATGCGTGGAAACCTATGCTTCTACAAGTATACATAATGCTGTTAGTATTGACAGGAAGAATAATGTTCTTATCTCAAATTGCCAATTAAGGTCAACTGCAAGTAGTGGCAGGGCTCTTTTTTTATATGGAGATACAGGCAAACTGGATAATGTAATAATAGAAAATTCTGAAATTATCCAAGAGGGAACGGGTGAGACAGGGATTTTGATAAAGGTTGGTGGAGAAAATGTTAAATTCAAAAATTGTATTATTTTAGCCGACAGACGTGGAATTTATTTACAGAATTCTTATCCAACTAAGACCTTTTTTGATGATTGCTTTATTAGAATTGCTCCAGACCAAGCTGGTTGTGCGGTAGAGACAAGTTATAATGGTGGTGCTTTATTTACAAACTGCGTTCTTTTGGGGAGAAATAGTTATACTTTTTGGGAAGGTGCAGGAGGGCGTACCAAATTCATAAATTGTCATATAGAAACTTACGAGGGTACTACTCAAGAGGCATATTATGCAAGTGGGACGGGCACGACAGAATTTTATAATACTGTAATAAAAGGAGCGGGTTACGCAATAAGAACGGCGAAGCAGGGTACCGGTAAGCCCACGCCAAAACTTTATGGATGTTTATTAAAAGCTGGAGGCAATTATGAGGCTATATATGTAGCAGAGGATACAGCTACGATTGACCTGTATGATTGCACGGTCTTAAAAAGTGGTTCCGCTACTTCGGTTATTAAAATAGGTAGTGGAGCAGGGCTTACCCTAAATACCGCGGGTTGTAACTACAATGCTCCTTATAGTATTCCAGGAGTTACATTTAATAGAGGTTTTACTGATATAGAGGCATATGAAGCTCTTACCATTGCCGCTGATGATACTACTCCGAGTGTTAATGCGAGTAATCTTTTTAAAACTTCTGCTAATACGCAAGCAACCGACATTACAAATTTTGATGATGGAAAACCAGGGCAAATAATTACAGTAATTGGTGGCTCTGATACAAATGCAAGCACATTGGCAAGCGGGACTTATTTAAAATTGAGTGCTGCTATGACTTTGGGAGAAAATGATAGCATCACTTTAGTTAAAGTTGTAACTCCTTGGATTGAGACTTCGAGGTCAACTTATGTACCATAAAATTATTGAATTATAACCACAAAGGAATGGGACCAAAAGTGAAAAGTCCAAATGGGACTATTGGCTGCTGCACGATGAATGACACCTTCTCGTTTAACTGCGTAGCCGGGCCGTGTTAAAAATGAAACGTAAGCCAGTTTTATTTAACCTTTGTGCCTTTCTGTTTTTATTTCTGGTAATGCAAACAGTAAGTGCATTCTCGGGAAATAGCACAAATTATAAAATACCAATAGCCAATGTCGATTATGCAGCTTACAATGGTTCGAGTTCTAACTATAAGATAGAATTTAGTTTGACGGCTCAAGCGGTTGCAAACGCTACAAACAACTATACGCTATACCTGGGGTATTTTTCACCCACGGCGCTGCTTGAAGACGGCTCTTCCTGCACACGGAATGAAGAATGCTCTTCAGGTTACTGTGTGCATTCCATTTGCCGTTCAACAGCCACTTACTGCGGAGACGTCTATTGCGATTCGGGAGAAAGCTGTTCAAGCTGTTCGGCTGACTGTGGCCAATGTCCTGGCGGAGGTTTTCCTCCGGAAAAAGCTAAGGAGTATGATTTGGGCGTTTTGACGGCTGGCGGAAAAAATCAAACTCTTGCTTTAGAGGAAAATGCAACATTTTTGATGAATGAAATAACATACAAGGCAAGAGTAACGGCCATAAATTCAACTTCCGTAAGCCTGATGGTAGATTCTATCAATCTGACTTTAGTCTTGAATGAAACTAAAAGCGTTGACCTTGATAGAGATGGTTTGCCTGACGTAACGATAACTTTAAATGAGATAGTCAAGAGCAAAGCACATTTAATATTTAAGGCAATAACAATTGCCAAACCAGCAATTTGCGGAAACGAAATCTGTGAAGATAATGAAACTCAACAAAGTTGCTGTGCGGATTGCGGCTGTCCTGCTGGACAGGAATGCGTAAATAATGCCTGTACCAAAGCAAAGGTACAAACCAAACATCTTAAGGTAATAACAATAGCGATTTTAGCCTTGGCGGGATTGATAATTTATTACTCGGCGTTAAGAAAGAGGAGAAAACGATAGAAAGCTTTTAATTAAGATTTAGGTACAACTCAAGTCTAGAATTCAAGCACTAACTTGTTTTACTTTTCTTGTATCTTCTTTTAGGTTCAGTTGTCTTTTTTGTTTCTTTTTTCGCTTTAGGGCTTCCTCTCTGCGCTGGAACTCTTTTTTGACTTCTATTAGTCGTCCAAGAGCTTTTTTCCTTGCAAGCTTTTCTTGTTTCTTTTTCTCTCTTTTTGTGCGATTGCACGCTCACACTCTACAAGTCTTAGCGTTTTTGCTTTTATTCTTGCCTCTTGTTTTTTCTCCCTTGATGGTTCTTCCTTTTTTCTTAGTTTCGCTTTCATATACATTGACAGCTCCTTTTTCGTTTATCTTTTTTCTTTAGTTTATTTTATTGCTCACTTTTTCCTTGATTTTGCCCTTTTCTTCTCTTCTCTTTCTACAACCCTTTCAAAGCGCTTTCTAATTTTCTCCCGTAGCTTCTCCTTCTTTCTTTGTTTTGGTGCTTCTTCTTTTGCGCGTTCTATCTGCTCTTTATGCTTCCTATCAAGCTCCTTTTCTTTTTTCTCGGTTGCCTTTTTTATAACACTCTCAAAGCGCCTTTTAATCTTCTCTTTCAGCTTTATCTTCCTGCGCTCTGCCTTCTTCTTTTTTCTTGCTACTTCGCTTAAGGCTTTTTTTATGAGCCAGGGTTGCCATCCTCTTCTTGCTAGTTCTGCCTTTATTTGCTTGTCTGAGAAGCCCTTACTTTTTGTTTTTTGAATATAATCTTTGGCCTTTTCAAATCCCGCTTTTTTCAGCCTTTTTTGCTCTTCTTTTTCTTTTTTTCTTTCTTTTCGCAATCTCGCCTTTGCCTCTTTTTTCTCTAGTTTCGCTCTTTTCTTGGCTTCTTTTATCCTTAGCTTTGCTCTTTTTTTCTCTTCTCGCGGCCTTGCCTTTTCTGCCTTCGCCTTCTTCCGTTTTTCTTTTTCTACTTCCTTGAAAGCCTCTTTCACAAGGCTCGGTTGCCATCCGCTTTTTGCCAACTCAGCTTTTATCTGCTCGTCTGCAAAGCCCATGCTTTTTGCTTTTTCAATATAATCTTTAACTGTTTCTAAATCGGCTTTTTCGAGCTTTTTGAGGCCTTCTTTTTTACCTCTTTTTTTCTTGCACAGAATGATAAGAGTTATCAAAATTATTACTGCAATAATTGAGCCAATAACGTAATAAAAGTATTTGCTTTGAGGCGAGAGGTAAGGTAGAATATTGCTTTTGAACAATGCAAAAGCGTTAGCAAAAAATTCTTTAAGGGAAGGTAATGAAATAATCCCTGTCTTGTTCAAATAGTAAGTTGTAAAGCCAGCGATAGCAAATATTCCTAATACGGCAATTGAAACCTTGTGCCTTTTAATCCATTTCTCTTCTTTTATGATTCCTGCTTTTATCTTTTTCCTTTCCCAGTAGAGCACAAAACAAAATATAAAAGTAGCAAGTCCTACTAATGCAGGAATAACATATCTTTTATAATCTTCTGCGGTTGCCTCGACACTAAAACTTCGGCTCACTTTTGATGTCTTATCACCATAGTATCCAATCAATTCAAGTTGGTAATTTCCTGCCTTTAATTCGCCAACGTCTTCAGTTATAGTTGCTGACCTTTTTATTTCCAAATCCCTTTCTCTTGACCACACAACTTTATCACCTCTTTTTATCTTCTCTTCCAAATGTAATGGGCTAGGAGTATCTTTGTTAAATGAGAAGGTGGCTGAAAATTCAAACATCCCTCCTGATTTAATTGCCGGCAGTTCTGATAATTCCATGTCCAAAATCAATGGAACCTCGTAGCCAACTTGAATACTTCTGTGTGCTTTTGTCTTATATTTCCCGTAATTTAACTGTACATAAAAGTCATAAGTTCCGATTGCGGCAGTTGTTGGCAAAAATATGCTCGCTGTTTCTGTCTTTTCCTCAAAGCTTCCTAAGTAGATTGTATCAGAGCCGGATGTTGCATTTTTTCCGTTTTTTTCAAGCCAGAATTCTACGATAACATCCCCATCAATGCCGACCACGCCTTTCATTAAATATGCAAAGTCAAGAACTTCTCCCGGAGGTATTGGAGAATCTGCTCTCAATATCTTCACATCAAATAACTTCTCACATTTGTTACTTATGCACTTTTCATTCTCTTCACATGCTGTGTCAGTAGAGCATAAAGGGGTAACGATAATATCAAAGCTTCTCTTAGTTTTTAAATAGGAATTCTGGGCTACCATATAAAGATTGTATATTTTTATTTCAGCATCTTCTGCTACTTTTATGTCCAAATTTGCTGTTGTATTGCCCCCCTGCCTTAACTCTGAAACAGATGCATAACCACAATCCCAGTTCTTTGGGCAGTCTTCTATAGAAATGGTTATATTAGTTTCACTGTAGTCTCCTGTGTTTCCTATTTTTACTTCAACTTTGAAGCTCTTGCTAACTTTTGTGTTGATTGTTTTGATGCCACCAATACTTAGTTTGTGACTTACCACAACAGCTCCACCTCCACCACCGCCTCCTTCGCTAGGACACGTGCCGCAGTCAGCCGAACAGCTTGAACAGCTTTCTCCTGACTCGCAGTAGCCATTTCCGCAGTAATCCTCTACCGAATAAGAGGTGAAAGACGTCACATTGAATTTCAAAGTTCCGCCACTATAGCTTATCCTCGTACAAATGGTAGAAGGACAAGCTGCACCGTCACGCAAAATTCTTGGATTATTATAAGTCAAGTTGTATAAGTATAAAGTTGAGGATTTGTTTAAGGCTGGCAATGCAGTTGAATTAACTTCAATTTTGTTATCAGAAATGTTTACATAAGTGTTAATGTCCGCACCAGAGCTTAAGTCAACCTCCTGGGAGAAATTGACCTTGCCATAGTTCGGCTGGTCTATTATTAAGTTCGTTATATTTGAGATGTTTACTTGGTTAAAATCTGTGGTATCTCCAGCAAAATTAGTTGATAAGACCACGGCGAAAGTTCTATTTTCACTGGCTCCTGCATTGCTGAAAGAATCTGTACAGTTTATTGACCAACTATAACCTCCGGAAGCCAAGTTGTTTAGCGTAAAGTTTTGAATGGTATCTTTTGTTATTGAGCTGTTTGTTTGGTTTATTACGCAATTTAAAATCAAGGAGCAATTACTTACTGCTGATGCATCAGTTACATTATAATTAAAGGTTACGTTTCCATCACTGTCTCCCGTGTTATTAGTTATACTTATCAAGGTTATCACTGGTTTTATTGCATCAACATTAATTGTCCGGTTACTTTCATTAAAGGCTGTATTTCCACCACTATCAGAAGCTAGGCAATTCCAAATATAGCTTCCATCAGTTAATGTTTTTGTAAATGTAGTCTCATTTGAAGTTCCAGTTATGTTCTTAGTTTCATTTGCATGCCAGCCGCCCGACCAATTTCCATACAAGGTAATGTTTTTTAAGTAATTATTATCAGTAGCTGAACAATTGAAATTTACAGTTGTAGATGATTGGTTTGTGTCATCTGCTGGCAGGTTAAGAGTTACAGTTGGCGGCGTCGTATCAACGAAAAGAGGAAGGGAATCAATCTCTCCAGCGCCCATGTCATATGGTGAATCGCAGATTCCATCACCATCAGCATCAGTGCAAGTTTCTGAAAATCCAGTTCCATTTGGATATGCCCAGTAATTGCCACCAATCCAACTTCCGCCCATAATATTTGTTCCTGCTGTTTTAGTTATACTCCAGTAACTATCTACACTTGAAACCCAGTATGCGTTAATTGTATTGTTGAAATAATTATTATAAACATAATTATAACTATCACTGCTACCTGCGAAATAAATTCCATAATTTGAATTATCTGTTATGTTCAATCCAGAGAATCTATTATGATGAGAATAACCGGTGGTATAAATTCCATCATAATTATTTTTGATAACACCCTCTGTAAAGTTATTATAGTCACTAGTCCCTAAATGAACACCCTTCTTACCACTTGCAGATTGACCTGTTGCAGTTATATTATAGAATGCATTATAATCCGAATTACTTAGCTTGAAACCCTGACCGTTAGAATTTGCTCTTACATCGCTGAATGTGTTATGATATGAATACTCAAGACTAAACCCTCCGTTGAGAGTAGAATCTTGAGTTAGATTGCTGAAAGTGTTATAATCTGAATAACGAATATAAAACCCGTCATAGAATGCTGATGTTGCTGAACTATTGTATATAAATGAGTTATTTGTGTATTCAAAATAGACTCCCTCACCAAAATCATTTACAGGGCAATTTTTTATTGTAACATTAGTCAGTTCTGAACCAGACGTTCCTTTAACATATATACCGTATATATTAAAGGTATCTGTTCCATCAACTGTATAGCCCTGGCAATCAAGTTCAACATTGCTTGAAGTTATTGGAAAGCATGTACTTGCTGAATTAGCTATGTTTGACGTAAGATAATAAGCACCAGATATTACTATATTTGCACACTCCATTATCTCTCCTGTTGGAACAAGAGCAAAAGTTTTTGTTTCTGAAGATTTCAGTTCTGGTATCGTGTAATTTACAGAATCTGATTCTAATAGGCCTCCAGAGGAATTATACCAGTCAAATTTTAAGCTTTCTACATTCAAAGTTACATTAGGAACATCATGGTCATAATAACTTGTTACGTTACACGTTATATTATTAACGTTCGGTGAACAGCTTGCTTTAATGTATTGCCATTCAGTTAAACAATCAGAGCAAAAACTTTGTCCTGAAGAATTATAACCTATATAACTCCACTCACCTGTTCCACTACCAAAATCAAATGCATAAACATTATAATCATCGGTTGCAAAATAACCTGTTCCTTTTGCAATGGCAGGAGGAGAAAATACGCTTGCTCCAATGTCATAACTCCAAATAAGTGAGCAGTCAGTTGTGTTAATCATGTTAATAGTTCCTCCTACACTACCAAAAAAAGCAAGTCCGGGAACAATCGCAGGTCCTTGAAAAATATTCTCCACTGTATTATAACTCGAGCAGTTTGTAGTTCCGTCAACTAAATTTAAAGAGTAAATTCTGTTGTTACCTCCTCCTGCCCAAACTCTGTTGTCATATATAGCCATTTGAGAAAGAAATTGTCCAATGCCTGTTCTGCTCCATATTAATTCCCCTGTTGTAAAATTAAATGCGCCAATTCCAGTTAGAGAAGAAAAACTTGCCATATAAATAATTCCGTCTTTAACAGATGGTTGCATATCCCAAGTACTGCCAAGAACAGTGCTATTCCATATATGCTCTCCTGTTGTTGCATTTAGCTGAACGAAGTGATACGAGCCGCCATCTGTTCCAAACGTTACTGTATCTTCCCAATAAAGCGGGGTAGTTGGGACATTAGTAGCACCTGGAACAGTATAACTCCAATTAACCGAGCAATCGTCTTTATTGTAAGCATAGATTTTATCACTATAAGAACCATCAAAAATCAAGTCATCGCTTTGAACCATGCTTTGCAAAGTTCTAGCAGAACATGTGTGATTTTCACATAGAATTGAGCCAGTTGTTTTGTTAAGTTTATAAATCCCATTTACTCCTCCACTGGTATAAGCATTAATATAAATATAATCTCCTTGATTATCTATTAAAGGGGTGCCATCCGAATCACCTATATGAGTAGTCCATATCAAGCCACCATTAGTGGCATTAAAAGCAGTAATATTTTGGGTTCCTTCAGGGCCTTTTCCAACAACATATCCTATCCCATTTTCTATAACAACAGAGCCAAACTCATCCCATGTTCCAGTGTATGGCTCTTTCCAAATTAACTCGTGTTCATAAACACTTCCTATTGTATTTAACTCTATAAAAGCACCTTCAGAGGCTTTTACAACCTCGCCGCTAGCAGATATAAAAATAAATAAAACTAATAATAAATATAAGAGCTTATGAAAATTCCAAATCCTAAAACCTCTTTTTGCATTTTGCCTCTTTTTCTGTCTCCTTCGATGAAGCTTTCGCAACGTGATTTGTGCCTGCTTTAAGGTTTTGCCGAGAAAAACGCCTGTGACCTTTTTTCCCTTGCGGACGCTGATGTAGTAATAAGGGCCGTAAGTCTTGCCCTGGCTTTTGATATACCTTTTATACACCATCTTTTTTGCTCTTTTGCCTCTTTTCCCTTATATTAGTAGCGTAAGGAAGTTTTTAAATTTTTCTATAAGAGAGTATGTTTGTGCTAAAGCCACTTTGGAAAGGGTTATTGGTTATTTTTGCCTTCTTCTTATCCTTAGCTCCTTAGTGCGTTCTTTGTTGCTCTGGCTTTTCCCAGCGTTATGACCTATAGGACTAGCACAGGATTGAAATAGCCTCGAAGCACGAAATTAGGCCCCCGATAAATTCTGTATAAAGCTTAAAAAGCCGAATTGCCTTGATTAACAAAATGGCTAAGGTTGAAAATTTGGAAAAAAGATGCAAGAAGGCTTTAAAAGGTATGAAAAGCACCGTCTCGGATATCCGTGACATACTCAAGGACATGGAGATGGAACTGGCACACCTTATCGAGTACAGAAAGTATAAACTTTTCTCGATGCCCCAGTACAAAGGCAAGTACAAGGTGGAAGACGACTTTTACGGAAAGGATTGGGTTAACTGAAGCTTTAACTTATTGAGCCTTTCGATTCATTCTCTTACTGTGCAGTATGCCACCCTTTCCACCCTGCCCATCGGGTTCTTTATAGGTGTTATTGACAATGGATTTGAAGTAGATTTTGTATAAATCATTTAAAGCTGATTGCTTCCACATTATCAGGAGCGTCAAGATATGGGAAAATTGCTGATCGTCTCAAGCAAAATAAAAGAAGCTGCGGGAGGAATGAGCATAGCAAGTGACTTTGCGGAAGCTTTAAGCAGGGAAGTCGAGACACTGATAAAACAGGCAGCGAAAAGGGCGAAAGCGAATGGAAGGAAAACAGTCAAAGCCAAAGACCTTTAAATGAAATGCAAATTTTGTGGAGAAAAAGACAAAAGCAAACTGATTACCAGAGTAACCGCCTTGAGAGGCAAAATAGTGAAAAGAATCGTTGTCTGCATGAAATGCTTAGGGAAGCTGCTTCCTTGCCCTGAGAATGAAAACTTTTATGGTTAGGAAAGCAGAATATCATAATACATTTGGTGTAGAAAAAGTATAAAGAGAACTGGATAAAATCAGCAAGGGCGTTAACATTTCAAAGCCCACCAAGGTGAACAAGTTGTTTAACGTCCTCTCCCGGCGTTAAACAACTAGTATAAAGCGAAAGCTTTAAATACTAGCGTGGCTTCTACATAAGTAATATGAAGCCCGCAAAAGATATCCATAATT
>Ga0209979_1000409_pt1 | contig 60211 bp, 57 predicted proteins | sample AnhtaG_FD_183114 | JGI IMG/M metagenome (GOLD analysis project Ga0209979, IMG submission 183114) | Deep subsurface microbial communities from Anholt, Denmark to uncover new lineages of life (NeLLi) - Anholt_01485 metaG (SPAdes) (version 2) | ecosystem: Environmental > Aquatic > Marine > Oceanic... | reverse complement strand
TCAAATACAGCAATCTGTTCGTCGGTGATCTGTTCAAAGACTTTCTCCAATAGATTCTCACCGGTCTCTTGCATGTGTTGTGTGACCCGTTGGCGAAAATTGTACAGCGTGCGCAGCTCAAAATGCCCCTCGCTTAAGTCACGGTAGCCCAAGGCATAGCGCACCTGCACGTTGTAGCAGAAGTGATCGTACAGCTCTTCATCGCTCCAGCCCAAGCCTGACTCGAGGATCTCCAATCCGACCAAAACGTTGACCGGCGTGTTGGGGCGGGAACGTTCATGGGAATAGAGACCAGCGAAGATCCCTTCCTCTATTCGTACAAATACTTCGCGGTAGAAAGTGCCTGCCCAAGATGCTTCCAACCGCTTCAATATCTTTTTGGGCAGAGAACTGATGCTGCTAAACATCGACATCTGCCGACGTTGATCGTTTGGCACAAACATAGAAGCCCCCTCAAATCATCAATGTTGCACTATTATACACCAACAGCATGAGTTCGGGGAGTACGCCCCCACCTTTTTTCAGGGGAGTCTAAAATAATTCTCAAAGAAAGGATACCCATACTCCTCCGCGATAATATCCAGTTTCAGAGCAGGCTGCCCGTCCGTGAGCAGAATGAAGGCTTTCGCGCGCGGGGAAGGCAATTCAGGTGCTTCGTCGAATGCCTCTTTGGCTTTCTCAAACGCGGCGATGAAGTGAGTGTTACCCATCGCATCAGGACGCACCCGCTCAGTCACATGATCAGCGCGTTGCTCCATTACCACTTCCGTCAGTTCTTCCTCGCTCTGCGTCTTGAAAGGTGTAAGCGTCAGGTCAATCCGCGCCTCGTCCCCAAAGCTAACCACTCCGATACGGTGGGTGCTGTGGCTAAGATAGTACAGATTATCAATCCCGAGGTACTGAATAACCTAGTGCACTGCGTAGATGCGCTGCCCGTTTGGGTCATTGGCCCCGGTGTATGTGCCATCCATGCTACCTGATTGATCAATGAGGAAGACTAGATCAAGCCCCTGGAAGGGTTCAGTGACCGGAGCGATGACTCCGTCCTCGGCCTGGACCAAATTGACCAGGGATGTGGAGGTAAATAGAAGCAGAAAGAACAAGACCATAGTCATACGAAGTTTTCTCGACATTTGTCCCCCTTATGTTGTTGAGTAGACTCGTTCAATCGAATCTTTGAACTCATTCCCCTTGCACCCAACAGCAATCGGAGGCTGAGGAGAGATTGCCCAAGTTTCTTCGATCTTAAACGAAACAGGCTGAGACTCGCTGTGCGTTACAAGCACAAGCAACGAAACTCAGCCCGATCATCCACTTTCTTACTCCCTTTAGATTCGTATGGACGCCGCAAAGACAAAGGCGAAGCCAGAGACCAGCGCGGCAGCGATTAACCCCTCAGCCCAGCAATCCTACAGCCAGTGCTTATGCTTCCCTACGGTGTTCTAATGATCCTCTCCGCGATGAATTGGAGCCCCCCTGGCGGTGCCACTGAGAGGCCCACCCGAAACCGGCGGGCAAGGTTGCCCCTGCTCAGCCTGCCAGAAACAACCTTGTCCCTCTCTGCTAGACCGCCACCTCCTCCTGGGCTCTGGCCATGTGCCCCGGCCGATGGGAAGCGGTCACTTCGATGGACACTGCCTTCCCCCTCCGGCACGTCCGGGCTGGTGGTGTACGACCACTCCCAGCCGCCCTCCACCCTGGGAGTCGCTTCGCCTTCCTCTAGTATCTTCCCCTCGCCCCTGGCAATGCGCACTTCCACCCCGGTCACCTGGAAGTCGTCACTGGCCAGCACCCGGATGGTCTCCTCGGTCCTGGCGGTGTATCCGGAGAGGTCAATCTCATCCACCACCAGTGCGTTCAGCAAGTCGGCTACCGTCAGGGCGCGCTTCCCCTCCACATCCACGCCCGACCGTCCGCAGTCCGCCGCAACACATAGTCTCGTTGCCATGCCTTTCGTAGAGCTTAGAGTTTGACGAAGGGCTTTTCCTCGGTTGCCCCACGCCATCAGCCAGACAGCGCCTCTTCCAGAGCCTCTTCCCAGAATAAGGCGTGCCGATCCCGGAGCAGCAGCATCTTGTGGGTACGAGCCTCCTCCTCTGCTCCAGTGGTGGCCTGCTCCCCGGCCACAGTGGGGATGGCCCGGTAGCCAGCACGCCGCAGGGTCGCTGCGCGCCAGCGGGCGCGCTCCACATCATGCCGGTCTACCACTGCTGAGACTTCCACGGCCAGCCAGACCTGGGGCGCGTCCGGCCGATAACGGGGCTGCCCGCTGACCAGCAAGTCCAACTGCAAGAGGTCGTGAAACTGGCCCCTTGAGAGACGGGCCTCTAATTCATCTTCCATCTCGCTGGGAAAAACAACCCGCATCCGCCGCAATAGCGGACCAAAGTAAGCCACGGCGCGTTCCTGGTATCTGAGTTCCAGTTGCCAGCCTTTGAGATCGGATATCCGCGTATCAAAGCGCTCCAAGATGGCCGCCACCTCCTTTTGGACCGCAGCCAGATCCTGCAGCGCCACCGCCAGCTCTTCCATTCGTTGTTCGGTGCGGGCCTGGGCCACCGCCAGCTCTTCCATTCGCTGTTCGGTGCGCGCCTGGGCCACCGTCAGGTCGCGGAGAGCCGCTCTCACCTCATCGAAGTCCCGCCGCGTGATGGCAATCTCTTCTAGGCGCTCGTCCACTGCTTTGCGCGACACGGCGACAATGATCTCGTGTAGCGCCGGACTGATTTCTACAGTCATACCGGCACCCTTCTTCTATGGTGATCCAACACGCCTGCCCGCTGTGCCTCCTCGGCTACCCCTCCCGCGGCCCTGGCCACCGGGCGACCACCATCTCATCTCCACACCGCTTGAAGCGAACTTTCCCGATTACACTTATAAGCTAAACCCCATTTCATGTGGTACCACTATTTAACGGATTTGTCAAGATTCATTTCTCTGGTCCCCCAAGTGGAATTCACAACATCGCTCTACAAGGTGCACGGAGAGACGCCGGGAAAAATCCTCCACAAACTGCACCCAATTCTACGCCAGACACATCCGTCGCGCGATGTCAAGGGCAATATCGAACAGCGGGTCCAGCCAGCGGCTCTGGCGCGACAGCGCATAAGCCACGCCCCCGCCCAATAGGGCTCCGGCCAGCACATCGCCCGGATAGTGGACACCGCAGAATATACGGGCCGAACCGAAGAGCAGCGCGGCGAGGATAAACCCCAGACCGGCCCCGCGATTCCGCAGCCACACGCTCACCGCCAGGGCAAACCCCACCGTCGCCGCGTTGCTGGGCAGGGAGGAGTCGGTGGGGTGATAGAAGAGGAGGTTGACGGGGTGGGCGTGGAAGGGCCGGGGACGGAAATAGATGGTGTTGCACAATTTGAGCAATAGGTTAGCGGCCAGCAGCGAAAGGATGGTCATCAGCACCACCTGCTGGTTTCGCTCACGTTTGGCCCGCCCCCTCCCCTCCAACCACAGCGCCACGAGTCCCAGGCTCATGGCCGTGGTCAGCCCGTAATCGTTAACCAGAAGGCGCATGGCTCCATCGAGCAGCGGCCAGCGGCCGGCCCAGCCATTGATGAGCTGAAAGAGCGCCCAATCCCAGTCCATCACAGATTCTCCTCACACCAACAGCCGATCACCTGGGCCACCTCTTGATCCCGGGGCAGGCCCATCTGAGGATCGGGAAGAGGACGGATTTCCACCCCGGTCAGGGGTACAGGGAGTGGAGATCCAGGAGGGTGTAGCATCAGAAGGGGACGAGGGGGGATTCGGGGCAGGAAGGCCAGCCCATTGAGCTGTTCCACCAATGCGCTCTGAGCCTTCCGCCGTCGCCTCCACCGCACAGCCTGCCAAAAGGATCTGTTTCGCAGGAGATCGAGGCCCGGATCACAGGGCTCCGGGGTTAGACAAGGACTAACTGCCAGCGCAGCGGCTATCTGCTCGTCGGCGGCCGCCGCTCGCAGGACCAGGTCGCCCCCCAGGCCGAAGCCGATGACGCCAATCCGCCCCTCATCCACCTCAGGGAGGTGGAGCAGATAATTCACCCCGGCCGGCACCAGGGCCAGCGCGTCCGGATAGCGGGGCAGCGTGCCCTGGGCCTGCGCCCAGGGATCACCCGCCTTCATCCAATCAATGGACAGCGCCACGAACCCCAGGGTCCGCAACCGAGCGCCCACCATCCCCAGGTCCCCCGCTGAACTCCCCATTTCGGGGACCAGGCAGAGGGCCGGGAGCGGCCCCGAGCCCTGGGGTATATGAATCCAGCCCCGCAACTGGGGGGTGGCCACCACTTCCCCCTCGTCCGCCTCCATCGCGGCCCTGTCTGGACGTGGTGCGGCGAGGCTGGCTCCAGTCAGGGTGACCACCAGTGCCAGGATGGACCCGGCGGCGAAGAGGACTGCCAGCTCTGACCCCGCCAGGCCGGGCACAAAGATGCCGGGGGTGAAAGCGTAGAAGCCAGCGAAAGAGCCGATAATGAACAGGAGGCCCGCTGCGTAGCCCCACCAGCGCGCGCCCCGGCCGCCCCAAAGCGAGAGGCCCACCAGCCGCTGACGGGCAGCCTGGATCTGTAGCACACCGATACAACTGAGGGCGCACAGGAGGAGGTAGCTGAGCGCCAGGCGAGCAGAGACAAAATTGAGCATAGCTTACCTGCGCTCCAGCCGCCTGTACACCTCGTCGTGCCTGCCAATGTCCTCAACAATAACCAGATGCCTGGCTCTTTCGAGGGTGTACAGAATGCGGTACTGACCGAGGTGCAAGCTGTACTCCTTGTGGCCCTTCAGCCGCTCGTGACTGATGGCCTCAATGTTGTCTATCAGCCAGACGATCTTTCCATGAATGCCTTTGGCGATCCGGGGATTGCGTGGGGCAATTTGAGTGAGCCGTCTTTCAGCGCTCTCCCTGAAATCCAGGCGGTAGGCCATCAGACATCAACTCCCAGCTTCCGAAGCCTCCGCCATACCACCTCCCCCTCAACGGTCGGCTGCTTGCGGATCTCCTCCAGCTCCTTCTCATACTCCGGGGTGGGCACCCAGTCGCTGTAGAAGGCTTTGTAGCCCTGCTCATCAATAAAGTAGGCCCTCACCTCACTGGGCAGCTTGCCCTCCTGCTTGTCCAGATAATCTGCATAGGCCTCTTCACTGGCGAAGACCAGATACCCTTCCTGGTCAATGTAGAAATCCTGCCGGCGGATCTCCTCAATCAGCTCTTTCAGTATCGTTTTCAGATCACCCACTGTGAGGGTAGTGAGCGATTGATCCACAGCAAGCTCAGACATCTTTCACCTCTCCCAAATCTCTGCCCGATGTAGCGGAGTCCTGGCGTCCTCCGTCCAGGGGAAACAGCCTCTCTCGCACGCTCCATTATAGCATACCTCCGCCTTGACGCAAAAAGGCGGGGAGAGCATCAACCCTCCCCGCCTTAACTCAGCCCACTACCTGGGCTGTGGGACTAGAACAAGCCAATCACCTCGCCAGTCTCCAGGTTGAGGTCCACGTTCAGGAAAGCCGGGGTTGATGGCAGGCCGGGCATGGTACGCATCTCGCCGCACACTGGGTATAGAAAGCCCGCACCCACCGAGGCGCGGATGTCGCGGATGGGCAGCCGCCAACCCTTGGGCACGCCCTTTAAGCTGGGGTCGTGCGAAAGGGAGAGGTGGGTCTTGGCCATGTTGATGGGCAGCTTGTCGTAACCCAGCCGGGTGTAGAGCCGGATCTTTCGCTCTGCCTCGGCATCGTAGTCCACCCCGTCGGCGCCGTAGACCTTGGTAGCGATGGCCTCGATCTTCTCCTTGATGGGGATGTCCAGGGGATAGAGGAACTGGAAGTGCGAGGGTTTGTCGCAAGCCTCCACCACAGCCTCGGCCAGTTCTGCGCCCCCCGCACCGCCCTTGGCCCAAACCTCGCTGATGCAGGCGTCCTCAGCCCCAGCCTCGATCGCCCTCTCCTTGACCATCTCCAGCTCGGCCTCGGTGTCAGTGGCGAAGCGGTTTACTGCCACCACTACCGGGATGCCGAAGAGCCTGGCGATCCCGATGTTGGCCGCCAGGTTCTCGCACCCTTTCTCCAGAAGCTCCAGGTTCTCCTCCCGGTAGGCCGGGTCAAGCGGCAGCCCGGCCACGACTTTGGGCCCGCCGCCATGCATCTTCAGCGCCCGGACGGAGGCCACCATCACCACGCAGTTGGGGATCAACCCCGTGGTCCGGCACTTGATGTCGAAGAACTTCTCCATGCCGCAGTCGGCGCCGAAGCCGGATTCGGTGACCAGGTAGTTGGCCAGCTTGATGGCGATCATGTCCGCGATCCCCGAGGAGTTGCCGTGGGCGATGTTGGCGAAGGGGCCCGTGTGGCAGAACACGGGGGTGTGCTCCAGGGTCTGCATCAGATTGGGCTTGAGCGCATCCTTCAGCAGCACGGCCATGGCCCCGGCCACACCCAGATCCTCGGCGGTGACGGGCTTGCCGGCCCAGTTCATGCCGATGACGATGCGCCCCAGCCGCTCGCGCATGTCTTTGAGGCTTGAGGCCAGGCCCAGGAGGGCCATGATCTCCGAGGCGACTGTGATGTCGTAGCCGGCCTCGCGTGGGAAACCATCCCACTTATCCCCCAACCCGATGACGATGCGCCGCAGCGCTCGATCTTCCACGTCCACCACCCGGTTCCAGGTGATACTGTAGGGGTTGATGTTCAGTTTCTTCAGTCCCTTCCTGGCCCAGGCCGCGTCACTGTAGTTGCGCTCGTGCATAATGCGGGCATCAATGGCCGCGGCCAGCAGGTTGTGGGCTACCCCCACAGCGTGGATGTCCCCGGTGAGGTGCAGGTTGAAGTCCTCCATGGGGACCACCTGGGAGTAGCCACCGCCCGCTGCACCGCCCTTGATGCCGAAGGTCGGGCCCATGGAGGGCTGGCGAATGCAAGTGAAGACCTTCTTGCCGATGTAGCCCAGGGCCTGGGAGAGGCCTATCAGGGTCACTGTCTTGCCCTCACCCAGTGGTGTAGGGGTGATGGCTGTCACGTCAATGTACTTGCCATTGGGCCGATCCTTGAGACGTTGCAAGACATCCAGGTGGACCTTGGCCTTGAACTTGCCATAGAGGTCCAGGTCATCCTCGGTGAGACCCACGCTCTCCGCGATCTCAATGATGGGCTTCAACTTCGCTGCCTGGGCGATCTCAATGTCGCTGGGCACTGGATTTGGCATTCTTACCTCCTGTGTGACTAAGTTATGTGGACGACAAACTCTCAACGGCCGATCTAAAGGTCAGCCGTAGGTATCCCGCACCGCATGGCATATCCAAATCATCAGAGGAGGTGGAGTTCGCCGAGATTTCGTGAATAAGCGTCATAGCTGAGACGCAACGGCGCAACGGCGCTAAGACGCTGCTTACGGCTCCCGCACCTTCTGCGACTCACGCAACTGGCTGTTCACTCTCAAAGCCACACCATCCCGCTGCACTTCCCGCCAGAGGGTACCATGGTAGCGGGCCAACTCGGCCCATCGTTTGCGACTCAGGATGTGAGTGTTGATCAGAACGTTGTATTCGTAGGACACACGAGCGGCCAGCAGATGAATACGGTCCCGGATTTCGCCATCAGCACCATTCACTATGATCAACAAGTCCAGATCAGAGTCAGCATCGAAGTCTCCTCGAGCCTTGGAGCCGAAAAGCCAGAGGCCGGCGACCTGATTACCCAAACGCTGTAGCAATCGACGGGAGCACTCATTGATGGCTGCTAATTCAGAGGGGCACAGGTTAGCCAGCATTCCCTGTGCCTGGCCCAAGGACACACCACCCATCATTGCACCCCCAACTCATGGAGAACCTGCTCGATGTGAGCCAAGAAGCGCTGTGCACGAAGCAGGTCTCGCCTGGCCGTCTCGTAGTCCAGCGAGGTCAGGAGAGTATAATCGCCGATGTGCCGATCCTCCATCACCGCACCATAGAAATCGCTGAACTCCACGTCAAGGCTCTTTGGGACTTCGCAGGGTAATCACGAATTTCAGCGAGTCATACCCCCACATCTGGGTTTTGGCTCTATGAAATACCCAAAAGTGGCACAGAACAAGTGTTCGCCCTGCGAAATCCCAGAGACCCCACGTCAACAATGCCCGTCTTGACAAAATGTTGGCGGAAAGCGGCGATTACCCCAGAGTGCTTACTGCGCTCCAACCCCTTAGTTGCCAGCAGTGCATTAGCAGCGTAGAAGATAGCATAGTAGGCACGATTGACCGCGCTGATGTAGTCTCCATGCTCCAGAGCCAACTGCCCAGTATCCAACACCTGATGAGCCCGGGCTAGATATTGTTCCATCCGTCGTCGCTGCTCACCATTCACAACAGCTACCTCTCGTACTCCCTCAAAAAATCGTGCTCAGAGGCCCCGTCCCCGGGGCCGTCGCACCCGCGGACGGGTGCTTAGAGCAGGCATTCACAACGATCACCTTCGTCCAGAGCCGTAGATCTCCCGCACGGTGTTGTACACCCAACGCATCTCCCGCCGGGGATAGTGGGCCGACAGATGGCGCATCAGCTCCACCGTCTCCCCCCGGGGATCAATGCCCGACTCCTCGACCAGCCCTGTGAGCCACTCCTTCCGCTGGTGCTCCACGATGAAATCCACCCATACGCGCCGGATGAGTTTCTCCTGGCTTTCCACCTGCGGGGGCTCAAAATCCTTCTCCAATTCTTCGACGAGGTGCTCCACCCGCCCTGTGTCGAAGTCATACCCCTGTTCGGTCAGCTTGAAGATTGCCTGGCGAATGATCTCCTTGCTGACCGTCCGACCAGCGGCCCAGTGGATCTCTTCAATGGCATGGGGCTTTAGTTTGTAGTAGACGGCAGTGCGGGGGGTGGAGATCATCAGCACCGCGCCCTCGGCCACGAAGGTATCAGCGCCGGCAGCCTGGTTCTGAGCCTCAATCCTGGCCTGCAGAAGACGATAGGCCGAGGCAAGCGCCTGGGCATTGAGTTGAGCCACCTCGATGGACTCCACCAGGTCCAGCCCGTAGCGGTGGGCGAGGCTGGCGAGGATGGGGTAACTGACAATGCGCTTGTTGCGGATAGCAGTGTGCAACGTGAGGGTCAGGGGGACATCATAGGAGACGAGGTGGGGGTTGCGGTAGCCCCACATCTCAAAGGCGAGACTTACGCCCTGCTCCCGCACAGCTCGCTCGATGGGAGAGGAATCGGGCATTGCCTCGGCCAGCAGGCCCGGCCAATCGCCCCACCGGCTGGCGGTGAGCACTGGCTTCAGGCGGGTGCGGGGAAGGACCTCCAGCACCTTTCCCTCCTCGTTGGTCAGGGGATACCAGATGATGCAAGTTCCATCCAGCTTGACGTTGAAACGGGCATCAATAGCATTTTGGGGCAAGGGGACGACCACCCGCACTTGGCTGTCTACCTGTTGGTAGGGGTAGTGGATCTTGGGCATGGCCGGGATGAACTCCAGCCACTCCCGTCCCTCCAGCTTCGTCAGGGCCAGCATGCCCAGCCTCTCGCTCTCCTGCCGGCAGACATACCCGGAGAAACGGATGCCTCCGGGCGAGAGCTCTTCGAACTCCTGCCAGTATTTAGCCGGGACCCCAGTGATCTGAACAATGGTATCCAGCACCGCGCCGTAGGTCACTCCCCCCGCAATCGAGCCAGCTCAGTCCGCAGGTATTCCACCTCCGCCTGAGCCACCCGTCGGGCCGCCTGGCCCTCTGGAGGGCTCAGCAGCTTCTCACCCGTTTTCACATCATACAACCGCAGCTCGCTGCCCTCTACCCGCAATTCTAACCCCAACACCTGGCTGACCAGCGGCCCCTCCTCTATCCTCCGATAGCCCTGTTCCTCCAATCGGAAGCCCAGAATCTGCGGCTCCAGGTACTCAACGAGCGGGTCGAAGATGAAGTACTCCCGCACGCCCAGCATCTCGTAGGTCCCCTTCTTGGGGCCCAGGTCCTCAGCCCTTGTGCCGGCCGAGGTCACCTCGAAGACCACATCCGGCCCCCTGCCCTCCTCCCATACTTTGTACAGCCGCCGGTCCCCTTTGGGCACACCGAAGACGACGAACACATCCGGAGCCACCACCTGGGCTGGATCCCCCTCCACATAGTAGAGGAACAGGTTGCCGGCCACGTACACTTGAGGGTCGTCGCGGAAATGATCCCTCAACGCCTCTCGAAGATAGATCACGGTGCTGATGTGGACATCCGTTTCGGCCATGGGCTCACCATCCGATTCGGGGTAATAGACGACCCGCCGCAGGGCAACGTGCTCCGGATATTCGATTTCCGCCCATGCTTCTGCCCGTGCCATAGAAAAACATTCCTCCACTAACCGACCCGTCGCCTCGCCGCCCCCAGCACGTTGCGCATCAGCATCACATTGGTCGTGAGGCTGCCTGAGGCCTTGATCGCTACAGGAAGGCAACAAATTCGTCCACACTCAATCCCGCGTCTCTGATCATAGCCCTCAAGGTGCCGGGCGGGATGATCCTGCCCGGGTGCACTGGGATGGTGATCCTCCTGTTGTCGCTCAGTCGCTTCAAATGCAAGTGACTACCACGCTGCCGCCACTCTACGAATCCTGCCCTTTTGAAGGCTCGAAGAGTTTCCCTGGCTGTCAGCCGCGGGAGTCGAGGGTTCATAGATGTACGGCAACGGCCAGACGATGGATAACCAACGAACTCACATCCTCGGGTATCATCTCACCATCCTCTATCATGCTCTCCAGGTGCAATTGCATCGCTTCCGAAATATTAGCTATCGCCTCTTCCAAACCGTCCCCAAAGGAATGACAGCCTTTCAGAGCTGGCACGTAGGCATGATAGCTACCATTGTCAGGCTCTAGGATCACTGTAAAAGTGAACTCTTGTGTCATCTCCCACCTCATCCAATCTCGACCCGTCTCTCCGCCGCCTCCAGGACGTTTCGCATCAGCATCACGTTGGTCATGGAGCCTGTGCCGCCGGGCACGGGGGTGATAGCCGAGGCCACCTCCTTCACCCCCTCGAAGTCCACATCGCCCACCCACTGCCCCTCCCACTGGTTGAAGCCGAAGTCAATGACCACCGCGCCACGCTTGACCATATCAGCAGTGATGATCTTGGCCCGGCCCACAGCGGCGCACAGGATATCCGCCTCCTGACACACAGCACCCAGGTCAGGAGTGCGGGAATGACAGATGGTAACCGTAGCATTCTCCCGCAGCAACAGCAAGGCCATGGGCTTGCCCACGATGTTGCTCCTGCCCACCACCACGGCACGCTTCCCCTCCAGTTCGATCCCATACCGCTTGAGTATCTCCAGCCCACCGGCCGGGGTGGCGGGGACGAAGTAGGGACCAACTCCCGCTGGCCTGCCCGCTGGCGCGACCTGGGCCAGACGCCCGGCATTCATCACATGCACGCCGTCTACATCCTTCTTCGGGGCCAGAGCCTCCTTCACCGCCCCCTCATCAATCCCCCGGGGCAGTGGCTCCTGGATGATAATGCCCTGCACGCGCTCGTCAGTGCTGAGCTCCTGCACCAGGGCGACCAATTCCGCCTGAGCCACATCCTCCGACCGAGCGTGCATGGCAAAACCCATCCCCACCCGCTCGAAGGAACGCCGGATCATGCGGGCATAGCTAACCGAAGCCGGATCCTCCCCCGCCCGCACCACGGCGATGGTTGGAGCCCAGCCCTGCTGAGCCACAAAGTCTGCTACTGCACCCTTGATTTCGGATTCAATGGTCTTGGCCAGAGCCCGGCCATCCAGAATTGTCGCTGTCATGGCAATCTCCAATCTGGTTTCAAGTTGTCAAACTTGCAACTTGCGACTTGTAACTTGCAACTACAACTTACTGACCACCAGTTCGTACACCTGCTCTTTAAGCTGGGCCTTACCTTCCAGAAGCCGATCAAGTTTGGCCCGTTCCCGGCGGACGAAGTCCTCATCTTTGATGTAAGCCAGGTTGATGAGCACGTTGAGCGCCGCGCTGCGTAGGCCCGCCTCAGCTAAGAGAGCCGCCACTCCCGCATCGCTGACCGCAAGACGCTTGCCCTTTTCCGCCATAGGGATGCAGAGATCGAGCACCTCCACGCAGGCCTCGGCAATCTGCATGGGGACTGCCTCGGCCTCTTTGAGGGCCGCCTGGATCGCTGCTGTGCGCGTCGCCTTCTGCTCGTCGCTATCGCGGGGCAGTTTGTAGGCTTTGGAGAGAGAACTGTAGACCTGGGTATCGGCCTCCAGAAGGTCGGCCAACTGCCGTCGCAGCAGCTCTGACCGATCGAGGAGGGCTTTGACCTCCGCTTCGACGTTGGCGTAGCGTTTCTTGCCCACGGTGAGATTGCCCACCATGCTCACCAGGGCCGCGGCCAGGGCGCCGGTGAGGGCCGCCGTAGAACCGCCGCCGGGGACGGGTGCACTGGAGGCCAGGTCGTCGAGGAATTGGGCGAGGGATTTGTTGAGGAATGAATCTGGCATAACACAGCTCCTTTGTACGTTGGGAATCACGACCCTAGGCCAACCGGGGGCGAGTATATCATGGATTGAGGGAGTGAGCAAGTGCAACTTTCTGACACACAAAAGTCGGACCACAGAAACCGCACAACCCGACTGCCTCACTTCGCCTCTGGCCGCGGAAAAGCCTTCTGTGAGAATCGAACAGCGGTAACTTTCGCCGGCTCTTTGGGATTTTGCGTGGTAATCACGAACTTCAGCCAATGACACCCCCACATCTGAGTATTAGTTCTATCAAACCCCCAGATGTTGGCGTAGAACAAACATTCGCCACGCGAAATCCTGGAGACCCCTTTCGCCTAGGTGTACTCGTCGCGCATCGTCCCGGTGCGGATGAGTTCCTCCGCTTTGTAGGTGCCCAGCTTGCGGGCCTTGAGATAGCCATCCCAGGCCGATTCCGCCAGCCTCCCCTTCCAGAGAAGGTCCCAGAGCCATTCGTGAGCGAATCTGGGGGCATCCTGATCAATCCCCCCCTGAACCTCCAGGAGCCATTTACGATTGAATTCCTCCTGAGGGCCGAGCGGGGGAGCCATGATGATTGGGATTCCCAGACCGCAGTAGAAGGAGAGCTCGCTCGGCTTAGTCCACAGCACATCTGTGACGCGCATCAATTGATTGAACCGATCGAAGTAGCGAGACATATGAGCATCGTACAGGATGTCCACTCCCTGCCCGATCTGCGTCTGGAGCCCCAGGTCATCAATGGATCTCCGAAAGGAGGCGGCCACTTCGGGACGGATTCCGGCGACCAGATTGACGCGCATTCCCCCAGCCAGAATCCTCTCCCGCAGGCTGCGCAGGATGGACCAACCGACATCCACCTGAGCTCCAGCACCGCCGACGGCGAAGGTTACTGTGAATGGGCGCTGATCCTCCCGGTCAAGGTTCTCTGAGCTCAGAAAATGCTCCGCCTCCTTCCGATGCAGCGGCCAGAAACGGTCTCCTGGATCCAGACGAAAGAGCCGCCGGGCAACGTCCCTCCTGAGGATCTCCATCCCCTCCAGGGTGCCGATGTTCTCCTTGGGCAACAGCCAGCCAGTGATGAATATCCTTTCCTCCGGCACCCCATACGCTTTCAGCCTCCTGGCCGCATGCTCACAGGTGGTGAGGTAGTGTATTCGGCTGCGACGCGGGTCCTGGGCCACGTACACCCGGTGCATGTCCGCGTCGGATATGAATGAATACACCCTCTCATAGCCGTGCAGGTCGGCTACGACGGCCGGAGCGTAGAAGGTGGTGACCAGAGGGAGATTCTTGGTACGCAGATGCGCCATCAGATCCGTGCCCAGGCCCTTGCGGATCAAATAGTGCAGGAGCTTCACCTCCAAGGAGGGCCGGGAAAGGTCGCGGAAAGGGTAGAAGGAGGGTATCTGCTCTACTTGATCCAGCAGCCAGAATATCCGCCTGCCCACCAGAGGGATGTCCCGGCTGCGGGAGATGAATTCGTAGAGCTGCCGGATGCGCAGCCAGAGCTCATATTCCTCAGGCGAGGTGCTCTCTCTGGTCCCAGCGGTGATGATGCCCCCTTCTGCGATATCCCGCAAAGCGTGAGCCGCCCGCTGATGTCCCAAGCCCATGTCGGCGGAGACGACCCACGCCTTGACCTCATTGTCTGCCCTCATAAGAAGCTTGCCTCCCCAACATCGCGCTCGACCGGTCCCGCTTCACGCTTCCGGCCGGGGCAGGAGCCCTGCCCGAGCCGTGATCTCCGGCACAACCTCCTCCCACTCGATGGCCATGATGTGCACCCCGGCCACTCCCTCGATCTCCCGCACCTGCTGGATGACCTCGGTGCAGATTTTGATCCCCTCCTCAGCACGCCTGTCCCTGGGGGTCTTCCGAATCCGCTCTACGATCTCCTGGGGCACATCCATGCCCGGCACTCTGGCAGCCATGTACCGCGCTGCCCCCAACGTCTTGATAGGGCTCACCCCGGCCAGCAGGTATGCTCCCTCCAATGCTCCGATGTCCCGTGCCCGCTTCATGTACTCCCTGAACTTGGGCACGTTGAACACGATCTGGGTCTGGATGAAATCCGCGCCAGCCCTTACCTTCTTGGCCAACCGATAGGGACGGAACTCCAAGGGGTCAGCGAAGGGATTGGCCGCTGCGCCAATGAAGAAGGAGGGTTCAGCGCCCTTGATCGCATCGCCGCACTGGAAACGCTTCTCATCCCGCATGGCCTTAACCACCTGCAGCAGTTGGATCGAGTCCAGGTCGAAGACATTCTTGGCTGCGGGGTGATTGCCGAAGGACTGATGGTCACCGGTGAGGCAGAGCAGGTTCTTGATACCCAGTGCCGCCGCGCCCAAGAGGTCCGACTGGATGGCGATGCGGTTGCGGTCACGGCAGGTCATCTGCATAGTGGGCTCCAGGCCCAGTTGGAGGAGCATGACCGCCACGGCCATGGAGGACATGCGCACCACCGCAGTCTGGCAATCGGTGATGTTCACCGCATCCACGTGGCCCTTGAGGTAGGCCGCCTTGCGCTCGATCACTTCCCGGTCAGTGCTCTGAGGCGGACCCAGTTCGCCAGTGGCGGCGAAATGGCCAGCAGTGAGCACCTTCTCCAGGTTGCTTCCCGACTTCATAGCCTCAGATCCTCCCTCACCATCTTGCGCTGTCCCCCGTCACGGCTGGTGGACCAGTCCTTGGGGGGTTGGATCTCCAGCAGGACATCTAACCTATCCAATGCCTTGAGCCGATCGTAGATCAGTTCCCAGGCGCAGTCCGTCTCAGGGTTGATCTCGCACTTGCCATTCTGCGATCCCCCACAGGGACCATTCAGCAGGCTCTTGGCACAGCGGGCGATGGGACAGATACCTCCCGTCATGTCCAGGATGCAGTTGCCACAGGCCTGACAGCGCTCGGCCCAGACCCCCTGTTCCAGCGGTTGGCCCAGAAAAGTGGTGTTGACCCCCGGCAATGTGACGATCCAGGGGAACTGTTCGTTCATGGTCTGCACGCCGATGCCACAGGCCAGTGAGAGCACGGCGTCCACCTGCTGGAGCTGATCGGCGATCTGCTCGTTGTACTCGTACTCACACTGCCGCTCCACCGTGGCCTCCCCCACCTCCTTGGGATCGCCATCCAGCCGGGTAGCCATGCGCAGGCTGGAGGCCAGGACACTCACCTCTTTCTCCCCGCCAGCGAAGCAGACAGTGACACAGGTGCCACAGCCCAGCACCAGCACCCGCTTGTAGGGAGCCAGCATTCGCTTGATCTCCCCAAGGGGCATTTGCTCGGCGATGATCATAAGTTGGAACCTCCCTCGGTTGTCAAAGGTGATTGGCTCATAAACCGCCGTGGCCAGCCCACCACTCCATTGCCCAGGCCACTGCTTGGAGGATGCCCTCCTCCAGTGGAGTCTGTGGCTCATACCCCAACAGCTCCCGAGCTTTGGTGATGTCAGCGACGTAGTGAGTCACCTCACCCAGCCTCACAGGGGCGATGGTGATGTCCGGTTTCCTCCCCACCGCCTCTCCGATCAGCTCTGCCATCTCCAGCAGTGCGTGCCCCTTCCCATGGGCCAGGTTGACGGTTTCGCCCTGCGCTTCCTTTGATGACATGAGCCACTGGATGCCCCGACACAGCCCATCTATGCAATCGTCAATGTAGGTGAAATCCAGCACTTTGTCCCGGCCATAGATGGTGATGGGCTCACCCCGGCTGATCCTGCGGATGAAGAGGGGGATCACTCGCTCCATGCGCTCGATGTCGTTGTCATAGCGCCCGTAGACGTTGCTCAGCCGGAAGATGAGGTACCGCAGTCCGTAGCAGCGGGCGTAGGAGTAGATGAGTGCCTCGCCCGCGATCTTGGAGGCGGAGTAGGTGCTCTCGGTGAAGGCAAAGTTGGCCTGCCGTTCATCCGTGATGTAGCGGTGGATGTCCCCGTAGACCTCGCGAGAGCTGGAGAATATTATCGGCACCTCGTTCTGGCGGCAGTACTCCAGCACGTTGTAGGTGATCTGAATGTTCTCCATGGCCCGATGTGGTTCCTGCACCAACTGGTGGACCTTGGCGTTGGCCGCCAGATGAACCACCACATCCACCTGGGGATACTCGACCCAGCCTATGCCGCCCTTATAGTTGGCAAAGGGAGCGCCCAAGTCCTGCAGCAGGTAGGGGAAGCGGTCGGTCCAGGTGTTTTGCCGCTTGTCCACGCCGAAGACGAAATGGCTCTCTTCCAGCAGCCGTAGTGCCAGATTTGTCCCGATCTGACCGCTGGAGCCGGTAATCAGTACTTTCACTTGCTCACTCCATGTTGTTTTGCAGCGGGTTCGGTCCCAACTCCCGCACCCGCCCCGTCATCTCTGCCGCAATCTGCTGGACCCTGCCCCACTCTGCAGCGGAGGTGTCATACACTGCCAGGCGTTCCCCACCCAGGCCGATCTCATCCAGAAGTCCCTGGACGTACTTGACCCGCGCCCTGGTGCGATTGACACCCCTCTCGGTATGTCGGCACTCCTCCTCGAGGCATCCAGCCACGAAGACACCATCTGCCCCCAGCTCGAAGGCTTTCAGCAGGTAGAGGACATCCATCTTGCCCGTGCACAGCACATCGAGGGTTTGGACGTTGGCCGGAAGCTGCGCCCGCACGCTCTCCGCCCACCCATCCTCGGCGTAGGCACAGTACCGGCAGCAGAAGCCGATGATGACGGGCTCAGGGCTGCCACGAGGCGTGCCCTCGCCTGCACCTGTGGCGCAGGCACAGGCGAACAGTCTCTCGATCTGGGCCAGCATCTCCTCGTCGCTATGAAGCGCCATGCTGATGGCCTTGGCCGGACACTCGCTGGCGCACAGGCCACAGGCCTGGCATTGCGTGACATTTATGGCCACCGTGCCATCCTGAATGGCCGGCACCTCATAGGGGCAGAGGCGCACGCAGGTCAGGCAGGTCGCGCATTTGTCGGTATCAATGGAGGCCCCCGCCCCGCAGGTTAGGCAGCGATGGGCGGCGCGGACGGCCATGGGCAGCGCGTAGCCCAGCTCGACCTCATCGTAGCGAAAGCGCCTCTGCTCCAGGGACAGACTCGGCACCTCCTCCCGTTTCAGAGGCTTTATCTTCTCGATGGTCTTCTCCACCAGCTCCCCCAGCTCCTCCGGCTCACCCCATTCAAAGATGGCCAGGTCATCGCCGCGCAGGTAGGCATCCATGGCCGCCGCCGCCCGATGCCCCAGGGATGTGGCTTCGACCACGCTGGAGGGGCCGGTGGTGACCTCCCCCCCAGCGAAGATGCCCGGCCCGCTGGTAGCCAGCGTCCGCTCATCCACCTCGATGCTCCTCCATCGGGTGAGCCTCACCCCATCCTCAGGGCGCAGGAAGGAGAGATCGGATGCCTGGCCGATGGCTAGTATGACGGTGTCCCCCTCAATGATGCTCTCAGTATTGGGGACGAAGGAGGGGTTGAAGCGCCCTTGGTCATCGAAGACCGAGCTGCATACGATCGTCTCCAGGCCGGCCACCTTCCCATCCCGGCCCAGGATGCGCTTGGGGCCCAGCGAGGGGTGGAGGATGATCCCCTCCCGTTGGGCCTCGACGATCTCCCACTCGTGGGCGGGCGTCTCAGCCCGGCACTCCAGGCAGATCATGTCCACCTCTTTCTCATCGCCGGGCCCTCCCTGGCGCACTGCGGAGCGGGCTACATCCACCGCCACATTCCCCCCGCCGATGACCAGGATCTTGCGCCCCAATGCCACCGGTCGGCCCTGATTCACCTCCCGCAGGAAATCCACCCCCAGGAGGACGCCATCCAGGTCTATCCCCTCAATGGGCAGGCTACGGCTCAATCCGGCGCCGGTGCCGATGAAGATGGCCTCGTACCCCTGCTCCTTCAGGTCCGATAGGGTCACATCTTCGCCAATGCGGACGCCGGTCCTCAGCTCCACGCCCAGGTTGAGGATGGGCTGGACATCAAGGTCAATGATCTCGCGGGGTAGCCGGTATCTGGGCAGGCCCAGCCGAAGCATGCCCCCGGGCTGAGATTGGGCCTCGAAAATGGTCACCCTATACCCCATGCGCGCCAGATCGTGGGCCGCCGTCAGGCCGGCCGGGCCAGCACCGATGATGGCTACTTTCTGATCCTTTGGCTCCACATCGGGCTTAGGCGGCCCGTGGCCCAGGCTCAGGTCATGCTGCTCTGTGGCAAAGCGTTTCAGGGCAGCGATGGCCACCGGCTCATCCACGTTGCTCCGGCGGCAGACCTCCTCGCAGGGATGAGTACACATGTGGGCGCAGACGTAGACCAGGGGATTAGGCCCCCTGGCGAGGGCATAGGCTTCCTCGAAGTCGCCTCGGGCGATGGCGGCCACGTAGCCGCGCACATCGGTGTGCACAGGGCAGGCCACCTGGCAGGGGGAGCACACTTCTCCCGCCAGTGAGGAATACAGCCCTGAGGCAGTCTGATCAGAAGTCATGTTCAGCACATCCTTTCGATGATTTCTACATAGAGCAAACTACCAGGCCCTGGGCTAAGCCGCAGAGATTATTACCAAATGGCGCAGAGCACAATATCGCCCTCAGGACTCCATTCGACTGCGGTGCAGGTCCTCCAGGTCCAGGTAGGGACGGATCGTCCTCTCCTGTATGGCCCACAGCCGCGTGGCGAAGCGCCGGATGAAGTAGCGATCGTGCACTGCAGCCAGGAGGGTGCCCTCAAAGGCGCTCATGGCCCGCTCGAAAGAAGCCCGGGAGAGGATGTCCAGATGGCTGATGGGCTCGTCCAACAGCAGCAGGTTGCAGCCCCGGGCCACCAGCCGGGCCAGGGCCAGCCGCGCCCGCTCGCCGTAGCTGAGCTGCCCAATCGGGGTGAACACCTCGTCGCCGGTGAAAAGAAAGTAGTGCAGGAAACTCCGCGCCTCAGTCTCGTCCAACGGAGCCAGCCGCCGGATCTCGGCGTAGGGGGTGCTCTCCGGATCGAGCGTCTCCTGCTCCTGGGCGTAGTAGCCCACGCGGACGTCCGCTCCCAGCCGCACCTGGCCCGTCGTAGGGGCCAGCTCCCCGGCGATGATGCGCAGCAGGGTGGTCTTGCCCGAGCCATTGGGGCCCACGAGCACGGCGCGCTCCCCCCGGCGGAGGGTGAGGTTCACCCGGGAGAAGAGGTGATGGCCATCGAAGGCCATGCTGACATCCTCCAGGGCCAGCACGTCCTGGCCGCTGCGGGGCGTATCCTCAAACTCCAGCTTCATCTTCCAGGTGAGGGGCGGCTTGTCCACGATCTCGTCGGACTCTAGGAAGCGCTCCAGACGGCGCTGCAGCACCACGCCTCGACGGGCGATGCCCTTGGCCCGCTTGCGGAGGGTGAAATTGATGGTTCCCCGCTCGATCTCGGAAGCATATCCCTTCTGAGCGCGGACCACGGCTCTCACGTGGGCGATGGCCTCCTGCTGGTCTTTGTAGGTGCCCCGCTGCTGGGCCAGCTCCCGCTCCTTGGCCTCAATGTAGGCGGAGTAGTTCCCCTCGTAGGCGGTCAGGCGATGGGTCAGCTCATCCAACTCCAGGATCTTGTCCACCACCCGGTCGAGGAAGGCCCGGTCGTGGGACACGATGATGATGGCCCCCTCGTACCCTTGAAGGAAACCTTCCAGCCACTCCAGGGCCTCGATGTCCAGGTGGTTGGTCGGTTCATCAAGGAGGAGCAGGTCTGGCTGGGCCAGCAGGCAGCGGGCCAGCCCCAGCCGTGTCTTTTGCCCTCCGCTGAGGATGCCCACCGGCGTGTCCCGGCCCACCTGGCCAAGCCCCGATCCCTCCAGCAGAGCCTGCATGCGTCGCTCAACGCCGTAGCCCCCCAGTCGCTCGAAGCGCTCCAGCGCCTGGCCGTAGTCGGCCAAGGCACGCTCCAACTCCTCGCCTTTCAAACCAGCCATGCGCTGGGCCAGAGATTCCACCTGCATCCGGCCCTGGCTGAGCCCCGGAATCGCCCCCTCCATGACCTGGCTCACAGAGGCATGGGGCGGGTACTCCGCCCCCTGGGGAAGGTACCCCACACTCACGTGAGGGGCCGTGAAGTGGACACTCCCCCGATCGGGCTGCTCCTGGCCGACGATGATCTTGAGCAGCGTCGTCTTGCCGCAGCCATTGGGGCCGATCAGCCCTGCCCGCTCGCCCCTGTTGAGAACGAAGGAGACGGAGTCCAAGACACAGGTATCGCCGTAGAACTTAGTGACGTCACTGATCTGGATCATGTATCCTGGCTCGTGTGTATTCGCGTCCCAGATAGGCCCTGGAGAGGCCGGCGTCAATGAAGTCCCAGGGCAAAGGCTCTCCTGCGGGCCGGGCCTGGAGGTATACACCCGGATCGAGGCCCACCTCCTCGCAGGCTCGTCGCCAGCCAGCGAGCGAGCGCCGCTGTATCCGTATCAGCACTTCTCCCACCCGCTCATCCCCCCGCGCCAGGACCCCCTGCACCCTCGCCCAGGTGGGGCTCTCGGAGCGCACCTCGATCCCTGCTGGCCGCAGCCCGCCTTCGATATGAGCTATTCGCCTTTGGAGCGTCTCCTGGGAGGCCATGGCAGCCCACTGGAAGGGGGTGTGGGCCTTGGGCACGAAGGGGGTGATGTTGGCCGTGAGACGGCCTGGAAAGCGGGCCCTGATCGCCAGTGTCAGCTCCACCAGGGCCTCTACGTCGGCCTCTGTCTCAGTGGGAAGTCCCATCATGTAGTACAGCTTCAGGTGGGGAAGACGGCCCGCCGCCCGATCCACTGTCTCCATCAGCGCCTCCTCGCTCACCCCCTTGCGAATCGCATCCCGCAGCCGTTGCGATCCGGCCTCGGGCGCGATGGTGAGGGTCTGGGTACCACTTTCGGCCAGTGCTTCCAGCAGTACCTCCGGCAAGGGGTCCACCCGCAGTGAGGAGACCGATATTTTCATCCCCAGCTCGCGAAGGCCAGAGAGCAGAGCTTCAATCTGGGAGTAGTCGGAGATGGCCGCGCCCACCAGCCCCACCCTGTCCCGGTAGCGCTTCCCCTGCTCCGCCTGAGCAAGCAGCGCCTCCGGGCTGCGCTCGCGCACTGGTCTGTACCAGTGGCCGGCCAGGCAGAACCGGCAGCCCCGACCGCAGCCCCGCGAGACCTCCATGAGAAACATGCCGCCGAACTCGGTGTCGGTGCTGAAGACAACAGTGTGCGTCGGGTGCGCGTCAATATCCCGAACCCACTGACGTTGGACAGGTTGCGAGTTGGGTACGAAGAGGCCAGGCAGCTCTGCCAGAGCGGCCAGCAGTTGTGGCCGGGGGGCTGAGGCCTGCTCGTGGAGCAGGCTGAGCAGGGGAGGGATGATGGCCTCCCCCTCGCCGATGGCGAAGGCGTCGAAGATGGGGGCCAGGGGGAGGGGATTGGCCGAAGGGGCGGGTCCCCCGACGATGAGCAGGGGATGTGTCTCGTCCCGTTCGGCCGCGCGCAGAGGGATTTCCGCCTGGCGTAGCATCTCCACGATGTGGAAGTAGTCGATCTCAAAGCTGCAGGTGAAGGCCAGCACGTCGAAATCCTCCACTGGCCGCTGGGATTCCAGTGCCAGGAGCGGCCTGTCAGCCCTCTCAGGATACCAGAAAATCCGCTCACAGACCACCCTTGCATCAGCGTTGAACAGCCCATAGACACTCTGCAGGCCCAGGCTGGACATGCCGACGTAGTAGGTGTTGGGAAAGGCCAGGGCGATGGGCAGCCTGCCTCCCCAGTCCTTGATGATAGTTCCCTCTTCGCGGGCCAACACCCGTTGTGCCTGGGCGATGTACTTCCACTTCATGCCAGCTCCATCGGACAAATCCCGATGCCCCAATGGCAAATATCATATCCTCCATGCTGGTCTTGGTCGTGCATTATAGCATCAAGGGCAGTGGGCAGCAAAAAAACGCCGCCGCTTTCTCTCACACGGCAGCGATCTCACGAGCAAATAGCAACCCCAGTCGGTGTGTACCGCTGTTAGATGCACTAGGAATAGCTGCAGGAGCGACAGACAGCCCCCTCTCCCACCTGGCTTGCTAATCAAGGGATAACCAGGGAAGTTCTAACTGGCCTTGATCCTCTCGTACTCCCTCAACGCTTGCTGATCCGTCAGGCTGGCAATGTAATCGCAGATAAATCGTCTCTTTATGTGCTCTCTCGACACGCGACATCTTTTGGGGATTGTCTTGACCCTCTCTTCAAGAGCCAGGAGCTCCCGCGCCGGTAGCAGTTGCTCATCGCTCAGGAAGGCGTTAAAAAGGGTCTCTATGACCTCTTCGGCCTGGCGATACATCCGCTTGATCTCTGGACTCCAGTAAACCCTGCGGTGCAGGAAGTCCATCAACATGGCCACTTCCCGCTGCATCTTGTCTGAGAAGCCGACGAGATTCCTCTCAGCCCGCCGTATATCCTCCACAGAGTGGCGCTTCATCTGAGCCAGTCTTTCGGCTGTAGCTTCGATCACGTCGTTCGTCATCATGCCGAAAAGGTAGCCAATCGCTGGGTATTTGCCTCTCTCCCTAGGTATAACACTAAACCATTGCCGTTTCACCCTTTCCCACAGCCCCCCTCCTTTGGCTTGGCAGAGGTCGTATACTTGAACTCGACGGTGGCGTAGGGCTGGCTGTATCCCAGATGTTGCACGTCTGCTGAGGCGTTGCGAAGCACGCTGAACAGGTGGGCTTCGTATCCGGGGTCTATCTGGGCGCCGCTGTCTCGCAACTCCATGAGCCGAAGCGCTAAATGCCGCCGAGGGCCGGTATGCCCCACGATATTGGGGGGCAGATGGAACCGCTCCACGCTCTGGATCATAACCACTCCCTGAGGGGGGACCTCAATGATTCCCCTCTCGTCAAGGGTATGAATTTCCTTGCCTCCGGGAAGCCAGTAAAGCTTGCCGACGCGCACATCGTAGCTCGCCGGTTGGATGCACTGGGGATCCGCGTTCTCGATCAGCCCCTGTGCCTCGAGCAGCCGCTTGATCTCGCTGTGGCGGAGGACTCCACACTGCTGTGTTACCTGGGATGCCTCTGTTGCTCTCACATCCCTTTCCTCCCTCCCATGTGCGACTTTATCTGTAGGTCAATCGCCTTGCTCATCGCTCCGGGCAATGGGAGAAGGCCATGCCTTCATGCCTCGGGCTTCAGCACACGGTATGTCCACACCAGACGCACGTGCGACACCCTTCCATCTGGATGAATGACGCCTGACCGCAGTTGGGACACAGGTCACCACTAGAGGCTTCGCTGTCATATTGCTCCCCACCCACGAGCGGCAGGGGCAATTGTGCTCTTGGCACCCTGGCGGGCACGGCCTCAGCCTCATCCTCACTCTCAACCGATGTGCGCTTCAGGTATTCCATCAATGCCTGGGCGATGCCGTCGGGGAGGGAGCGCACTCGGTTGGGTCCAAAGCCAATCTGTCCTCCCCCTCCAATGCCGTAAAGCTCATTTACGATCTCAATGGCCCGATCACGGCTGCTCCGTGGGGATGTCAGGCGCAGGCACAGGGAAATCAGGCGCCCAATAGCCTCGGAGTGCGCTGTCACCTCACTGCCAGCCTTGCCCACGTTAATGAACACCTCAAGGGGTATGTCAGGTGCATCCTCAGGGTAATTCACGGTGACGTAGGCAGTGCCTACCGGGGTCCTCTGCTTGAAGGTCAGCCCTCGCAAGACTAGGTCACGCTGCCGCTTCAGGGGCGGCGGGAGGCCTGCTTGAGAGCGGGTGGGAAGCTCCGCCGTGGCCGCCAGCGTCTCCCTGGTCTCCAATACGACCTTCTCCCGCGAGCCCGTGACGTACACTGTCAACCCCTTGCAGCCCAGCTTCCAGGCCAACAGATATGCTGTTTCTACATCCTGCACCGTCGCATCCGGCGGGAGATTGCAGGTGTTATGGTTGCCCATGCCATTGGCAATAAAGCTATGAGAACCGGGGACGTTGACATCAAAGACTTCGGCAAAACCAGCTTCCACATGCTGCACCTCGACGTAGACTCTACCCTCCTGGTCATGTTCGAAGAAGGCGCTAGCGTAGGAACATTGACTATCCTTTCGGGAATGATTGTAGACCTCATAGGCATCGGTTCGCTCCAGGCGGTGTCCCTGTACCAGGTTCACCCGTGTACGCTGATACGCATCCTGTTTCTCTGTCCCCTGGTTGACGTACAGGCTACGCGGGCTTCTGTCCGAAGCTGTCTGCATCGCGCGCAGGGCGCCGGTGACGGTAGCTGGCAGGAGGCGGCTGTAATTGCGGCAGCGTTGCTGTCGATCCGCATTTCGTCTATCCAACCGTTCGTTTTTCCACTTTTCCACAAAGCTGATCTGGCCTGCCAAACTCTCTAACTCACCGCCCTGCACGGTGAGGTTCCAGGCGCGTTCAGCAGTTCGTCGTGTCGTGGCCACAACACCCATATTGAGCAGCAACACCTGCAACTGGCGGATTAACTTCTCGCTGGCCAGGGTGATGCCAAAGAGTTTGCCATCAGCCGTCATGTAACCATCGAGAAACAAGCCTCGCAGGAATGCAGTGATTTCCTCATGGCCACCCCGTAGGATACACGAGGGGATGATCTTATGCTCGGCACCGGCTTTCAGTCCCATCTCAGCCAACAACCAGTTGCGCAACGGACGAGAATTGACCTGAAGATAGTGGACATTGTTGCGCTTGTCCCGATGAATCGTTCCGCTCAGGCCAAAGTGTTCCTGAAAGATCATGTTCAGGTCGGTGAGCAGGTCTACGTCATTGTTCGTGATCTGGATGCCGTTTCGGGTGATGGCGCCTTCCGAGGTGATGCAGCCCAGCGCAAAGGCAACCTCTGTGTTCATGTGCGTGGGGAAAGTGACATACTTGCTATTGGTGCGGAAGCCACCGGAATAGGCTGGCAATGGCTGGCCAGAAGCACCAAATCGCTGCTGATTGCTGTAGAGGACGACTACGTCACCAATCTTGAGCGCATCCAGACGGTGGAATTGTACCGAGCCATCTTCAGCTAGCACATGTACCCGGTGATTGGGTGTACCTTCGATTTCGAAACCGTAGCTCAATCGTATCTTGCGCGTCTCTCGATGACCGCCGTAGTAAAAAGCGCTCGTTGCTTCTACCCCGCCCGGATTGACGATATCTAGTACGAGGTCTTCAAACTGGTCGGGGAGACGCAGGTCAGAGAGCTCGCTGATGGAGACCAGACCCTGGGCAGTGAGGACCAGCGTGTCACCGACGACGCATTTGCTGATACTGTTGTCCACGAAAGCCTGAATCGCCGCCTGCATGCGCACGTGCTCCTCGGCCGTGATGTCCTGGGAGACAACAAAGGTGTGGCGGATATGCTCCGGCAGCTCAGCGGTGTGTTGACAGGTGCCTACCCGCAAGACCTCATCATAAATGCGTGGGCGGGAGGTTTCGTCCAGCCCTGCCTTGGTCAGGGCCTGCCCAAAAAGGGGGCTCACATAGGTCAGAGGAACATCTCGATCGGCATCCTTGAAGTGGCGGACATAGGCCAATGCGAAAACCGGCTCGCAGCCATACCCCTCGCAGCCAGCGACGGTGCTGGTGGTGCCGGTGGGAGCAACAGTGGTCTGGGCAGCGTTGCGGATGCCATGACGCCGGAGGCCCTCCACGATCTCGCCCCAGTCCAGGTGAGGCTGGCCCCACTCCTCCAGCCTGGTGTAGGGGGTCAGAGACTTGGGTGGGGCCCATTTCAGGTTGTCAGGGTCGTAGATGCTCCCCTTGATGGCGGGGAAGGGCCCCCGTTCCCGCGCCAGCGCGATGCTGGTGCGCATGCAGTGGAAGCGGATGAACTCCACGACCTGAGCGGCGAACTCTTGCGCCTCCTCGGAGCCGTAGCGGATGCCCAGGCGGTACATCATGTCGGCCAGGCCCATGATGCCCAGGCCGATGCGTCGGGCGCGCAGAGCGGCCTCTTTGAGTTGGGGCACCACCGGGACGTAGGCGTTGGCCGTGATCACATTGTCCAAGAAGTGAGTAGCCAGCTCTACGCTCTCGCGCAGCTTCTCCCAGTCAACCCTGTCGTCTTCGGTCATGTGTCGTGCCAGGTTGATGGACCCCAGGCAGCAGTTCTCGTAGGGGAGCAGAAACTGCTCGCCACACGGGTTTGTCGCCTCCAGGATGCCCAGGTGAGGCAAGGGATTGGCGCGGTTGGCAGTGTCAAGGAACAGCACCCCCGGCTCGCCGTTGCGATAGGCATGGCGAGCGATGAGGTTGAAAAGCTCTCGCGCCTGCACCGTCTTCCTCTTCCACATCTTCCCATCCCGAGGGTTAACCAGGTTGAAGTCGCCATCGGCCTCCACCGCACGCATGAAGGCGTCGGTAATTCCGACGGAGATGTTGAAGTTGGCGATGCTACCCTCTTCACCTTTGCAACGGATGAAGTCCTCTATGTCCGGATGGTCTGCCCGTAGCACAGCCATGTTCGCCCCACGTCGAATCCCGCCCTGGCTAATCACTCCTGACGCGACATCATATACCCGTAGGAAGCCGACAGGACCCGTAGCCCTGCCACCACTGGTGTGTACTATGTCGCCCTTAGGACGCAACCGGGAGAAGGAGAAACCATTGCCGCCCCCGGTCTGCTGAATCAACGCCGCGTCCCGCAGCGTCTGAAAAATGCCGTCCGGTTCGCGGCCCATATCATCGCTGATGGGGAGGACGAAGCAGGCAGCGAGTTGGCCAAGGGGGGTGCCAGCGCCGGTGAAGGTGGGGGAATTGGGCAGGAACCGCAGGCTGGTCAAGAGTTCATAAAAGACGCGGGCGGTGGCCTCTACATCGCCGCCGTGCCCGGCATCGGGCGCCGCTACATGTCGGGCGACGCGCCAAAACATCTGGGGGATGGACTCAGCAGGTTTGCCATCGGGCCCCCGCCGCAAGTAGCGCTTTTCCAACACCTTGCGGCTGTTGTCACTCAGTTCGATTTTGCCGTCTCTTACAAAAGAGGGTATGGGTTCCTGCCCCCCTTCCTGGGCCTTGACACCTTTGCTCATCATGAGCCTCCGGATTCATGCTCACTCACCAGCCCTGCGAGGACATCCGCTGCCACACCACGCTTGGCACAGGTAGTGCGGATGCCCCTAACTGGTCACGCTACGTACACCCGGGCTGGCGACGGATGGCGTCCTGCGTATCCCGAGTATTGAGCACCCGCGTATCATCGCTACCGCAACAGGGGCATTTCATGGCTCTCGTCTCCTCAACAGCGCGCCTCGCTCCCTCCACACGATGGGGCCCACCTATTGTTGAAATCTCTCGCGCACCTGCCCGCTGCCAATGTAGCCAAGGATACGAGATGTAGCATATAGCACCATGCTATGCACAATCTGTCGTGGTATCGCGCGCCAATATAATAGCATAAAATCTCCTCTTAGGCAAGAGCCAGATACAGGGATCGGGGAACTGGGTGAACCCTACTGTGGCTTTCACATCAGCCCCCATATCGTACAGCCGGTCGGCGGCAGCCACCGCCTCCGCCACACGGCGGAACATCTCCTCGGGCGTCTCAATGATCTCACCCCGCTCATCCTTTTTCAGGTAACGTTTTTGGAGTACAGTCTTGGCGTTGTCAGTAAGAAGTTTATCAATGGTGATTGTAGTGGACATAGTCTGTACCTTCTTCACTGAACTGAGTCTGTGGACAGCGTTTTCTTGAACCCGTAGGTCCAGTCATAGACACGAAATCCATGGTTGGTGTAGAACAGGTAGCCGCGAGGCGAATCCATGGCGCCCGACTCCAGCAGCCCGATGCTGATGATGGCATCCCGATAGCCGACGGCATGCAGTTCCTGCAGGGAGCGCTGTAAGAGATGCAACCCTAGACGACGGCCCTGTAGCTCCTCCGCAAGCCAAATCAGCAGGACGAACAGGGTATCCTCGGCCTTTGGTTCTCGGGACCATTCGGCGGACGAGATACACACGCAGGTACCCAATTCCGCCTCGTCGCGCACGACCTTGATGACCAGCCCTGGCCGCAGCGTCCGGCCTCTCTTCCACTCCAACTTCAGCTCGACATCCAGTCCGGTCGGCGTGGGGACAGGGCTCGGCGGGGTGAAGTCCGCCCAATCCAAGAACACCTCACCCAACGCAATCCGGTACCCATTGGCCCTCAGCAGGGCGTCCACGTGTCCCATGTGTTCGGAGAGACAGGCCGCGTGCTGATGGTAGAAGGGGTAGCCGTCCCAGTTGAAGGCGATGACCTCTTCGGCTCCCCATTTGGCGAGCCTCCGCTCCGCGGCTAACAGAAGAGCCTGGCCCGCATCCCGCCGCCCTCGGTCGTAGGCCAGAAAGCGGAGGAAGCCTACAGTGGTCTTCTCTTGCTCCCTCAACCGCTGCCGCAACTCCCTCTCGACCTCCGTCATCTCCCCTTCATCCCTGAGGGACAGATAGGCACTGGTAGGTCTGACCAGTTCCGGTTCCGAGATGCTGGGCAGTAAGGTGTCGCGGACGTACCACTCAAAATCCCCTTCAGGCGTGTCCCAGGAATAAACCCAGGGGTGGAGCTCGAAACAGTTTCCAAGATACGCCTCCCGAATGGCCAGCGGCGATGCACCCTCAGGCAGGCCGAGGATCGCCAGCGCCTCGGCCCTGTCCAGCTCGCAGCGGTACATCTCAGGGGTGGTGGCAACGAGGTGCGCGAACCCAATCACCTCCCCCTGGTCCAGAGCGACGATGAGGCGCTCAGAGGGACTGCTTGTCACATTTGAGAAGTCCTCTGGCAGGCCGAGCCCGCAGCGGGGCACTCCCTCGATGGTCCGCTTGTAGCAGTTTGCCACATCCGCGGCCAGTTCGGGTTGAAATTGGGCAAGCTCCACCACGCTCCTCCCACTTCCGCCAAAAGGTCTTTGAAGGCACTGAACAGACTGCCTACGTATCAGGGACTGCCAATATGATAGCGTAAGATCAGCCCAAGGTCAATCTCCTTTTGGCACCCTGCGCGATCGGTACCAGGCCGTGCCCAGGGCGACGACCACCCCTGTCACAGCCACTGCTCCCAATAGATAGAGAGGGTACGGATCAATCTGCTGGTCGGCAGAACTGACCACGGGCTCCGTCGGAGTCGGGGTGATGGTGGGTTCAGGGGTCGCTGTGGCGGTGGCTGTGGCCGGTGGCACCGGCACAGGCGTAGGTGGTAGGAGTGTGGCCGTGGCGGCGGGAGAGGGCGTTGGGCTCGGGGTGCGTGTGGGCCTCGGGCTGGAGCTGGAGGTGATGGTGGGGGTTGGCGTGGGCAGAGCCTCCTCACTGACCGTGATCTCCTCCAGCACCGGGGAGTGGCCTGGGTCGGCAGTGGTGAGGGTGGCCCGGTAGCGGAAATAGCGGGCCAACGGCAATTCGCCCGTGGCTGTGGCACCAGCACGGGCGAGGGACACAGCGTTGCTCCCCTCCTGGCTACTGGAGGCCACAGCATGCCAGCGCGACCAGGTGCGGCCATCATCGCTGGTGGCCACGGCGAGTGCGATGTCTGTCCCCTCAGGCAGCTTCGCCTGCCAGCTCAGAGAGCGCCAGGCCGTGGGCCGGCCTCCATCAATCGGCGCGGAGGTCAATGTACCCTGGCGGACGTAGACGGGTGGGGCAGTGGCCAGTCCGATGCGGTAGTGCTGGCCATCGTATCCCGAATACCACAGACGGTACAGTTGGCCATCAAAGAGCACGTAAGGCTCGTCGGCGTGGACGCTGTCCCACGAGCCCGGCGGCCCCAGGTCCAGGATCGGATTGGCCCCATCCTTGGTCCAGTGCAGGCCATCGCTGGACACGGCCTGGCCGATGCGGAAGTTGGCCCCGTCGTGGCCCTCGTACCACATTTGATAGCGCAGACCATCATAGATCACATGCGCCCGGGCTACGGAGAAATCATCCCAGGCATCCGGCTCACCCACATCCAATACCCAGGCGTCCTCGGGTCGGCGTCGCCACCGCAGGCCGTTGATCGAGGAGGCGTAGCCGATGCGCAGTTCATGTCCCCCGGCGGCCGTGCGCTCTGAGCCGCCATTGTACCACATCTCGAAGAGAAAGCCATTCCACAGTACGGAGGGCTCGCAGATGTAGGTCGCGTCCCAGCGTCCATTCCGCTCCTCAACCATGAGGGGATTGGTTGCATCCTTGGTCCAGGCTATCCCGTCAGGCGAGGTGGCATAGTTGATGGACCACATGGCCGAGCCCTGCGCATTGGCCCTCCAGGCCGAGTACCACACACGAAAGCTTTCACCATCGAAGAGCACGAAGGGAGCGTGGATTCCCAGACTGTCGTAGGCCTCAATCGGCCCGATGCGCAGTACTGGGTTGTCAGAGTGCTTGGTCCAATGGATGGAGTCGGGCGAGGTGGCATAGCCCACCATCATGGGCAGCTTTCTCTCCGGATCGCCAAAGGCTTTGCGGCCCAGATACCACATCTGGTACTGCTGGCCATCAAATATGACCTTGGCCTCGTCCACCACGGCGTCGTCCCAGGCCCCTGGGGGCCCTACGTCCAGTACCGGGTTCTCAAGGTGCTTGGTCCACGGGCCGGGCCGCGATTGGAGGCGCACGCTGCCCCCGAGGTCGGCGTCGTAGCCATAGGGGGTGCCCAGGGCATCGAGGGTGCGCACATCCACCCCCTGCCGCTCCGCAGCCATGAAATCGGCCTGTGTGGTGTGGGTCCAGGCCCGAGGGCTCTCTGCCGTGATGGGGAAGGCGGTCAATGATATCCAGAGGGCGGCGATGAAAGCGGCGATGATTCTCTTCACCATTGGTCATCCATGTTGAAGTAATTGTAGGTTACATGAGCCATGTCAGCGATGAGGGGCGCGCTCCGCTCCCATTGCAGCCAACCCTGCTGGTACAGGAAGATCACCAGCACATAGTCGCCCCCCGGGCAGAAGACGATGCCCGCGTCGGCGTGGGTGTCGCCGATCCAGCCGTGTTTGTGAGCGATGGGCGTCCCCTCCGGCGAGCCCTCTTCTATCAGCGAGCCGATGCGATTGCCCTTCATCAGCTCCAGCATGGCCTGACATTCCTCCGGGGTGATCTGGCCCGGATAGGCGGCGATGAGGGTTCCGCCACCCCTTGCGCCCTGGTAGATCATCTCCATAAGCAATCCCATATCCTGCGGCGTGGTCTGCATGTAGGGATCGGGCTCAGTGTCCACATCCCTCCGCGAGTTAGCAGGGGTCACGATGCGGGGTGGAGGCCGATCCTCATCGTAGGGAGTGGCCATAAAGGTATTGACCAGCCCGATCCGCCGCATGGATTCGGTGAGCCGTTGCACGCCTTGGTAGGGGTTGCCCTCTCCGATCTCGGCCAGCAGGAGATTGGCGGTGTAGTTACCACTGAGGCTCATGGTCTCGGTGAGGAGCTTAGTCTCCTCAATCGTGGGAGCCCTCTCCTTGCGGCCGAACAACTCCTCCATGATGGCGACCTTCATGAGGCTCATCCCGGCGAAGGCCACCTCCCCATTCATGGCCAGTTCCTCGCCGTTGGCCAGATCCTTCACGAAGATGCCCGCCACGCCAGGAAAATCGGCCAGGAACTCCTGAATGGCAGCCCGCAGAAGGCCCATATCGCGCTGGACCGGCTCCTCGCCTTCCTGGGTGACCATCAGATCCACTTGGCGCTGGGTGGGGGATAGGAGTGCGCCGACCACCTGGGGCAGGGAGGCCTCAATGTCCAGCTTTCGGGCTGGCTCGCCAGGTGCAAAACGCAACTTGGCTTTGACCAGATGGGGCGGCCGGGCTGGCCGATCCCATTGGGCAGCCATGGCCTGTAACTCCCGGACCAGAGCCCGCAGGTCATAATCCGCTGCCACGGGTACTGACAGGGGCCGGGTAGCCCCTCCCAGAGTCACAGCCAGGAAATCGGCGGCGCCGAGTTGTGTTGATGGCTGGCCCCACACCGCATCCAGCATCCGCTCGGCGTACAAGCGAAAGCCCACCTCCTTTGGATCCAGCTCCACTTCCTGATCCAGGTAGCGGAGCGTCACCGGCTGGCTGAAGGCCTCCTGCAATCGCTGGCGCGCAGCCTCCCGATCCATCTCCTGGAGGATCAAGCCCCCTACCTGGAGAGGGCGGGGGAAGCGCTGACGATAGTTCACGTAGCGCATGATGGTCAGAGCTGCCATGCCCAATAGGATGAGCAGGAGGATGCGCTCCAGTTTCGCGCCCGCCCGGAGCCTCATTTCTCGATCCCCCCCTCGAACCAGTCGGGGTAGCGGACCCGAGCCAATTGGATAATGGCCCTTTGTCCGGGGTACATGGCCTCTGGCAGGGCGTCGGGCTCGCAGAAGCGCATCTCCAGAACCTCATGGCTGAGCTGAGGAGTACCCCCTCGCACCCGGCAGAGATAGGCGATGTCCAACCGATTGAGAGTAATGGCACTGGCTGCGACAAGGAGTGGCCCCACATCCACCAGCAACCCCGTCTCTTCCTTGATCTCCCGGAATAGGGCCGCCTGAGTCCACTCACCGGGCTTCAGCCAGCCGCTGGGCAGGCCCCAGCTCAGCCCTCGACGATAGGAGTGGTTGAGGACCAGCACCTGGCCCCGGTCATTGACCACCACACCCATCACGCCCACCAGAAAGGGGGCGTTGAACAGCCAGCAGAGAACCCATTGCAGGCGATAGGGCAGGAGTCGCCAGACCCTAGCCAACACTCGTGCTACCTGTGCCTGATCAGGTACAGGCATAAGCGACCTCCGTGGGCAGCTTCGACCTGCGTGGCTCCCGAACCAGGCGGTGGAGGAGCAGCCACCCGATCAGCGAGGATCCAGGGGCTACCCAAAAGAGGGCTCTGTAGCCCAGAGTGGACACGATCCAGCCGCCGGCCAGCGGTGCCAGGGCCCCGAAAGGGGCAACGCAGGAGTTGGCCAGACCAATATAGATGGGCCTGTCCTCGGGACGGGGGAACTCCAGGATGATGCTCATCCCGGCCAACATGAATCCCGAGCTAGAGCAGCCGTATAGGGCAAAGACGGGGAAGAACCAGCCGATGTGGGAGGCGGTGAGGTGGCTCAGATAGAGGGGCAGGATGGTCACCATTGAGGCGAAGCTCATCCCCCAGGAGTAGCAGGCGAAGTCCAGCATATTTACCGTGAAGTTGCGCCGGTAATGGCGCTGGATCTGGGCCTGGTACTCTGTTTCTGAGAAATAGGATGCGACTGGGGGCACCTGGGCTCCTGTGAAAAGAACCTATCACCACAGCACAGGAGCGGACAGGGCATCCGCCCCTGAAACTGGCAGCGCAACGGCAGACTGAAGCAATGGACTGAGACAACAAGCTCTATTATAGCACGCTCTGGTTGGAGGGACAATATGAGTGGGGGCGACCGCAAGGGTACGCCCCTAAGGGGTTCGGTGACCAGTCACCCTACACAGCGGGGAGAAACGGAGGAGAATACAGAAGCATGAACATCGCTCCCAGGCAGAGGAAGGGAGCATAGGGAATGTAGCTCTTCAGCCCACCCCGGCGGGTGATCAGGACGAGCAGGGCACCCACCCCACCGGCCAGGATACCCAGCGCCAGAGCCCACAACACCTGGGGGAAGCCCACCACCACTCCAATGAAGGCCGCCAGTTTCACATCCCCGGCGCCCAGGGCTCCGCGCGTCGCCAACATCACCACCAGGAAGAGCGCCAACCCCGCCGTGCCGCCGAGGAGGGCACTGAGTATGCCAGGGCGGGGTGAGAGAAGTCGGAGCAGCAGCGTAAGCGGGATGGCAGGATAGACTACCACATTCAGGACCAGCCGATGCCGCAGGTCAATGAGGGTGATGAGTTGAAAAATGGAAGCGTAGAAAACCACCTCCAGCAGCCGCCAGGACGGACCGTACCGTGCCCAGAGATAGGCGAAGAGGAAGGCGGTGAAAAGCTCCACAGTGACCCCCGGCCAATCCCATTCTCGGCGCGTTGCACCTCGCCACCAGGCAGGTACAGGCCAGGTGCCCGATCCAGGTGAGGACAGCACACCTCTGGAGCTGAAGCGCAACAGATAATCCCCGGCCCAGTTGAGGAGAGTACCTATGAACAGCCCTGCAATAGCGGCCAGGAGGATCATTCCTCCACTCTCACCGACTGAGGCAAAGGATTTCCAGACTTTGGCGACGACTTCATCCACCTCCCAATCGGTACTACTGAAGGGGGCATTCGCCCCGCTGGCCCCCACAGCCCCAGCCACACGAGGCCGGCCAGCGGGAGCAGCGCCAACACACGCTCCCAGCCGCTCATGGCTCACTCCGCCTCCCTCTGGGGGCCCAGGTGATCTCCAGTCGGTCGCCCACCCTGGTCCCAGTATCCGCAATGGCCCCCGCTGGCAATTCCACCACACTGCTCGCTCGCCAGAGCAGGGGACCGATGCGGTTAGGGTGCATCTCTGAGGCTGCATGGAGGACCTGTCCCTCTCGATCCAGGTACAGTACATCAATGGAGAACCCCATTCCCAGGGTATGTATCCAGTTACAGGGTGCGATCCACAGCCCCTGTCCGATGTGCAGAGGAGAGCGGCCCAGTAGCCCGCGCAGCCGGGTCCAGAAGCTGCGAGCGGCCCTGCCCTCTGAGACTAGAAGCTTCTTCTGGGCCTGGTTATAGATCCTCAGCGTCGCAGCCATTGGTTTGCTCCGAAGATCTCCGGGGGAAGGTGGATACCCGCCGCCTCGATCCGCTCGGCGAATTTGGGGCGCACTCCGGTAGGCTTGAGAGTGCCGATCACCTTCCCATCGCGATACCCCTCCTGGTGGAAGACGAAAATGTCCTGCATCACAATGGTATCGCCCTCCATCCGTTGCACCTCAGCCGCCTTGACCACCCTGCGGCTTCCATCGCGCAGCCGTGCCTGGTGGACGATGAGGTCTACGGCCGAGGCAACCTGCTCGCGGATGGCCCGGACTGGGAGGTCCATCCCTGACATGAGGACCATCGTCTCCAGGCGTCGCAGCGTATCGCGCGGGCTGTTGGAGTGGCAGGTGGACAGCGAGCCGTCGTGGCCCGTGTTCATGGCCTGAAGCATATCCAGGGCTTCGCCGCCGCGCACCTCGCCCACGACGATGCGATCAGGGCGCATGCGAAGGGCATTGATCACCAGGTTGCGGATCGTGACCTCGCCCTTCCCCTCGATATTTGGGGGCCGGGATTCCAGCGTCACCACATGCTCCTGCTGCAATTGCAGCTCCGCAGCATTTTCGATGGTCACAATCCGCTCGTCATGGGGCAGGAAGCTGGAAAGCACATTGAGGGTGGAGGTCTTCCCTGAACCGGTGCCACCGGAGACGATGATATTCAGCCGGGCTATCACACAGGCTCTTAGGAACTCTACCATCTCGGGAGTCATGGTGCCCAGATTGATCAGGTCCTGGGGCGTGAAGGGCTCCGGCCGGAACTTGCGGATGGTGGCCACCGGCCCCACCAGCGAGAGGGGAGGGATGATCACATTGACACGCGATCCATCGAGCAGCCGTCCGTCAATCATGGGGGAGCTTTCGTCCACCCGGCGACCGATGGGGGTGAGGATGCGGTCAATGATGTGACGTAGATGAGCTTCGTCTTCGAAGGTCACATCTGTTTTGTGGAGTTTACCCTGGCGCTCGATGTATACCTGCTTGGGGCCGTTGACCATGATCTCGGTGATCTCCGGGTCGCGCAGCAGTGCGTCAAGAGGTCCCAGGCCCAGGATCTCGGCCTCGATCTGCTGGAAGAGCTGTTCACGCTCGCTGCGGCTGAGGATCATGTCCTCCTCAGCCAGAAAGGAAGTGTACAGTTGCTCGATGGTCTGTCGGACGCGCTCGGTGTCATTCACATCCACTGTGGAGTCCAACTCGGAGATGAGCTGGCTCTGGATGCGCGTCTTAAGCTCTCGAAAGGTCTCCCGACTGGAGGGGAGAACCCTCTCCTGGCGCAATCTCTCCAGGCGCGAGCGCGACTGCTCATTATCTCGTGGATAGCCGTTACGACGGCGTAGATTCATTTGGTGTCCTTCCTCAATCTCGGATATGTCTATCCGTCTCAATGTCGTCAAGGAGCATAGGACTTGAGTGTCAAGGGCAGAAAGATGGTGTGGACGTGTCGGTAGTGCAGGGTTACCCTGCTCAGGCAGGGAGAGGCCCCAGGGGCGCAGGCAGGGCAATTGATCAGATTGACCCGATATTGAATGTAGCGGGATTGGGGAAAGGGGTTCCCATACTCATCTACGATGTGCTGACCAGGGGCATCGTAGACCCACTCTCCATTCTGCTCCACGAGGCCCGTCCACTGACTCCAATTCTCATCAGGCCAGGGGGTGTTACCCATCCGGGTCTGCAGGGTCAGGTTAGCTCCATAGGGCGTCACCCCCCACCAATCAAGCATGTACCAGGTGGCTCCCTCAGAGCCGGCATCGAAAACGGGCGAGAGGTAAATGCCCGTGGTGGTCGTAATTCCTGGGCGGGCAAAATAGATGTCGTGGTTGCCAGTGCAGCCAGCAAGCGGGTCGGCACGGCGGTTGTCGTCCCAGGCAACGTAAGGAAGGGAGCAACCGGCACATAGGGCCAAGGTGGGGCGGTCCTGCCGCACCGAGGCCGGTCCATATTCGGTGTACTTCTCGGCGTTCAGATATTGATACAGCTTGGCATTGTCGTTAACCACCACGTTCCCGTCAATCAGGTACTCCGCTGAACCTGTGTCTGTCCTGTACGTGCTGGCCACCCAGATGTCGTAGTTCCAATAATCATCGAAAACTCGCCCATCAGACCAGGCGATGAAAACGCCATCATCCTTGGCTACCATCGCCGGATGCCCCTGCCAAAAGGCACCTTCATAATCGCCCCAGCGCTCGTCTTGGGGGTGGTCGCAGTAGCCAATACAGGGCCGCTGGTGATCGGGCGGGAGGCAGTACCCCGTCGGCGGTGCCCCGTCATTGACTTTTTTGTTCCCCATGATCTGATAGTCCACACCAAAGGGGTTGTCCAGGATCTCCTCCGGGGGGTGGACACAGGTGGTGCCCTGGTACTCGAAATCGGCGAAGGTCCAGGCATAGTAGATGTCGGGGTTCTCCGGGCCGGCACGGAAATCCTGCCAGCCAAAGTGAAGGGCCTTCCCTTCGTACACATCATAGCATTCCACCTCAACAGTCTGCGTTGGGATCACGGGATCGGGGATGGTTTCCGTCCGGCTGATCTGCACGGTCACGTCATGGGCTGCCAGCACCGGCTGGCGCTGTTCAGCTCCAAGGTCATCATTGTTAACCCGGATGTCAATATCGAATGAGGGACTGTCACACTGGGGATCGGAACATGCGTCCCCCCACACGAAGTAGATGTCTGAGACATCATTGCGCTCATCCTCCCATACCACGTACACCTTCCCCCTGTGCACCGCCAGGGAGGGGGAGGTCTGTAGCTGCTCGGCGCTCTCCGGGTCGTCGCTGACGAACACGTTTCGGCTCCAACTCTCCCCTCCGTCCCGCGACTGGGCAAAGTAGATGTCGCTGTTGCCGTTGCGCTCATCCTGCCACACGGCGTAGAGTGTGCCGTCATCTCCTATGGCCAATGAGGGGTTGGTTTGATCAGCGCAGCCCAGGTCATCATTGATGGGGTTCCCCCCCGTCTCCTCCCAGGTATTCCCTCCGTCGGTGGAGCGGGCCAGGTAGATGTCGTAGTTGCCCGCTCGATTGTCCTGCCAGATGGCATACAGAGTGGAGCTGGCCCGATCGAAGACCAAGGCCGGTGAGCCCTGATTGGCCGTGGCTGTGATCGGGTCCTGGTTAACGCGAATATCCTGGCTCCAGCTCTTCCCGCCATCCAGCGAGTAGGCGAAGTATATGTCCTTGTTGTAGACCTCCCCATTCCGACCATCCTCCCACGCTATGTAGAGGACATCGCCTCCGCCATTGACCATCACCGGTGCCTCCTGCCTAGCCGTGTCGGCGATGAAAGTGGTCGTGAAGGGCAGGGTGTAGGTGATGTCATTGACCATCACATCGGGCCGATGATCCAGGGCCGGTGTGCCAGCGACGGAATCAATCGGGGCCGGGACGGAATAGGCACCGCTCAGGTACAGCACTCCATCCGGATGCGAGATATCCAGATTGGTAAACCCATACTGGAAATCGGGGTGGCTGTCCTGACGAAAGCATTGGCCCGTTCTGACCCAGACTTCGGTCGGCCCTTCTATGTTGTTGTATTCGTCCGTCTCAATCACGCTACAGTCGGTATCCACCTGAGCGTAGAGGTGGTAGGTTCGGGTGTCGGTAAAAACCCACGTCGTGGTCAGGACATAGGAGGCCCCGGCCGTCATCCACTCCCCCTGAACTCCCCACCAGACGTCCCCCGGCGTACCCGGGGTGCTGGGGCAACCCTCCTCCGGGGGTGCTTCCGGGTCCACGTACAGGTCAACGTAAAAGTTGTTCCCCGCAGTGACAGGCTTTGTGCTCTGGTTTGTGATCGTCACCTGAATCTCGACTTCCCCATTGACCGTCACCATCGTCGTCGAGATCGTCGGAACGACGGCGATGCTTTCCACGATCAGGTCTGGGAATTTGCCCCCCACGCCCTCCGGTGCCACCTCACCCCCGCCAGGTGGTGGTGACAGGGGCGTCGGCGTGGGGCGCGGTGACCCAGCAGACACTGCAAAATCCACCCCCCTTCCAAGCAAGAGTAGCAGGACCACTCCTCCCAGCAAGGTCAACCAATGATAGCGTCTCGAAGGGTTAGGCATCCTACCTCAACTCCCACTCAGGGGGAATAGCTCTCGGTTCCTGCGGACACGGACCACGGCCAGGCCCCCTCCAAGCAGCATGCCTATGCCGAAGATGCCTCCCATGATCAGTGGTAGCAGCCATCCGGAGCCGCTGTATGGTCCGGACTGCGGCGCGACCGGCGTCGCGCTGGGGGTGATCGTCGCTGTAGGCGTCGCGGTGGGCGTCGGTGTCATGGTCTGGGTCGGTGTTTTAGTAGCCGTCCGCGTGGCTGTTGGTGTGGGGGTGACTGTCGCCGTGGGCAGTGGGGTATTGGTCGGCGTGGCCGAGGGCAGAGGGGTCACGGGCAACAGGACCGTCGCCGACGGCGTCGGAGGTTCCGGCGTCGGGGTTGGGGTATTGGTTGGGATAGGCGTCACCCGCTCGAAGGGCCCTTCCCGCGTCGGCGGCGAAGTGGGAATAGGTGTGCTTGTGAAGGTTGGCGTAGCCGTAGGCGGCTCCGGCGTAAAGGTGGCGGTAGGCGTGCCCGTGGGCAGCACAGGCGTATGGGTAGCGGTGGGCGTGGCCGTAGGCGGCTCCGGCGTAAAGGTGGCGGTGGGTGTGGCCGTGGGCGGCACAGGTGTATTCCTCGCTGTTGGCAGGGTCGTGGGTGTGGGCCGTGGTGTGGGTTCTGCCTGTTGGATTCGTTGGTTCAGCCTGCCCTGTGGAATAAAACCATGTCCCAGTCCCAAGATCACCTCCGTCGAATGCATTCCACAGGGCCTGCCTTGGAATGTGGCAGTCCAGGGGGGTACCATCCCTATCGGACAGAGGACCAGCATCAGTCCCAGCACACACTCCATACTTCTCCTAAAGACGGTTCGCATCACTCCCCCACAATCAAGCAGAAGGCGACGAGTAACGCCTGTGCCTCCCCTGTCCCGTCCGGGCCAGGACGGGGCGCCACAGGTGCAGGCGAGATGACAAGGCAACGGGTGGAGGAGAATCCCTTGTTACTCGTGGCGTCGTTACTCGTTGACTCATCACTCACCCCGCTGCCAGTCAATCTTATATTCCTGCAGGCCGTTCACGCACCCCGAGCTGGTACGGAAAGAGTAGGACGGCGAGACAGGCTGCCCACCCTCCACCACGCAGGCAGTCCAGGTATCTGCCACTGGCTGATGGGCCACGACGATGTGGTACTGGCCGTCCACATCGCTGGGTGATGAGGTCCATGAGTTCCCAGCGCTGTTCCAAAGCCGTACCTGGACACCCTGAACTGGCAATCCATTATGATCCCGAATCACCCCCCTCACCCCCGTGCGGGCGCAGTTAGGCCGGGCCCCCATAAAGGTGAGATCGTACCGCCAGCCAGGGGTGGGTTGCACAGTTGGCGTCGGGGTAGACGCCTCTACCACTCGCTCTGCCGGCCCAACAGGGGAAGGGGTGGGGCTCAGGGCCGCGATGCGTGCCTCTGCCTCGGAGTGATCTACCCATCTCACCTCCAAGGCCCTTTGATACTGGGCCAGCGCTCTGCTCAGGTCACCCTGAGCTTCGTAGGCCTGGCCGTTTCGGATGCAAGCTTCGTACAGCAACGGACCCACCCTTCCCCCGGCGTAGTCTGGCCGGTGGGTGTATAGCTGGCCCAGGGCCTCTGTAGCGTACTCCCAATCTCCCCTCTCATGGGCCTGGCGACCCTTGATGTAGGCTTCAGCCCAATCCCGCTCCGCCACCACCTGTGGCTCCCCAGGGCGTAACACCAGGGCCTTGGCGAAAAGCTCACGGGCGCTCTTCACTGTATCCAACGATTCCCCGGCTGTGGACACCAACTCTTGCCCGCGGTGTACATAGGCCTCGAAGAGGTGCTCGGTCACCACCGCTTTCTCAAAACCTCGATCCAGGGTTCGGAGTTGTTCATACTTGAGCTGGGCTTTCTCCCAGTCCGCCATCCCGTAAGCAGCCTCAGCCTCCTCGAAAGCTGCTTCCAACTGCAACTGCTTCTCCCCCAGTGCCCGTTTGTCCGCCAGCCCTCCGTAGTCGGGCTGCCGGGCCTGGATTTTGTCCATGATGTGGAGTGCTGCCTCCCACTCCTTCGCCTCCAGAAGTTCGACAGCCCTTTGATACAGGGCTTCCAACCGCTGCTTTTCCTCCGCAGTGGCGATGCCCTGCAGCGCGATCTGGTCGTCGGGGACCTCAGTGAGCAGATCTTTAAAGGCTTGGATGGCCTGGTCATACTGCCTGGCCGCCAGGTAGGATTGGCCTCGTTGTCGAAGCTGGGCCAGCCGAATCTCTTCCTGACGAGCCAGGCGGGCAGGTAGGATCGTTCGCTGGTACATCAGCACAGCCCCCACCAGCGCTCCCAGCACCAACAGTCCCAACAGGAACCGCGACGCCAGGGGACGCCAGCGCTCCCACTGCTCGCGCCACGATGGTCGCTGAAGGGCCAGTGGTTCGCGATCCAGGGCCGCTTTGAAGCGCGCTTCCTGCAGAAGAGCCTCGACCTCGCTGGTGTCCCCGTACCGTTGCTGAAGGTTCAGGATGGCTTCCATGGCCTGTTCCCATTGCCCCCGTTGCAGATGGGCCAGGCTCTGTTGGTAGAGCTCGTCCCTTTCCATTGTGTCGCTGCTGTGGACTTCCATGGCCGCTGCTTGATCTACCTTCATTGTATGGCAGTGAAGGCTTCGAGAATGGCGGGGATAGCTGGCCCCAGGATGACGGCGAACAGAGCGGGAAGGATGAGAAAGACCAGGGGGAAGACCATCTTGATAGGGGCCTGATTGGCCAATTCCTCCGCCCTCTGCCGGCGGCGAATGCGCAACTGATGCGACTGTGTATGCAGTACCTGCTCAATGCTGACCCCCAGTTGATCAGCCTGGACCAGCACGGCCACGAAGTTGCCCACATCGGCCACGCCGGTGCGATCCGCCATGCGCCTCAGGGCCTCCTGCCGTTGTATGCCCATGCGTATCTCTGCCACGACGCGCTTGAACTCCTGGGCCAAGGTGTTGTCCCACTTCTCGCCGATTCTGAGCATGGCCAGGTCAAAGGCCAGGCCGGCACCCACACAGATGGTGAGCATGTCCAGGGCATCGGGCAGGGCTCGACTGATCTCATGTTGGCGGGATTTGATGCGGCGTTTGAGCCAATAGCTGGGCAGATAAGACCCCAGTACTGTCAGAGCCATACTGATCAAGAGGAGCTGCGGGAGGGGCAAGCCGCCGGTAGCGGTGAATAACAGGCTCATTGCCCCCAGTGTCAGGGCCGCGATGAGCCGCAACCCCAGGAAATCAATGGCCGCCAGCCGCCAGGGACTGCCAGCCAGGAGCAGGTCACGGTGGGTCTGCTCCTGGTTGCGTTGGGGCAGCAGCCGCCCCGCGACAGAGCTCACCCTTCTGAGAAGAGGGCGCACCACCCGGTCAAGAAAAGGCTGTTGGAGCTCAATTTCCTCCAGGCTGGCCACTGGCCGCTGGATGAAGTCCTCCATGCGCTCCTGAAGGGAGTTCTGACCTGTACGCAGTTGGTGTACACCTGCCAGTACCGCTCCGACAGCCAGGGCTGTCAGCAGCGCGGCGAGGAGCGATAGCCCCAGATAGTCCATAGTCCTCAGTCCATGGTCCTCAGTCCGTAGTCCATAGTCCACAGGACTGAGGACGGCGGACTGTGGACTTTATCTACACCTCAATGGACACGATCTTTCGGATGATCACAAATCCCAGCGCTACGAAGAGGACGGCAGCGATGGGGATGCATAGCATGAACCCCGGCTGGAAAAGGCGCATCATGTAGGTGGGGTTGATCACAAACAGGACCCCGGCCAATGCGAAGGGGATAAGGGCCAGCACATAGCCGCTCAGCCTCTGTTGGGCAGTGATGGTCTTGATCTCCCGATGGATACGCATGCGCTCCCGGATGGTGCTGCTGATGGTCTCCAGAATCGTGGCCAGGTTTCCTCCCACCTCATGCTGGATGTTGATGGCCGTCACGATGAGGTCCAGATCGTCGCTCTCCATGCGACGCACCAGGTTGGCCAGGGCGCGATCCAGGGGGAGGCCCAGCCCCACCTCCCGCACCACTCGCCGGAACTCCTCAGAGGCCGGGGGAGGCATCTCCTGGATGACGATATCCAGGGAGTGCAGAAGGCCGTAGCCAGCGCGCAGGCCACCCACCAACATGGTCAGCACATCGGGCAGTTGGTCCTCAAAGGAACGCTGGCGGCGACTCCGCCGGAGTTGTACGTACAGGCGTGGCGCGAAGAATCCGGCGATGCCCAGGACGATGCCGGAGATCAATTGGTGCGAGATGAGAATGCCCAGTATTCCCCCCACAGCCACGCAGCCGACGGTCAGCAGCACAAACTCGGGCACGGTGAGGGGCAGGTTAGCCCGCGCCAGCATGGTGGCGATCTGGTCCGCGAATGCCTGCCGGGAGATCAGCCTGTTGAGCCGTTCAGCCAGGGAGTAGCCCTTCCCCCCCTCCTCTTGCTCCGGGGCAGCGAGGGGGCGGGCGGTGTAGGCTGCCAGTCGAGCTTCCAGCTCATCATCCTGGGCCAAATTGAGAATGCCGACGAAGATAGCCATGATAGCCAGGGCGATGCAGAAGGCCAGAATCAGTGCCAGCAGCATCTTTCCTCTCCGATAGCTCCGCTACTTAGATGCCAACAGGGTGCGCAGCCGGTGGGTGAGACCCCGCAGCCTGAGCGGGGATTTGGACCCTTTATGGGCTGCCGGTTCCGCCCCCCCGATGAGAAGATTGGCCAGTTGCACGATGCTCTGGGCCACCTGGCTCTTAGGGTCGCTGATTATCAGGGGCACCCCCCGATTGAGGGCCCGGGTGACGAGTGGACCATCGCTGGGGATGTTGATAGCAATCTTGCACCGAATATGCTCCTCGATCCCCGCTGGTCCGATGCCAAACGAGCTCATGGCTCGGTTGAGGATCAACAGCAACTTGGAGGGAGGATAACCGAGGATGTCAGCCAGATCCAAAAACAGCCTGACCTCGCGCAGGGCGGGCACCTCGGGTGTGATGACCAACAGGATCCAGTCTGCCATGTCCAGGATGGTCAGGGTGTTATCATCCAGGAAGGGCGAGACGTCAATCACCACGTAGTCGAACTCATTCCTCAGGGCGGTCAGAATTCGCCCCACCGCCTCGGGGTAGAGAACATCCACTTCTTCCAGTTGAGAGGGGCCCAACAGCACCCTAATGTCAGAGGAGTGAGGGACGAGGGCCTCCATCAACAGCTCGGTGTCTATCTCCTCCAGGCGGCGCACCAGCGACACGATAGTCGTGCGGGCGTGGATGTTGAGCACCACTGGCACGTCGCCGAACTGGAGGCTCCCGTCCACCACAACAACCCGTTGTGCTGTCTGCTGCAAGGCCACCGCCAGATTGCTGGCGATAGTGGTACGCCCCACGCCGCCTTTGGGGCTGAAGACGGCCAGGATTTCCCCCTGCCTGGAAACCCCCTCCTCGGTCGTCTGCTGAGCCAGCCGGGATATCTTCTCCACCTCCAGCCGATGGATCCGCCGGATGCTTTCCCGAAGCTCCGCGTCCGTGAAGGGCTGGAGCAGGAACCCCCGGGCGCCAGCCAGAAGGGCCCGCTGAATGAAATCCATCTGCTCCTTGTCCGCCAGCACGATCACTATCGCTCGCGGCAGGGAGGTGATTACCTCTTCGATCAGTTGCAACCCTTCCTCGTCGCCGGCTTGACCATTGATGAGGATCACCTCCGGCGGTGTTCGATAGGTCAATAACTCCTGGAGTTCCTGCACGGCTCCCAGGAATTGCAGATCCTCCTCGGTTTGGCGGGCCTGCTCAATGTGCTGGGCTAACGCTGGCCCATTGCCCAGAGCCAAGATTAGGGACAACCATAGAAACTCACCCTCGTCTCACCGCACGGACTAGCGGGGCAGTCTGTAGCGGTCATAGAGGTAATGCCGGTCAACAGGCTGGGTGTCGAAGAGCTGATCGCTGGTAGGTGCTCGCAATGCGAGATCAATGATGGCTCCCCTATCTATCAGGTGCTTGAGGATCAGAGCATCCTGGGGATCGAGGGCTATCAGTAGCGCCTGGGGAGCCCCGCTGGATGGTTGCGTTTCACCCTTTTCCTCACCGCCGGAGCGCTTGATCGCCGCGACCTCTGCGTTCTGAATGGTGTAAGCGGTGATCAGTTCAGGTTGGGTGCCTTCAGGCGGCTCCTCCTCGGGCGCTGGGCCTTCAGACACCGCCCCTTCAGCCTCCTGAAGCAGGGAGACCAGGACGTCCACGTGATTGCCGACCACCAGGAACTCAGTGCTCATCAAATCCAGAGGTGGGATAGCCAACAATACCTGATCTTCCTGTGCCAGCACCACTTGATCTCCCAGGGTGGTAAAGGCGACCTCGCCGCTCCCTGGGGCGTAACTGGCCAGCCTGTTGGCGTCGAGGATTGCCCCTGAGGAGATGGTATGTTGAGCTATTTTCCCCAGCACACTCTCAACACTCAACATTGCCTCATCTGGCACGGCCTCGGCGGGCACCTCTTTCAGCGACACATCAGTCTCTTTAATGACTGTGTGCTGGGGTATCTCACGGGCCGCTACAACTACCCGCACCCGTGGCCCTTCGGCCTGCGGTACTGGGGCCTGGCCAGGCAGGGCAGTCGCACGCATCAGCATAAAGACCAGGGCCCCGGCCAAAAGGGCCAGGAAGATGCCGCCTCCGATCCACAACCAGCCTCTGCGTCGGTTCATCCTCGCCCCCCCTATTTAGTGAGCCTGACTACTCTGACGCCATGGTCCGGGCCTCCCCATTCGCCAACAGCCACAAGGGGCTGGCATTGGCCCCTGATCCACTTCGGGCTGCCCGTGGACTTTACATCCGTTATCTTGAAGGCGGCGAAGGACGAAATACGGTAATACCACTTCCCTTGCTCCTTGTGCATCTGGTCGTAAGCGCAGACCACCACAGTTTGCCCAATGAGGTCCTCCGCCTCTTGGAGCGCCGAGGCATTCTCCCCCTGCTTTCCCTCGACCTCATCGTCCACGCTCACCGTGCCATCATAGCCATTCGCCACCCAATCCTCCAGTTGGCCCCCATCGAAGTCGAGCCAGCCCCGCTGGCCGTCTGTGATGATGTCGGAGTCCCAGATAGTGTATTCATTGCCAAACTCGTAAGCTTTTTCCTCGACGGCTATGGGACGAAGCCCCGTCACGGACTTGGCCCCACTGTAGCCAGCCATGGCCTCGGCGCTGGCGGCCATCTCCGGGATGCCTATTACACCGGCGAAAAAGCTGGGGAAGGACTTGCGAGCGACCACGGTCACAGTCTGACCATCAACAGTTACCTCCGCCGAATCAGCCCCATTGTGATTAATGGTGTACTCCCTAGCGGCTGCCTCTGCGTTCTCTCCCAGAGCCAGTGCCCAGGCCCCGGCCAGAGCCCCGGCATCGGCGGCGTTCTGCATCAGCCTACGCTGAGCATAGGCATTGCCCCCGTCAATAGCCAGGGCCAGGAAGCCCACCAGAACGACCATCGCCAGGGCTGCAATAACCAGCGCCTGCCCTTTTTGTATACTATCCAGTTCTCTCGACATCTGTTCGCTCCTCAATGCAGAATCTGCTGGACTGCCCGCTGTCGGAGGGCAATCGTGTCTCCTCCCACAAGTGCCTGGATGAAAGGGGTGAGCAAAGTGTGATTGTAACCTCCGAATATCCATTTCAGCCGGGCGCATAGCGAGTGCGCAGCCGGGCCAAGATACCTCTGCTTTCCTCTGCCGGGGCGCTCACTGGCTCAGGCTGCCTGGTGATCAGTTTCCTGGCCAGCTCTTTGAGGGCAACCGTAGCAGGATGATCGGGATGGTTGAGCAGCAGCGGCACACCCAGGTTGACGGAGGAGAGAAAGGCCGCCCCTCCATAGGGGATCTCGCTGGCCAGGGGAAAGCGGAAAAAGGACTCCGCCTGTCTGGGAGTCAGTGCACTGGCAGGAGAGTTATGATTGTACACCAGGACGACCTTCTGCAAGGAGATGTCCAGGGACTTGAAAATGTCCAGCGCCCTGGAGCCCGCTTTCCAGCTATTGATGTCCGAGGTCAGGATCACCATGATCAGATCAGACAGCTCCAATACACTCCAGTTCAGATCGCTCAAGGCGGAGGCGGTATCAACGACCACGTACTGAAAGGTCTCCTTGAGGATGGTCAGAATGCGCCTGACGCTTTCGAATCCGATCACCACACTGGCCGTGGGGGAACTCGGCGGCAGCAGGACCTCTACCTTGCTCTGGTGAGATGTCAGGAGCTGCGTGATCAACTCTGCATCCCAATCCTCTGGGCCAAGCCTCTCCGGCGAGGCTAGCCTGGTGGAAGGGGGCAGATTCAACATGCTTTCTATGGTCCCGCATTCCAGATTGAGATCAACCAGAGCCACCGAATCCGCACAATCCTGACGCAGGGCGATGGCCAGGTTGACAGCCAGGCTGCTCACTCCTACTCCACCCTTGAGGCTGAACAGGGTCCACATCTGCCCCTCCCCTTTCAGCTCAGGAGCTGCGGCTCGGGTAGATGGGGCTGCCCGCAGGAACAGAGCCCTGATCCGGGCTATTAGCTCCTCTATGGCCACCGGCTTCACCACGTACTCATCCGCGCCGGCCTCGAAGCCAGCGAGTTTGTCCCTCAGATCGGCGCGCGCGGTGAGCAGAATGATGGGAATGTCAGCCAGCGTGGGCGCAGCCCGCAGACGGCGGCACACCTCGAACCCGTCCAGCTCCGGCAGGCCCACATCCACGACGGCCAGGTCGGGCCGCTCTCTGAGGGCCACCTCGATGCCGGCCAGCCCAGTGGTGGCTATGCTCACCGAGAAGCCCTCGCTGACCAGGGCAAATTGCAAGAGCCTGTTGAGATTGGGGTCGTCATCCACGACCAGGATTCTCTGCTTAGCAGCCATTGATCTCTGTCCGGCCACGACTGGTACCCGGCAACTGGTTTAGTAAGATGAAGCCGCGGGACGCTCCCCCGCCAAACGCTGAGCCACCTCCTGCAGCATCCTGGCCGCCAGGTGGTCAGGCTGGGTCAGGAGAAGGGGCGTACCCTGGCGCAGGGCGTGAAGGCAGGCCTCAGAAGCTGGCGGCACCACCCCCACGATAGCAGCACCCAGCAGCTCCTGAAGCTCACCGATGGTCATCATCATGACTGATGAGGAGCGATTCACAACCACCACGCCCACCAGCTCACCCATGATCCCCCATTGCTGCAGGAGGGTAAGTCTGCCCTTGGTGCAACGCAGGGCGATGGGGTCGGGCTCAGTGACGAGAGCCACGAAGTCGCACTGGCTAAGCACCGCCTGGCTGGTGGGAGTGAGGTGTACTGGAAAATCGAACATCACGCAGTCGGCCATGGTGCTCAGGCCATCCATGATGACCTCTGCGTGGGGAGGGGTGAGGTCTCTATGCTCCTCTGGAGGGGGGATCTGGTCACTGCCCAACACCCGCAGGCCGGTGAAATGGGAGACCAGCCGCCCCTCGATGTCGCGAGGACGTATGCTATGCGCCTCCATTTGGGCCAGCTCTGCCAGGCTATGAGGTGGATCGAGCCCCAACAGGGGACACACAGTCCCCAGATAGGGATGGAAATCTGCAAGGATCACGGTCTTACCCTGTTGTACCAGAGCCAGGGCCACGTTGACCGCCACAGTAGTGGTGCCCACCCCCCCCTTGGCTCCCAGAAAGGCGAGAAATCGTGCCCCTGGGCTGGGTGGCGTGATCCTGGCAGCCCTAAGCATGAGTGCCTCCACGCGAGCCACCAACTCGGCGGGATCAACGGGCTTGGGTACGTAGTCATCGGCCCCCGCTTTGAGGCCCGTCACCCTATCTTCCACCTTCCCCTTGGCGCTGAGCATCAGGATGGGCAGGTGGGCCGTCCGGGCATTGGAGCGCAGGCGATGGCACACTTCAATGCCCGACATGTCAGCCATCATCACGTCCAGGATGACCAGACTGGGACGCTCGCGTTCGACTGCCATCAGTGCTTCACTCCCACTCTCAGCCGTGACAATCTCATAACCTTCCACCTGAAGGGTATAGCCGACCAGCCGTAAGGCGTTGGGGTCGTCATCAACGATCAGAATCTTTCCTCTCACCTCATTCACCTCCCCCAGGAGCTATCCGCTACTGACCCTGGCCAGGACAGGCTGTGAGCGGCAGAGTGAAGCTGAAAGTGCTCCCCCTGTTCGGCTCGCCTGTCCTGAGCGAAGCCGAAGGGCTCTCCACCCATATCCGTCCCCCGTGGGCCTCCACGATCAGCTTGCAGATGTACAGGCCCAGCCCCGTGCCCCCCGCGCGGCGCGTCGTCGAGCCATTCACCTGGTAGAACTTGCTGAATAGATAGGGCGTGGCCTGGGGGGGGATGCCGATGCCAGTGTCAGTGACCTGGACCACAAGCTCATCCCCCTCCACCCTGGCCCCAACCACAACGCGGCCCCCGGAGGGTGTGAACTTGAGGGCGTTGCCCACCAGGTTCACCAGCACCTGTTCCACTCGTCGGGGATCAGCCTCGACGGTGGGCAGGGAGGAGTCCATCTGGGCGGCCAGAGAGATGGACTTTTCCTGGGCCATGTTCCCCAGTTGGCGCATCACACGCTCCACGATGTCCTGCACCTGCACCTGTTCCCTCTCCAACTCCAGCCGTCCCTTCTCCAGTCGCGACAGGTCGAGGAGGTCATCCACCAGGGCGGCCAGGCGCTGCGTCTGCTCTGCCACGCGAGTCAGGAACTCCTGTTGGACCTTGCGGTCCGGCACCTTGCCCTTCAATATCAACTCCACAAAGCCCTGGATGGAGAAGAGGGGGGTGCGCAGTTCGTGGGAGACGCTGGAGATGAAATCTTCCTTCATCTGATCGAGTTCCCGCTCCCGCGTCACGTCGTGCAAAACCAGGACCTGACCCCAGGAACCTCCCTTCTCGTCCCGCAGGGGTGAGGTGTACACCTGCAGGATGCGGTCCAGGGGTGGGTCAAGGGTGACCTCCCTGATCCTGGTGTGGAGTCCTTCTGCGCCTGGCTCATCCGGTGTGGATGAGGAGGGGGGCGATGGTTCCTGGCCTTGGTACAGGTAGGCCAGAAGCTGCAGGCGGGGATCATCGCCGTCGCCAGCCACCCTTCGCCTCAGCACCTCCTCTTCCCGCAGGCCCAACATCCGCTCCGCGGCCGGGTTGAGGGTGAGCACCCGGTCCTGATGGTCCAGCATGATCACTCCATCGGCCATGTTGGCGATGATGGCCTCCATACGGCGTTCTTCGGAGAGGACCTCCCTGTACAGCTGGACGTTCTCCACGACCACCGCCGCCTGAGCTGCCAACGTCTCCAGCAGTCGGATGTCGTCGGGAGTGAAGGCCTCGGCCGCCTGACTGTTGATGCTGAGGGTGCCGAGGGCCCGCCCCCCCGTGACCAGAGGGGTGACCAGCAGGGAGCGGAATCTTCCCCGGGAGTTGAGGGGCAGGTAGCGGGAGGCACGCTGCACATCGCCCACGCAAATTGTCTGCCTATTCTTGAAGGCTAGGCCAGCAATCCCCTGGCCCACATGCATCCCCTTGTCTTCCCTCTGACCATCGGGGAACTCCGGTCCGACATAGGCCGCCGGAAGGAGTTTCTTCCGCTCCTCATCCAGAAGATGGATCACGCACTGATGGGCGCGGGGGATGATGGTCATGGGAGCCTCGACGACCAGTTGGAGGAGCTTATCCAGTTGCAGGACCTTGGCCATTTCCTGGCTGAGCTTCAGAAAAACTTCCTCCTCCACGAGATCGCGTTTTATCTGTTCCTCTGCCCGCTTGCGCTCGGTGATGTCGCGCATAACAACCGTGAACATGGGGGGGCTCTCTGGAGGGCCGACAATTTCACGAATAGCGATCTCGCAATCGAACTCCTCGCCATTTTTCCCTAACGCACGAATTTCACGGATCACATTAACTCTTCCTCTTTGTCGCGGAGATGTGTGAGATGTCCTTTTGGAACTCTGAGCGATACGATTCGTGCAGAAGGTCGCTTAGATTCGCGCCCAACAAGTCATTCTCATTACAGCCAAACAGGTCAGTTGTGCCCTTGTTGACGGATTGAATGTCCCCATGCTCGTCTACAGTCAGGATCGCATCGACGGTGCTGTCCAGGATAGCGGCCAAGAAGGCCCTACTGGACGCCAGTTCATGCGTTCGCTCTGCCACGCGGGACTCCAATTCGGCGCTAAAGCGCTTCAGTTCGTTTTCGGCACGCTTGTGCTCAGTAATGTCGCGGATTATTACTGTAAATCTAGCCGTCCTTTCCGGCAAGCCAACGATCTCTTTGATCGCAATTTCGCAATCGAACATCGCTCCGCTCTTAGTTACGCCCCGCGCTTCTATCCCTCTCTCTCTCTCTCTCTCTCTCTCTCTCTCTCTCTCTCTTCTGCAAAGAACGTGCCAAGTTTGTCTTTCATGATTTCATGATCCCGTCCTCTTTCATGCTCTCTCTCTACGTAACTCCTTGCGTAGCAGCGACCTAACTCTTTACCCAATGCAGTATCTGAGAAGAGAATATCTATCCCATTGCCTATCAATTCGTTCTCGTCATAACCGAACAACTGAATTGTGCTCTTGTTCAGAGATTGAATGACCCCATGCTCATCAACCGTCAGGATCGCATCAACGGTACTATCCAAAATGCCGGCCAGAAATGCTCTACTGGACGCCAGTTCGGCATTCGACTGTTCCAGGGCGGCTGCACGTCTCGCTAACTCTGCTTCGATGCGCTTTCTTTCGGTAAGGTCCTGTGCTATTTCGATGAAGCCCACTACCCGGCCGCTCCTGTCCTTCGTCAGGGTGAATAGAACTTGGGCCGGGAAACGCTCGCCGCCCTTTCTGACCTTTTCCCCCCCAAAGGCAACCCTCCCCTTCCCCATCAGATCATCAATGACCCGCTGTAACGCCCCGGCTTCAATGAAATCCTTCGGGAAGAATATCTCCATCTTTTGCTGGCCGATGATCTCCTCCGGGGCGTAGCCATAGATTTGACGGGCCCCTTCGTTGTAGGCGATGACGTTGCCGTCGAAATCTGCGGCAATGATGGCGTATCCAATGAGGCTCTCGAATAGCGTGGCTACGAAATCCGTATTCTCACGGAGGTCTCTTATTCTATCCTGAATCAATTGCTGGCTTACATCCCTCATAGCGTGGCCTCCTGCTGCAACCAAACCTCTATAGTGTCATTGCGAGGAGCGTTTTTTGCGACGAAGCAATCCCCGCCGGGGGGTAGGAGATTGCTTCGCCTTCGGCTCGCAATGACAGCATCCCCATAACGTCCTCAGATCTCCCTCTCTTCTCTGCCGATGGCCATCACAATCACCCTCCCCGAATCCAGATGAAACTCGACGCTGCGTCCGTGATGGCCACCGGTATCCTCGCCGATCAGCGCTATTCGTTCCCTTCTCAAGATGCGCTTGACACTCACAACGTTCTGTTTCCCGATGCCGGTGTCGGGATTCTCGTAACAGGAGAACATTCGCGCTCCACCGACCATCTTGGCCACAATGTCTCGCCGGACAGCTCCCCTGCTTCGCAACCGCTCCAGCAGGGCGGCAATGGCCGTGTCCGCGCATTGGAATGTGGATTTCGGAATGCGGACACTTCGACCAGGCTCAGTGCAGGTTGCGGATTGTTCATTCCACATTCCACATTCCGCATTCCGCAATTGAGCCGGCAGCATGATGTGCGCCAGCCCACCGATTCCCCGTTGAGCGTCGTAAAGGATGACGGCCACACAGGAGCCGAGCCCTGAGGACAGAACAATGTGCGGCGCGTTTGCTACAACCCCCTCTCCCAGGGCCACCTGAATCCTATTCGGAACCATAGGCCATCCTCGCCCCTTCGACCGAATCCACGAGTGTCCTCACCGATTGCACAGCAGGAATCAGCAGCAAAAAGGTCCTGATATGTCTCTCCTCCACGATGAACTCGTTCTCAATCAGAATGAGCGCTCGAACATGAGGGCTCAGGGCGACGATGGATTCGTCGAGGAGGGATTGGATCATGTCAATGGCTATGGTCGGAACGGTGTGATAGATGTGCAGTTGGCAGAAGTCATGGATCGCCGTCAAGTAGACCCCCACCAGGATATTGCCGATCTCCGTCAGTACAGAGAGATCCAGGTCGGGAGCTTTCTTCGTGGGTCCCGGCATGGCCCGTTCCGCCAGATGGGTGAGGTCAGCCCTCTGTCCAGCCGGCACAATGAAAAAGAGTTCTCCCACCACGTCGCCGACCATGCCCATTCTCACGCAGGCGACGGGCAGGGAGGGGTCGCCTAGGACAGAGAACACTTTGGGGACCGGAAGAACGTGGGCTAAGGGTATCTCCATGTTCACCTGGCAGCGAAGCATCTGGCCGAGGGCGGTTGCTGCGTTGCCCGCCCCGATGTTCATCATTTCACGTAAGAAATCCACCTGTTCCTCTGAAAGCATTTCTTGGTTGTTCATGTCGAGTACCTCTCCTCTCGTAGTGTCTCAAAACCAAATAATGTGGGGATGTCCAACAGGAGCGCCACACGACCATCTCCCAGGATCGTGCCTCCGGAGAAGCCCTTGAATTGCTGCGCGATGGGATCGAAGGGCTTGACGATACTTTCCGTGTGATCCAGCACGGTATCCACCCCCAGGCCCATGAATTGATCCCCCCGGTATACGATGACCGCGACGAGCTCCCTCTGATTCTCCTGAATAGGGATGTTCAGCACCTCGTTCAGCCTGGTAAAGGGGATGACCTCGTGGCGCAGCACCAACGCCTGCTCGTGCTGAATCTCTCTGATGTCCTGGGGACGGATCTCCAGTATTTCCAAGACGACGTCGGAGGGGATGGCGAAGATGTGTTCGCCGACGCCGACCATCAACGTCTGCATGATGGCCGTGGTCAAGGGCAATCTCAGGGTGAAGCGGGCCCCTTTGCCTTTTTGCGTCGCCACCTCCACCGTCCCACCCATCTTTCTGACCGACGTTCTCACCACGTCCAATCCCACGCCCCTGCCCGACAGACCGGTCACCTCTTCCGCGCCGCTGAAGCCGGGCTCAAAGAGCAAGTTCAGGATATCTCTATCCTGCAGCGATTCGACCTCCTCCGCTTTCACAAACCCTTTTCTGACCGCCACTTCCTTCATACGCGCGAGGTCAATGCCGCCGCCGTCATCATCCACGTGGAAGATGATGTGGTTCTCGGCCCTTTGGGCGGCAAGCTTGATCGTCCCGGCCCTCTCCTTGTTACGTTTCTGCCGCTCGTCGGGAAGCTCAATACCGTGGGCCACCGCGTTTCTCAGAAGATGGATCAGTGGCTCGCCGATGGCGTCCAGAATGGCTTTGTCCAATTCTATTTCACGGCCTTCGAGAACGAGCTCTATTTCTTTGTGATACTCTCGGGCCAGATCGCGCACCATCCTGGGGAACTTCTGGAAAATCTCATCCACTGGCACCAGGCGCGCGGTAGACACATCCTCCTGCAACTCACTGATGAGGCGATCCATGGCGGTCAACGCGCCCTTCAGCTCTTTGCCGGCCGTGTCAGCGACGAGATTAGCAATGCGATTCCTGGTAATGATAAGCTCGCCCACCAGATTAAAGAGCGAATCCAGCACATCCACGTGAATCCTCACCGTCTCAATCCTCTCGATTGCGGATTGCGGATTGCGGATTGCGGAATCCTCGATTTCGGAGTCCTCGATTGCGGACTGCGGAGTGCGGACACTTCGACCAGGCTCAGTACAGGTTGTGGATTTCAATTCCGAAATCCGCATTCCGAATTCCGCATTCGGTTCCCCGACCATCGCTTCTAGCGTGTCAACGACCTCGAACAGGAGATCAATGGTTTCCTGAGTGATCGGCAGTTCCTTCTTGCGCAGACGATCGAGAAAATCCTCGCCGATGTGGGCCAGCTCGACAATACTGGAAAACTCCAGCATCGTTGACGCGCTCTTTAGGGTATGAACGACCCGGAATATCTCGTCCAGGTGTTCTGTCTGGCTGTGATCTTTTTCCAGGGCCAGGAGTGCGCTGTTGATTGCTTGAAAGCCCTCCCTGGCGTCGTTCAGGTAGTCGTCCAGAAAGATGGAGAAATCCAACGATTGCGGAGGTTGGGAGCTGCCGATGGCTTTTTGGTCTGGCTTTTCTCTTTTCATTCTTTTTGCGTCCTGTTTGATAGGTCGGTGATCAGGTCAAGCGACACTACACCATGAAATGGTGTAGATTGGGCAGTGAACAGTCTTTTTGAGGGCACAAAGTGGCCCACTCTACAGCTTTCCAAGCTGTAGTCAGCAATAAAAACCACCCCGCGGTTCCCCGAATCAACTCTCAAAATTCATCACTATTCCGCACTCCGCAATCACTATATCATTCTCAGAATAGTTGGGGCTATCTGGGGCAACGGCACGACCTCATCAACGCACCCCAATTCAATAGCGGCTCTCGGCATGCCAAAAACGACACATGATGATTCATCTTCCGCAATGGTGCTGCCGCCCGCCCCCTTGATAGCCTTCATACCCCTGGCGCCGTCACTTCCGATCCCTGTCAAGAGCACCCCCAGGACACCCACGCCATAGGCCCTGGCGGCGGATTCCATGGCATAGTCAATGGAGGGGAAAATAGCATGGGGCGACACCTTCCTGCTGAAGCGCATCCTTCGGATGTTCCCATCTCGTGCCACCCCAACGTGACATCCACCGGGGGCCACCAGCACCTGGCCTGAACCTACGACCTCGCCTTTTCGAGCCGTTGAGATATTGAGGGAGCATCCCCACCGCAGCCGCTCCACAAACGAGGGTACGAATTCTGGGCTCATGTGCTGAACGACGATAATGGCCGGCGAGATATCGCGGGGCAGGCCGGACAGGACGATGGCTACCGCTCTGGGGCCACCGGTCGAGGCTCCGATGACGACCATTTTTTTTCGCGTTCCCGGTTTGGGCCAGCGGCGCTGATACGACTCTTTTGGCAGGCGAAGAGTGAGCTTGCGCACATTGACGCCTGCTGCGGCCTTCACTTTGGCGATGATCTCGTTGCTTAGTCTGTCAATGTCATAAGAGATCACGCCGGAGGGTTTTGGTATGAAGTCCACCGCGCCATGATAAAGGGACTTGATGGCGATGGCGGCATCTCTTTTGTTGAGTGCGCTGAGCATCAACACCGGGGTTGGACACTCAGCCATGATGTGCGCCAGCGCCGCCAGCCCGTCCATCACCGGCATCTCGATGTCGAGGAGCACCACATCGGGATGGAGCTGCTTTACCCTTTGGACGGCGTCTTCCCCATCGGCCGCCGTGCCGATGACCTCTATTGACCCGTCCGATTCCAGAATGTGTGTCAGAGACTTCCTCATAAAACTGGAATCATCAACGATCAACACCCGTACGATTGCGGAATGTGGGTTGCGGAATGCGGATTTTTTATTCCTCATCCCACATCCCTCATTCCACATTCGCCAAGATCCTTTCGATCTCGTCTACAATCTCTGTCTGCTTGAAGGGCTTTCTTATGTATCCGCAAGCGCCGAGCCTGCGAGCCTCCTCCTGCTTCTCTTCCTGACCAAGCGCGGTGACCATGATCACCTTTGCCCCCGGGTCCTTTGTCACGATGGCTTCCAGGGCCGCAAGCCCATCCGTCCCTCTCATCAGGATGTCCAGGGTCACCACATCCGGCCTGAGTTTTCTGTACAGCTCCAGGGCTTCTTTCCCATCCTTTGCCATACCAAGCACCTCATGGCCGGCATTTTCAACGATGAATTTCAAAGAGCCCCGCATGAAAGATGCGTCATCTACAACCAATATGGTTGCCATTACCTAGCCCCTCCTTCGTTTTCTTTTTCTTAGCAGAGTGGGCTCCCACGCCCGCGCCCCCCCTACCCCCCAACTCTGGGGGGGAAACCATTCTACTCCCCCCAGGATTGGGGGGCTGGGGGGGCTAATCATTTTCCTCATCGCTCTCAGCCTCCTCTGCCTTTTGCCTGGCTTCCTCAATCACTTGACTTATCGCGCTGGCCTCAATCACTTCGGCTTTCGTCAGGAACCTGTCCACGTCCAGCAGGATGATCAGCCTGTCGTCCAGCATCCCCACACCCATTATGGATTCTTCGGACGCTGAAGCGCCGGTTGCTTCGGGCAGCTCCTGTACCATCTCATCCGGAATCCTGATGACTTCCTCCACAGCGTCCACCAGGATTCCGATAGGAAAACCTTCCCGTTCCACGATGATGACACGCGTGTCCTCATCGTGTTCCTTGATCTCAAACCCAAACTTCTTGCGGAAACTGATGAGGGTGGCGAGTCGTCCACGAAGATTCACGATGCCTTCAACGTACGGTGGGGCATTGGGAACCTCCGTTGCATCCAACAACGCGGTGACCTCCTGCACCCGCATGGCCTGAAAGCCAAACTCCTGTGACTTGACGGAGAAGACGAGATATTGATCCCTTTCGAGCTCCTCCTCACCGATCTCCTCTTGCATGATTTCATCTGCCATGATTTGACCTCCCTTGCTGTGTTCTAATGCTACGGCTTCGCATGTCATTGCGAGCTGCTCCATAGCGCGTTCGCGCCACTCATTGGGAAAGAAACAAACGTTCGTGTCATTCTGAGGAGCGGAGCGACGAAGAATCTCCCGTTTTGCAGCGGGGAGACTCTTCGGCTCCGCTACGCTCCGCCTCAGAGTGACACCATGTTTCTTAGTAGGAGCGGTTTTTGCGACGAAGCAATCCCCCGCATACATTGGAGGAGATTGCTTCGCTACCCGCCACGCTTCGCTCGCGGCTTCGGCTCGCAATGACAAATTCTGTGGGCGGATGCATTTTCGCCGACATCAAGCCCCGACCGTAAATCGCCCCACTGTTTGCTGGAGCTTGGTGGACATGTCGGCCAGCGTGGTCGCGGTGGACGTGAGCTCCTGCATCTTCGCGAAGAGGCTTCTCGCGCCCTCCGCTGATTGCGTGCTACTGGTGGACGTGTCGGCCGCAATGCCGCTGATCTTGTCCAGACCCTGCGATATCGAGTCAATGCTCCTGTTCTGGTCAGCGGCGGCCGTTGAGATTTCCTCAGCTACCTGGGAAGTAGTCTCAATCGAACGGTTGATATCCACAAACGCTTTGGACGTCTGCTCAATCGAACGCCTTCCCAATTCAACGTTTTCTGCCATGGTCCTGATCGTGGCCACCGCTTCCTGCGTCTGCCTTTGGATGGACTGAACCAGGCTCGAAATCTGTTTGGCCTGGACCTTGGTGTCGGCGGACAGGGTCTTCACTTCCTCGGCTACAACCGCAAAGCCTCTGCCTTCTTTGCCGGCGCGGACCGCCTCTATTGCCGCGTTGATGGCCAGGATATTCGTCAGAGTGGCGATGTCCCGAATGACATCAACGATCTCCTGAATCTGCTCGTTGCTCCTGCTGAGTGATTCGATGCTGGTCACAGATTCCTGGGAGCCTTCGAGCATGAGGTCGGTGTTCTGAACGGTCTCTTCCATCGCCTTGCTACCTTCGGCCGTGGCCTGGTTAGCGATTTCAGCCATGCGGGTCATTTCTTCTGCGCGAGCCAACGTGTTGGAAGCAGTCTCCCCGACCCCCTCACTTTCTTTGGACGCGCTCACGATCTGTTCAGCCTGAGCTCTGGCGCCATCAGCGATTTGTTCCACCGACGACGACAGTTGCGCAACCATGGCGTTCATCTCTTGCCCGGCAGCCAGCATGTTTTGCGAGGCTGAACCGACACTGATGCCCGCCTCTGTGAGCTCTCTAACAATCCCTCGCAAGCTCTCTATCGTGCCGTTGATGCCGTTGACCATAGAGGCGAATTCACCGGCCGCTTCAGCTCCGATCGCTCTCGCCAGATCTCCTCCAGCTACCCTGGCCATTACGCTGTTTATGTCGCTGATGACCGAGTTGAGATTATCTACCATCCCATTGATGGTGTTTTTCATCTCCAGAATCTCACCCCTGGCCTCGACGGTGATCTTCTTAGTCAGATCACCGTTGGCCACCGCCGTGGTCACCTCGGCGATGTTACGCACCTGGTCGGTCAGGTTGCTGGCCATCATGTTCACGTTGTCGGTCAGGTCCTTCCAGGTGCCAGAGACACCGAGAACCTCGGCCTGGCCGCCCAGCTTGCCCTCGGTGCCCACCTCGCGGGCCACGCGCGTCACTTCCGAGGCAAAGGCATTCAACTGGTCTACCATGATGTTGATAGTGTTCTTCAGCTCCAGGATCTCGCCCTTGGCCTCAACGGTGATCTGCTTGGTGAGATCGCCCTGAGCTACCGCTGTGGTCACCTCGGCGATGTTGCGCACCTGGTCGGTCAGGTTGGCCGCCAGCATGTTCACGTTCTCGGTCAGCTCCCTCCATGTGCCGGCAACACCAGGCACTTCTCCCTGTGCCCCGAGCCTACCCTCAACGCCAACCTCTCGGGCTACCCTGGTTACTTCTGAGCCAAAGGCACTCAACTGATCCACCATGGTGTTGATGGTGTTCTTCAACTCCAGGATCTCACCTTGCGCCTCAACGGTGATCTGCTTGGTGAGGTCACCCTGGGCCACCGCTGTGGTTACCTCGGCGATGTTCCTGACCTGGGCCGTCAGATTGGCCGCCAGCACGTTCACGTTCTCGGTCAACTCCCTCCAGGTGCCGGACACGTCCTCTACCTCGGCCTGGCCGCCCAGCTTGCCCTCGGTGCCCACCTCGCGGGCCACACGGGTCACCTCGTCGGCAAAGGTGCTCAGTTGGTTCACCATGGTGTTGATGGTGTTCTTCAGCTCCAGGATCTCACCCCTGGCCTCGACGGTGATCTGCCTGGTGAGGTCACCCTGGGCCACCGCTGTGGTCACCTCGGCGATGTTACGCACCTGGTCGGTCAGGTTGCTGGCCAGCATGTTCACGTTCTCGGTCAGCTCCCTCCAGGTGCCGGCCACGCCCTCGACCTCCGCCTGGCCGCCCAGCTTACCCTCAACGCCAACCTCTCGGGCTACCCTGGTTACTTCTGAGCCAAAGGCACTCAACTGGTCCACCATGGTGTTGATGGTGTTCTTTAGCTCCAGGATCTCGCCCTGCGCCTCAACGGTGATCTGCCTGGTGAGGTCGCCCTGGGCCACCGCTGTGGTTACCTCGGCGATGTTCCTCACCTGGGCCGTCAGATTGGCCGCCAGCATGTTCACGTTCTCG
>Ga0209979_1000408_pt1 | contig 60215 bp, 77 predicted proteins | sample AnhtaG_FD_183114 | JGI IMG/M metagenome (GOLD analysis project Ga0209979, IMG submission 183114) | Deep subsurface microbial communities from Anholt, Denmark to uncover new lineages of life (NeLLi) - Anholt_01485 metaG (SPAdes) (version 2) | ecosystem: Environmental > Aquatic > Marine > Oceanic... | reverse complement strand
TGAGCTATTGCTCCGGGTCTGTCCTCATTGAAACAGATGAAGATGTTCCCTTCAGGAACAACCTCCACGTGGTACTCATCTATGCGCACAATACGCGGATCTTTTATACTAAAAAGAGTACCCGCTAGTGAAACCTCACCGGATGCGGTCAGAAGCTCTACCGTGATCAGGTTAGTAAAATCCTCGATCTGATCGCTCTTAATCTCGGCAAGCTTTATCCCTCTTTCTTTGGCCACCGCCAGAGCATTTACATAGTTGATTTTCTCCTCCAGAATAGGTTCCAGTAAGCCCTTCAGTAAAGAGCCGGTGATAAGGCCAATGTTGTACTGATTCATCTCCCCCACATAGGTTATGTTCACCTTTTCAATGGGAGACCTCAGAAGCTGGCACAGCAGAGATCCCATCTTTTCAGCCAGACTTATCCAGGGACTAATTTCTTCCAGCATCTCCAGGTCAAAGGAGGGTAAATTCACCGCATTCCTTACCCCCCTTCCCTTCAAGGCATCTATGATCTGATCAGCAATCTGGATGGAAACCTGGGTCTGGGCTTCCCGGGTAGAAGCACCCAGGTGAGGAGTGAAGATAACCGAATCAAGTTCTATCAAAGCGGTATCAAAAGGAGGTTCTCTTTCATAAACATCCAGGGCTGCTCCCTGGACTCTTCCTTCTTTGATAGCCCTAAATAAAGCATCTTCATCAATTATTCCTCCTCGGGCACAATTGATGATTCTCACTCCCTTCTTCATCATCCTGAATTCTTGCTCTCGGATGAGGTGATGAGTCTCTGACTTAAGGGGAGCATGAATACTAATATAATCAGAGCATCTTAGAAGATCTTCCAGATGGGTAAGTTTTACCTTTAAACCTCTGAGTTTCTCCTCAGATATAAAAGGATCGTAAGCCACTATCTCCATACCGAAAGCAAGAGCTCTTTTAGCTACTTCACTTCCTACCCTGCCCAATCCGATAATACCCAATGTTTTCTCATAAAGCTCTGTCCCCACGAATCTACCCCGTTCCCATTTGCGACTACGGAAAGAATTATTAGCCTGGGGGATATTTCGGGAGAGGGAAAGAATCATAGCCATGGTGTGCTCCGCTGCCGAGATGGCATTACCCCCGGGCGTGTTCATTACAATTATGCCCCGTCGAGTAGCTGCCTCCAGATCCACATTGTCAACTCCCACTCCGGCCCTTCCTATGACTTTGAGAGAGGAAGCCTTGTCTATGATCTCTTTTGTGATTCTGGTTGCACTTCTAATGATTAAGGCGTCGTAACTACCTACAATGGAGCTGAGCTCGCCAGAAGAAAGATCTACTTTAACATCAACTGCAAGACCCGCCTCACTTAGCCGCCTCACTCCTTCCTCGGCCAGAGTCTCGGTTATTAGCACCTCCATCTAAATGACTCCTGGAACTTACCTTTCCACCTTTTCTCTTGCTTTTGCTCTTAAGTGAAGCTTTGAGGGAGATGCTCCCCAAAATCATATCTAAATTCAGGTCTTAATGAATAGATACAGGATACAATAAAATCTCCCTGGGGCTTCAAGATACTCAGAGATAATCTCACAGCGATTTTTCCTGAATTATACACCGCTTCACCCGGGTGTCAAACCGAAAAGACCTTACCCCCGGATAGGGTAATGTTTCGCTGGCTTCTATTGACGGATTTCGAGTTTCATTCTAACATAAGATGAAGATGAAAAAAGGTATGCTTCGCCCTGGATGAGGTGGGAAGGATAATCTTGAATAAGGAGAGTGGACAATGAGCGATATCCTGGCAAAAATCCTGGTTAACCCTTACGCAAGGACGGTTTTTGTTTTTGCTGGATTTTTCATTGCCGCAAAAATCACCTACTTATTTCTCACCCACCTGGTGGCAAGATTGACCCGGAAAACCACCACTCAGCTAGATGATATCATTCTTTCCCGGGTAAAGGGTCCCATCTACTACCTCATTATCCTGGCTGGGCTTTCCGCAGCTCTTGAGGTTCTGCCTCTCGTCCCAATAATCAAGGTAAATCTGTCCCGAGTTGTTGCTTCCATAATCATTGTCATCTCTTGCTACCTAGCTGCCTCTATCATTAATCTGACGGTCAAGACCTGGTTTGATCAGAGAAAAGCCATCCTAGGAAAGGTAAAGGAGCAGGAACTCATTATTATCAGCAGAAAAATCCTGAACTTTATTATTTTTATCCTTCTATTTATCTTCATCCTCAAACTCTGGCAAATAGAAGTTACTCCCCTTATCGCCAGTCTGGGAATTGCCGGATTCATTCTTGGCTTCGCCCTAAAGGATATTTTTGCCAATATCTTTGGAGGAGTGGCCTTAATTGCTGATAAGTCTTTCAAAATTGGGGATTTTATCAAACTGGATACAGGAGAAATGGGAGAAATTATTGATATTGGCCTGCGCAGTACCAGGATAAAGTCCTTTGAAGAAGGTAATGAGATTATCGTTCCCAACTCAACTCTGATTATGAGTAAGATTACTAATTATGGACGCCCCATGGTTAATCTGAAAATGGTCATCAAGATAGGGGTGGCTTACGGCTCTGATGTAGGAAAGGTCAAAGAGGTCCTGCTGGACTGTGTCACAAAACTAAAGGAGGTTCTAAAGGATCCTCCCCCCAGGGTTTATTTCATGGAAATGGCTGATTTCTCCCTGAACTTCAGGATTGTCTTTTGGATTCGTGACTTCCGGGATAGGTTTGATATCCAGGATAGAGTTATCTCTTCTGCTTACCAAGAACTCGGGGTCCAGGGAATAAAAATTCCCTTTCCCACCAGAACCATCTACATGGAAAAATAAGGCTAAAAAAATCCAAGCATTAAGATTTGGGGGAAATTCGGGAAACCTCCTCATGTTACTGGCAGGACATCAGATAAGACTCTGGTGCCGGAGGCCGGACTCGAACCGGCACGGATATAACTATCCAGTGGATTTTAAGTCCACTGCGTCTACCTATTCCGCCACTCCGGCAACATCCTCCAGGTTCTCATTATAAATGAATCCTGATCGAGTGCAAGTTTCTGAGAGGAATAGGGTGAAAACTTGGACACTTCATTAGCTGGGATCTGAATAGTCTCCCTTGCTTGAGGACTCAACCTTTAGTCTCCTCAATCTCTGCTCACGACGAACTACTGCTTCCTCATATTTTTTTCTCTGTTCTTCGGTTTCAAGAATAAGCCGAGGAACAGGGGTAGGTCTCCCTTTTTCATCAAGAGCGACCATAGTCAAAGAAGCGGCGGCTACGAGAAGAACTTCCCCTGTTATTACCTTTTCTGTCTCTACATGGACCTCAATCTCCATGCTGGTTTTTCCCACAAAGGTAAGCTCCGCTCTCAAGGAAATAACATCACCAACATGAACAGGATTCTCAAAACTGAATGAGTCTATGGAAGCTGTGACTACGTTACGGCGAGCATGACGAGAAGCAGCTACATATGCCACCTCATCCACAAGTTGCATTATCACCCCTCCATGAACACTACCATAGTGACTGGCGTGGTGGGGCATCATAACCTGCGAAAGAGTAGCAATTGACTCTCTTGCTTTCTTTCCTGTGTCCATTTGTTATACCTCCGCTTCCCTAGATGTTTTCTTTGTTAGTCCTGTCTGATTGGCTACTTCCTCTACCCATTCTGCCACTCCGGCCAGATCCTCCAGGTTTCCATTATGCAATAAATCTAAGGAATCTCCTATTCCAGTACCAACTAAACTGCCAATAAATTTTGAAAGTTCCATCACTTTCCTTCAGGAACAATCTTTATCTCACCAGGAAAAATTGCTTTTACACACTCTAAGGACTCCAGTTCTTACAAAACTCCTTTCCCTTGAGATCAGTATCATAAAGGCTGTTGGAAAAATGCATCACACATTTTAGCTCTTTCGCCGTTTAAATTTTAGGCAATATTTCTGCGTATTTTTCGATCCTGCTTATACCAGCTTCTGATTGTATTAACCAGGTCATCCAGCAAAGTTCGATAGCTTTATAACCAGTTTGTCTTGCAACCCGCTCCACTAATCTAACAAAATCAATATCGTTAGAAGGTATCCCTACGCTTGCCTTACTTAAAATTTCTCCTATAACTTTTCTGACCACTTTGTCTGGCATTACCGTATCTATGCCGCCCATCATTCTTAGGTATTGAAAGGTGTTTATGCCAACTCCACTCATCTTCCCCACAGGATCTTCTTCCCATTCCTCAAGCTTACTATGCTTTGCCCAGTGAATAAAAGCCTCTCTCTGGCTCAGTTTCTTCTCACTCTCAAGCTTAACTAAGTAAGAAGCAATAGATTTAACCACTTGCCACGAACGCTTGTTTTTCCAAATTCTCTCAAGCTCTTCATCATTAGCATCAGCAGCCGCTAAATCTGCCAAAGTCATGATCTTCCCTGTATCAACGAATTCTCGCCTGAATTTTTCTACCTTAGGCACAACGGTTTTAAAGTAGTTCAAACCAATAGAAGTAAAAGCAGCATCTACTATCATCAAAACAACGCTACCAAACCATCTTTTTGTTTGTAAGCAACGCTCACAATAATCCCTAACTTCAGGAACTTTTCGCATATAGCTATCGACTATTTCTTTAAGCATCAAATTCCTTCTCCTCCGTTTTGCGGATAAAAGAACTTGCTGAAGCCAATTTAGGTAAATCTTTAATTTCCCTTTTATCTATCCACTCCCCTAGGGGGAAGGAATGATTTTGTATATCACCTCATTCTTTCTGGCCAACCCCAGCTTCTCCCTGGCCATCTTCTCAATATAGAAGGGATCTTTCATCTTCTTTTCTTCCATTTTCAGTGACTCATTCTCCAGTTCCAGCTCCCTAATCTCTTCCCTTATCTTTCTTACCTCTTTTTGGGCTCCCCTTATCTGATAGTGACTCCATATTGCCAAAAAAGCGAGAAAGAGAACCTCAGCTAAGACAAAGTAAGGGAAAACCCTTTTGGTCCAACTTTTCTTGCCAGCTCCCTTTTCTATATTCCCCTCCATTTCTATCCCTTCTAATCAACCAAAGTTCCCTCTTTGTCTGTATCTAAAAGCATAATTTTACTTCTCACTCCCTGGCTGATAAAGGCCTCTCGCATAGCTTCTGCTACCCTCTCCTCTTCTTTATCCACCAGGGCAGCGATTCCTGATCCGGCTCCTGAAAGGAACACCGCTCTGGCTCCGGCATTTTTGCCGGCCTGGAACACTTTCCCCATTCCCGGAATGAGAGACTCCCGGTAAGGTTGATGTAGTTTATCTTGAGTGGCAAAGAGTAAATTTTCCCATTTTTTAAGGGTCAGGGAAGATAGAAAAATCCCCAGGCGGGAGAGATTAAATACAGCGTCAGAAATGGGGACCATTCGGGGAAGAACATCCCTTGCCCTCCGGGTGGGAACAAGTATTTCTGGAATGACCAGAAGAACTTTGAGACCAGGAGGAAAGTCCATTTTTATCCACTGAAGGCCTTCTGAAGTATAAGCAACAATGACAAATCCTCCCAAGAGTGAGGCCGCTGCATTATCAGGATGCCCCTCCAGTTGGGTAGTCAGGGAAAGAATCTCCTCCGTAGAAAGGTGAGTCTCCAGGAGCCTATTGGCTCCCGCAATTCCTGCCAGACGTGTAGCAGCACTGCTTCCCAGTCCCCTGCCTAAAGGTATATTGTTTATCTGTCTTATCCTCAGGCCCCTTGGTTTTTCCCCTACCCTTTTAAAAACTGCCTCAAGAGCAGGAAAGATTATGTTTCTCTCATCTTTAGGAAGATTCGCTTCGCCCTCTCCCTCTATTTCTATGGTTACTTCGCTGCCAGGGAGCTTTTCTATTTCCACTACATTGTACAATTTCAAGGCTAATCCCAGACAGTCAAAGCCCGGCCCTAGATTGGTAGTAGAGGCAGGGACCTTTACTCGCACTTTCTTCATTGTATCCCCCTAATACAGCAAACTCTCATATAGCCGCAGGAGCTCGGAGCCAAAATAAAGGCTGATGAAAGAAGCCAGGACCAGAAAAGGAGCAAAGGGAATCCTATCTCTTCTTCTCTTAATATGAAAGGCTAGGAGAAAAACACTAATTATAGCTCCCAGCAAAAAGGAGAGGAAAAAAGACAAAAGAGCCTGACTCCAGCCGAGAAACGAACCAATGCCGGCAGCCAGCTTCACATCCCCGGCTCCCATGCTCTCCTGCTTTAAGAAGAAAAAGGCGACTATACGAATGACGAGAAATAGTCCTGCTCCTAATCCTACCCCCATTAAACTGGAAAGGAAAGATCCAGAGACAAGAGCAAATGGTAGACCCAGAATTATGAGGGGATAAGAGAGGGTATTAGGAATAATCTGCTTTTCCAGGTCGATAAAAAATATGGGAATCAAAAAGACAATGAAAACAAGATCTCTTAGAAAAGGAATCAAGAGAGGTGAGGAGAAAGGATGGTGAGAAATGAAGGAAAAAAGGAAAAGAGCCCCGGTGATTCCCTCCACCAATGGATATCGCCAGAGAATAGGTGAGGTGCAACTGCGGCATTTTCCTTTAAGTATGAGGAAACTGACAAGAGGGATGTTATCATACCATTTTATGAGCTTACCACACAGGGGACAATGGGATGGAGGATAAAGGAGAGATTCTTTCCGGGGTAAGCGGTAGGTACAAACGTTCAAAAAGGAGCCCACAGCTAAGCCTATCAGGAAAACAAGGAGAGAGAATACAATCAATCTATATCCTTGAAGCTACAAACTCTATCCAGAAGAAACTCACCAGTTCCAGGCTAACCACCGATACCAATCCATTCTAACATCTCAGATAAGACTTGTAAAGAAGACTTCCAGCTTAAAGGATGAGATAATTACCCATAAAGATTCGGGTGGGGCATTGCCCCACCCGAAAAGACAACAAACTAGCGTCTGGTTTACCCAAAAAAGCTCACCTGCTATTGTCTAGCCTAAGGTCCGCCTCTTCCCAGATCACCACTGCTGGTGGCACCATCTTCGGGGTCATGCCAATAATTCGTGCCATTATTGTCCTTGCCATACCCGGAATAAGCCCCATCCGGACCTCCCAGTTGTCCTGATACTCGATCCGCATCGGCCCAGCTTAATCCAGGCTCTGCAACTTCTGCTGTCCCATCCGGTCCATCAGATACGATGAGCCAGGCTCCTCCCGCAGCGTCTGCAGCAGCATCGGTGTAGTACCTGTAGGCATTGTCAGGATTGAAGGGGTCATTGGGTATGCTGGTGATATAGTCAGGTGTGAGCGGATTTATGTCGGCGGCCCAAGCGTTTTCAGTGGGATACTCAGCATTGTCCACGTAATATGCTTCCAGTGCCGTACCAATGGTCCTGAAATCGGCAAACACCCTGGCTACTCTAGCTCTACTTCGAGCTCCCAAAAAATTGGGAATGGCAATCCCTGCCAATATGCCAATGATAGCCACCACGATCAGGAGCTCGATCAGAGTAAACCCCTCCCTTTTTTTCCACATCTTTCTCATTCTTCTCACCTCCCCTCAGTTATAGATTCTAAGGTCCCCCTCTTCCCAGATCGCCATTGCTGGTGGCACCAGCGTCGGGGTCATGCCAGTCATTGGAGCCATACCCGGCATCTTCCCCATCGGGACCTCCAAGTTGACCTGGTATTCGATCCGCATCGACCCAGCTTAAGTTCGGCTCTGCAACATCTGCGTCCCCATCCGGTCCATCAGATACGATAAGCCAGGCTCCTCCGGCAGTGTCTGCAGCAACATCGGTGTAGTACCTGTAGGTATTGCCAGGATTGAAGGGGTCATCGGGTATGCTGGTGATGTAGGTTGGAGTCAGCTCATCTACCCAATCGTCTTCACTGGGATACCCAATATTGTCCACGGCGTATGTTTCTAGTGCCTCACCAATGATTCTAAAATCGGCAAACACCCTGGATATTTTGGTCTTATTTCGAGCTCTCACAAAACTGGGAATGGCAATCCCTGCCAGTATGCCAATGATGGCCACCACGATAAGGAGCTCGATTAAAGTAAATCCACCTCTTTTTTTCCAGACTTTCCTCATTCTTCGCAGCCCCTTTTCGGAATAGATTCTCTCTTTATTCTAGACCTATCGCTCACCCATCCAGACAATCCGTCCCTAGAGAGGATGCTGTCTCATTGACCAAAGCTACAACGGAGATTCCTTCCTTCTTACCCTCCGATATACTCAAACATGCTGAAATAGGGTAGATACATAGCCACAGCGATTATTCCCACGGTAGCCCCCAAGAATACTATTAAAAGGGGCTCAATAAGGCTGGCTAAAGAGTTCACAATGGCCTCTACCTCCTGATCGTAGAAATCGGCTACCTTGTTGAGCATCTCATCCAGGGCCCCTGTCTCCTCACCAATGGCAACCATATTTACCACCATAGGAGGAAAGACAGGAGATTCTCTAAGGGGACCGGCAAGGGTCTCCCCCTCCTTTAGAGAGTTTTTTGCCTCTTCCGTTGCCTTTTGAACAATTCTATTCTCGGCTGCCTTCCCTGTCATATCCAGAGCATCTAGAATGGGAACTCCAGAGTTAGAAAGGATTGCCAAAGTTCGAGAGAATCTGGATAGGGCAATTTTATGAAAGAGCTTGCCCAATATGGGGATCTTCAATTTTAGCCTGTCCAGGAAGTCTCCTCCCCTGGAGGATCTTTTGGTGAGGTAATAACCAATTCCTAAAAGCAGTATGATCAGGATGAGGAGGTAAAATTTTTCTCTAGCAAAATCTGATAGATCAAGCAAAAATTGAGTGAGGGCAGGAAGTTCAGCTTGAAAGGCCTCAGCAAAAAGAACTTTCATTTCGGGTAGAATGAACAATAGAGCAGCCACGGTAAGTCCCCCCGCCATAAACATAACGAAGATAGGATAACGCAAAGCTGTCTTCATTCGCTGTTTTATAGTATCTGCATATTCAAGATAGCCCGCCAACCTGGTCAGGATTGCCTCCAGGATTCCTCCCATTTCCCCTGCTTTTATCATATTGGTGAAAAGAGGAGGAAAAATCTTGGGGTGCTTGGTGAGGGCTGTTGACAACGCCATCCCTGCTTCCACATCCTTTCTTACCTCATTGAGTATATCCTTGAGAGTAGTATTAGTAGTCTGTTCAATCAAAATACCAAGAGCCTGGACTATGGGAATTCCCGTACTGATGAGGGTAGCGAACTGACGGGTAAAAATGATGACATCCTTACTCTTGACTCGCGGCTGGAGAATCTTCAGGCAGGTGAGCGATGCTTGCCGAACAAAGCTAAAAAAACTGTCTTTCTTAATGGAGATAACTACCAGTCCTCGAGGTCTTAGTTGACTGGCCGCAGCTGCTTCACTTTCTGCTTCCACCATACCCTTTATTCTTTCTCCTTGCCGGGTTCTCGCCAGATAATAGTAGGCAGCCACTTCTTTTCCTTAAAGATAACCCTGGAAGCTTCTTCTCTTAAAAGACATTTATAGAAACAACTCTCCCTAGAGGACCCCTGCCACTCTAGCTAACTCTTCCAGGGTGCTATCTCCCCGAATAACCTTTTTAAGAGCATTTTCCTTTAGAGGAATCATACCATTAGAAATAGCAACTTTTCTGATTTCAACATCCGGGGCTTTTCTTATAATGAGTTCCCGGATATCATCATCAATCTCCAGAGCCTCCATAACAGCCATTCTTCCCCTGTAACCTGTCTTATTGCAGATGCTGCAGCCTTTGGCCTTGTAAAATACTCCTCCTTTTTCTACCTTCTCCACCAATCCTATTTCCTTCAACAATTTGGGTGAGGGTTCGTAGGGGAGGGCGCACTCCTTGCATACTTTACGCATAAGTCTTTGAGCTCCCACAAAAAGGAGAGCACCGGATACCAGGAAAGGTTCCACCTCCATATTGAGCAATCTTGCCACCGCCCCCGGAGCGTCATTGGTATGAAGAGTAGTGAACAGAAGATGGCCGGTAAGGGCAGCTTTGATACCTATATCTGCTGTCTCCAGATCCCTCATCTCCCCCAGCATAATGATATCAGGGTCCTGACGGAGGAAGGACCTGAGGGTCCTGGCAAAGGTGAGTCCGATGTCCTCGTGCACCTGAATCTGATTGATTCCCTCCGCCTCATATTCCACCGGATCCTCAACGGTAAGGATGTTCTTGTCCGGGCTGTTGAGGGCTCTTAGAGCAGCATACAAAGTGGTTGATTTTCCACAACTGGTAGGCCCGGTAAGAACGATCATTCCATAAGGTTGGCTGATGGCTTTGTGGTATTTCTCCAGAATGTTTTCCTCCAGTCCCAATTTGTCAATGGTAAGTCCTATCAGTTGAGCCTTGTCGAGGAGCCTGAGCACCACCTTCTCTCCAAATCTGGTGGGGATGGTGGAAACTCGAAAATCAACATCTCTCTGGCGGGCTTTAACCCTGAATCTTCCATCCTGGGGGAGTCGACGCTCGGCGATATTCAACTCAGAGACAATCTTGATCCGGGAGACAACAGCATTTTGTACCTTCTTAGGAAGGGTGGTGACAGGAGACAATATTCCATCGATCCGGTATCTTACCTGAACTTTTTTCTCAAAAGGTTCGATATGAACATCACTGGCTCGCTCTTTTATAGCCCTGGATAGGACTAGATTAACCAATCTGATAATAGGGGCCTCCTCCGCTTCCTTCATTAGCTTGTCCAGGTCAACGGACTCAGCATCTTTTACTACTTCTATCGAGTCCTCGCTCTTGGATCTTTCGACCAATTCAGCCAGGCTTCCAGTAGCCATGGTGGAATAGTAGTCTCCGATAACCTCATTAATTTCAGAGGGTGTAGAAACAATGGTCTGGATATTGCATCGGGTGATGGCTCTCAAGTTATCAATCATCAATACATTTAAGGGATCAGCGGTAGCAACAGTAAGAGTATTACCAGATCGAGAAAGAGGGACCACTTTTTCTTTCCTCACCACTCTTGCGGGAATAATTTCCATTACTTTGGGGTCCAGGATATAGTGACTGAGTTTCATATGGGGAATCCCTAGCTGCTCAGCTAAACCTATGACCACCTGTTCCTCTTTTACCAACTTCAGTTCTACCAAAACTTCGGAAAGGGTCCCCCCATTTTCCCTTTGATATTCCTCGGCCTTTTCCAAATCTTTTTGGCTGATCAACCCTTGCCTGAGCAGGACGTTGGCAAGCTCTACTCTTTTATTCTCAACCACGGATCACTCCTCTTACGGCTGGATCTGCTGGTCTTTGCCCCAGTCTCCCTCATATTATTAAATATCAAGTCATTGTCAAGAAAATCTGGGGATTTTCCCTCTCTCGCTCATGGTTGACTATATTTCAGATTTTGATATAATTCTACTATATCAGCGAGAAAAGCTCATAGATAGAGCTAATACCTGAAAACACCGAAGTTACCATAATTCAGAAATATCTTCGACCCAGAAACAATCATAGCGGGGTGGAGCAGTCAGGTAGCTCGTCGGGCTCATAACCCGGAGGTCGTCGGTTCGAATCCGACCCCCGCAACCAACCTCTTGAAATGGCGGTGTAGCTCAGATGGCTAGAGCACACGGCTCATACCCGTGGAGTCCGGGGTTCGAATCCCTGCACCGCTACCAAAATAAGCAAATAGACTGCTATACAGGACTAGCGAGAACAGGCATATTCACTTGCCCTTAATTTGCCCATGGGAACAGTTCGGAGAATAGCCAAAAGTTGGTGGATTAACTACAGAGTAGATGGTAAGCGGTATAGAAAGAGAATCGGTAAATCCAAGTATATCGCCCAATGATAAGACCGAGAGCGGGGACATAGCCGTAGTAGTGAACAGCAAAGGAGAGAAGGAAGTAAGAAGGATTACCATTCGGCAAGATCAGTTTATCTTGACCCCCGATAATCCTGCCTACCCAACTATTGTCTGGGAGGCGAAGGATAAGCCGAAGATAATAGGGAGGGTTAAAGAAATTATCAGGAGGAGGTGATGATGGAAGCTCTAGCTATTAGTCTTATGTTACTTGGATTTTTAGGCTTCTTAGTATCAGTTATTGTGCTAATAGTACAAGCCATAAGAAAAAAGAAAAAGAAGCCTTGGGCTCTCAGCCTTGTTGGTTTTGTCATAATTCTATTTGTAGGAGCGGGGCTAGGAGGAATTGTCGGAAAACCTGCTAAGGAGAAAAGACCAGCCACTCTGAAATACACTATTTTGAATGAAAATATCTATGATGCGCCCATTAAGACCCAAGTGGAGCTAAATATATTAGTTTCAGGCGAAATCTCCGAAGTCAGCTTGAAAACTTTGCTTAACCAGCTTTATTCTTCTACTAAAACACGGAAAGGTTTTAAGTATCACGATTCTCCTACAAGCATTTATATCTATGCCTTTACCTCAGAAGAAAGAGCTGGGTCAGGTATGGGACAATGGATAGCGATGCTGCAGAAGGCTCATGCTGATACTAAACCTACCATCAATATTAATGAGCGCCAGATGGCGCAACTTGGCGCGAAACCTGAAGAACGGTTTGGTCTATCGGAAGAAAAGCGGAAGGAAATCTGGAAGGAACTCATATTGATAGAGAACCGAGCAATGAAAGAGGCTGAAAAACGATATCCACAAGAATTGGAAAAACAGGCTGAAATGGAGAGGCATTTAATTGATGAATACAAGAGCGAGTTAGCAGAGAAATATGAGTTAATCCCTGAACAGCTAGAAAAAATCTCGAGTGAGGGTCTTGAAAAAGATTGGCTTTTTCCAAAGAAAAGTGAATGAAGGAGATAATAAGGAGGAGGTGAGCTTATGAAGAGAAAAATTATGGGTATATCCATTACAGCGATATTGATATTTTTGATAGTGACAATTGGCTTGACGTTCCAAAATGAACCCGAAGGATTCAGAGACCTTAAATGGGGAGATCCGCCATTACAAGATATGATAATATTTACTGGTAAAAAGGGAGATATTCGGAAGCTCTATGAATTACCAAATGACAAAATGTATCTTGGGGATGTTGAGTTATATATGATACTCTATGGATTCTATGATCAACTGGAGAGATTTATGGATATCGGTTTATTCTTCAAAGGAGAAGAAAATTTTAATTTATTGAAAACTATTTGCCGGGGGAAGTTCGGAAAAGAAACAGATGAGGGATTTTATAGTCTGACTTGGATGAGTCCAAAAACGATGGTATATCTGAGCTATGATATAATTGAAAAAAGTGGGTCTTTATCTTTAACTGATATGATTATTTTTTCGGAATATCTCGAAGCCAAGGAGAAAAAAGAAACTGAAAAAGCTGAGAAGGATTGGTAGAAGAGAAAATAGAATGACTGACCAAGAAATCAAAAATGCTATTTTAGAAGTTATCGACAAACATAAATTTGGAGACGTAAATATAGTTCAACTGAGCAAAGATTGGGGAGAAGATGAAAAGAGAATTCGGCTTCTCTGTGATTGCTTAAAGGAGCAAGGTTTAATAAAATCTAGGTTTTTAACAAGAAAAATGCCATCGGTTAATAATTTTGCGCTTACTGACAAAGGAAGGCAATATATCGATAAAATGTCTTGAGGATATTAAGATTTCACCATATTTTTGTGTTCCTTCATCTTCCCAAACTGCGCAGCATTCAAGAATCTCCAGAAATATCCGATAATAAAAAGGATTGACGAATTTAATTTAACGTATATACTAGTAAAAGTACGCGATTAATAAACAGGAAAAGTCCCGTCATTAACGAATGGCCCTTATCCTTCGACACAAAGCTGCACGGAAAAATTGTCCTTCATAAGAAAACATGGGATCTCAAGGCACGCTATCCCGAAAGAGAACACCCTATCATAAGCCAAGAGGTAATCAGAAGAACGTTAACAGATCCTATTCATGTAAGACGCAGTGTCTCTTTTTCTGATGACTATCTTTACTATAAGCTGCTAACCGATCTAAATTTAGATATTTCCGATGAGGATATGAAAAAGATCTACTCTCGCCTTAAATACTTGGTTGTTTTGATATGCACCGATAGTGGAAGAGTGAAGACTTTCTATCCCGAGACAAAAATAAAAAAGGGGGAGAAAATATGGCCAAAATAAGCCCTAAAATAGACTATGATGAGTTCGGTGATGTTTTATATGTTACATTCGGAACTGGTGAGCCATCCTATTGCGAAGAAACTGACGATTTTCTCCTTTTAGAGTTCGGGATATTTAGTAATTTTCCCACTGGATTTCGACTCATCGGATTCAAGGAAAAAATGAGGCGTGAGAAAGCAAAAGGTCTAACATTAGATGTCGAAACTCGAATTAGGACATATATCAAGAAACAAATAGAGCCGGGTAGAATTAAAAAGGAAATATCTGACCGCGAGAAAATTCTGAGAAAAGCCTTCCAGGAACTTAGAAAAGAACAGCTAACCAAAACCTAAATTTTTGTCATATTTTTGTCAAGAAAGACTACATAAACCTCAAAAGTGTGCATTTGCTGACAACAATTATTTTCGTAAAAAGCATATCAAACTAGGTTTTGATAAGCTATTCCCTTATCAAAGTAATTAAACTTAATAGCCTCCCTGCACCGCTACCAAAACCCTGAAATATAAGTCTCATCGTAGTTACAAGAGACAAAATGGCTTATGTCAAACGTCACTGTGCAAACCAAGATTATTCCATTTCGGATAAACTCTGATGATTGAAAATAAGGTAGGCAGAATCGGTGTTATTAGATGAGAGGAGTTTCTTAAGGGAGAAGGTAGCTTCTCATTCTCACAGACCCAGCTCGGCGGATATTCTCTTCATAGATTCAAGAACATGGCTGATGTGATCTTTCAACCCCACCCCAAAATCTTTTGCCCCCTTCTCAATATTTTCTCGATCTACTCCTCGGGCAAAAGCCTTATCCTTCCATTTCTTCATAACTGACTTAACAGAAACATCGCCAATGTGTTTTGAAGGTCGCACCAGGGCCACGGCTACAATAAGCCCCGTAAGCTCATCTACGGCGTAAAGGACCTTGTCCAGAAGACTCTGGCGAGCTACCCCAGTATGTTCACCGTGGGATAAAATGGCATGGATCATTTCTTCAGGATATCCCTTTTTACGCAAAATCTCAGCTCCCTTAGCTGGGTGCTCTCCCAGAGAAGGGTACTTCTCATAATCAAAATCATGAAGGAGTCCGGTAACTCCCCACTTCTCAGGGTCTTCACCAAGCTTTTTGGCATAATCCTGCATAGCTGCTTCCACGGCCAGAGAATGGTTGATGAGATTTTCATTTCTAGTGTATTGCTTTAATAATGCATGTGCCACTTCCCTCGTTGGCCAAGACATTTTGATTACCCCTCCCTCCTTATTGTTAGGGTGTTATGAGAACCTTGCCAATCTACAGTCTTTGTTTTCCTAAGCGGTCTCTTTGTACCTGGTCACCGTAAATCGGTGGATTTCTAATTCCTCGTCAGGTACCCCGCTGAGTCCTGCTTTTTGTTTGACAATCTCTAGTTGCTGGTGAGTTGTATCTACCCCCTCCAGACCAGGTAACAAAAGGCCTCTCTGCCATCCCCTTCTGACAATTACACCATATTTTCTGGGGTCCAGATCTTCTTTTGATTTCACCGGCTCGGGCGTATTCAGAACATCCACAGAAATTTCCAAATCTGCCAGCTCTTTCTCCTCTACCGGAGGAAAACGTGGATCCTGAGTAGCAGCACTAATAGCGTTCTTTATGATTTCTTCAGCAATGCTTTTCTGAGTGGGAAGAAAAGTGCCAATGCAGCCTCTGAGTCTACCTTTTTTGTGAAGGGAGACAAAAACTCCTGACTTTCGCTGAAACTCCTCGGGAGGATGAGGAGAGGAAATTGTCTTTCCTTCACGGATATAGCTACTTATGGTTTTCCTGACCAGGTAAATAGGGAATTCTTTTTCTTCCATCTGACTCCCCCCTTCTCGTGGAGCCAAATCAGTCCTCTCTTCCGAGGTACTTCAGTTTCACAAGTTACATTTAAGGAATCCTGAAAATACTCATATTCTCCTTCCCAAAATATCCCCTTCTTTGAAGGAGTATCCTTTTATAAAATCATAGCTGCCAATAGAGTTTCGGTTAGGAAGCTGGACCTCTTTGATGAGGAGGTTACCGTCACCCCCTCTTACCCAAAACCCCTTCTCCTTTTCTATCTTAACGATGGTGCCGGGACAAACATCCCCTGCTTCTCTAAAATTTCCATTGAGGAGGTCCGTGCGCCAGATTTTCATCTTTAGCATCTTCGCCCTCACCATAGCCAAAGTAAAGGCACCCGGGTAAGGATTTAAACCCCTTACCAGGTTGTGAATATCCAAACAGGATCTTTTCCAGTCGATCTCGGCCTGATCCTTAGTTATTTTTGGAGCATAACTCACTTTCTCCTCCTCCTGCTCAAGGAAACTCACACATCCTTCCTTTATCCTCCTCACCGCTTCTTCCAGCAGGGCTGCTCCCATCACTGCCAGCCTTTTCTCTAAGTCTTTAGCTATATCACTCAGCTTGATGACGACCTTCTTCTGCAGTATTATCTTTCCTTCATCCACTCCGGCCTCTATCTTCTGTACCGTCAGCCCGGTTTCTCTTTCTCCCTTGATGATGACCCAGGGAATAGGGGCAGGTCCTCTATAGCGGGGTAAAAGAGAGGGATGAAGATTAATAGCGTATATTTTAGGAATAACCAGAAGGGATGGAGGTAGAATCTGACCAAAAGCCACCACCACTATGAGATCGGGCTGGATTTTCCTGACTTCCTCCAAAAAGGAGAGGTCTCTCACTCTTTGGGGTTGATAAACAGGAATATGGTTCTCTTCCGCTAGACCCTTCACCGGGGAGGGAATGACTCTTCTACCTCTTCCTACCGGACGATCGGGCTGTGTCACCACGCCCACTATCTGTTCCCTCTTTATCAACGCTCCCAGTGAGGGGCAGGCAAATTCAGGAGTACCCATAAAAAGAATACGCAAAACTATCCTCAGCAAAGATCCCTACCCTTACTAATGAGAGAAAACTTTTGAGTCTTTTTTCCACAGGGGTACCCTCTCGAGGCACAGTGCGCTTTCTTTTTCCACTTGTGCGCATGCTGTACTTGAAGTCAGGTTCCCAGACTCAATGCGTTGGCTCAAAAATCCTCCTCATTATGAACAGGGTAGGGATCAGTAATTCCTTATCCTCTGAAGCTTCAACATTTTTCTTCTCTCTCTGCGAATGGCTCTCAGCCTTTTTCTCCTTTTTCTTTCTGTCGGCTTCTCATACTCCTGATGCCTTTTTATCTCTCCAGTCAAACCAGACTGCTGGCATTGTATTTTAAACCGATTTAGAGCTTGAGAGAAGGAATTATAATCATCCACTTTTATGCTAACCAAAAATCCTGCACCTCCTTTATCTTTGTTTCAGTTTAACAGATTTTTGCCTTAAGTCAAGTAGAAGATTGACACAGTCCTCACCCTGGAGGCCACTCCAATCGTCTCCCTCCCAAAAGATGAAAATGCAAGTGTCCTACTGACTCTCCTGCTTCTTCACCACAGTTACAAATTATCCTGAATCCCTTTTCTATCTTCCTCTCCTTGGCTATCTTTTTGGCAACCGAATGGATCTTCCCTATCAGTCCCTCATCAGTCGAAGAAAAATGGAGAAGATCAATAATATGTTTTTTAGGAACAATTAAGATATGAACCGGAGCCTGAGGATTCACATCCTCAAAGGCTATCACCTCACTATCCTCATGAATAATCTGAGAGTCCAATTTCTTCTCGGCTATCTTACAAAAGATACATCCATCCATCTTTGAAGCTCTCTTAGGAGTTAAGCCTTCTTCTTGCTTAAGTTTAACCTCCCTAATTCATCAATTTCCATGAGTCTTACCGAGATCTCGTCCCCTACTTTGATTACATCAGAAACATTCTTCACAAATTGATCGCTGAGCTCTGAAACATGAACCAGCCCTTCTCTTCCCGGCAGAATTTCCACAAAAGCCCCAAAGTCAGTTACTTTCTTGACCTTTCCCAGATAAACCTCCCCTACTTTTGGGTCCTGAATTATCTGCTTGACCATAACAACTGCCTTCTTCATGCTCTCCCTATCCGGGGAAGAGATAGTTACCTTACTTTCCACATCATCTATCTCAACTCCTGCTCCTGTTTCTTTGATAATCCCCTTTATCACCTTTCCTCCCGGGCCAATGATATTCCCAATCTTATCCTGAGGTATGGAGAGGATAGTGATGTGAGGAGCATGTTGGGAAAGCTGATCTCGAGGACTCTTAATCGTTTTCTCCATTTCTTCCAGTATGAAATTCCGTGCCCTCTTCGCCTCTTCCAGAGCCTCCTTGAGTATTTCCAGACTTACCCCAGAAATCTTAATGTCAAGCTGCAGTGCCGTAACTCCAGTCCTGGTTCCAGCAACTTTAAAGTCCATATCCCCCATCCTATCTTCTAATCCCTGAATGTCAGTAAGAATAACAGTTTTATCTCCTTCCTTGATAAGTCCTATTCCTATGCCCGCGATGGGCTCACTTATAGGAACTCCGGCGTCCATCAAACAAAGACTTCCCGCGCACACAGAGGCCATGGACGAGGAGCCATTGGACTCCAGGATATCAGAGACTAAGCGGATGGTATAGGGAAAGGTCTCTTCCGGGGGAAGAATGGATAGAAGAGCTCTTTCTGCCAGGAAACCATGTCCGATCTCTCTTCTTCCCGGCCCTCTGAGGAACCGGGTCTCTCCTGTAGAAAAAGGGAGGAAGTTGTAATGGAACATAAATCTCTTGGATATTTCCTCCCTTTGTAGTCCATTTATTCTTTGCTCATCGGCGGAAGTCCCTAAAGTTGCTACCACCAATGACTGGGTTCCTCCACGAGTAAAGAGTCCCGAACCGTGCACCCTGGGTAAGATTCCTACTTCGCAACTGATTGACCTGATTTCATCAAGCCTTCTTACATCCCACCTTTTACTTTCCCCGATAATGAGCTGGCGCATCTTCTCTTTCTTTAACTCTTCCAAAATGACAAGGAAATCTCTTTCCTCGTCAGGAAAGGCCGGTAGGAATTTGGCCAGCACTTCCTCATGGATCTTGTCCAGGTAGCTATTTTTTCTCTCTTTAGTCCAGTCTCCCTCAATGCTCTCAATCTTGTCTTTGGCATACCCCTCTATTTCTTTCTTGATCTTCTCTTCAATTTTACAAAGAGGGAACTCTTTTTTCTGCGTCTCTGCCTGGGATATGAACTTTTCCTGCACCTGGATTATTTCTTTGATACATGAATGAGCCACTTCGAAGGCCTCTAGTATCACCTCTTCTTCAACCTTTCTCGCTTCCCCTTCCACCATCATTATCCCCTCTTCGGTCCCCGTTACCACTAGATCTAGCTCACTTTCCCTGAGCTGACTGTCAGTCGGATTGATGGTAAATTCTCCTTTTAGCATACCTATTCTCACAGCCCCTATGGGCTGGATATAGGGAAAGCCAGAGATGGATAGGGCACCGGAGGCACCTATGATGGCTAGAGCCGGTGGCTGGCTGGATTCACTGGCCGATAGAACCGTAGCTATAATCTGCACTTCATTTCTGAGCTCCTTGGGAAGGAGAGGTCTGATGGATCTATCAATTAACCGACTGGCAAGAATTTCACCATCAGAAGGTCTTCCCTCTCTCTTAAAAAACCCACCGGGGATTTTCCCTGCTGCATAAGCCCTCTCACGATAGTCCACAACCAAAGGAATGAAGTCTCTTTCCTCCTGAGTGGTAGAAGAGATAACCACGGTGACCAAAACAATGGTCTCCTCATATTGAACCAAAACTGCCCCATCGCTTCTTTTAGCCACCCTTCCCGCTTCCAGAGTCAGGGTCCTGCCCCCTATTTCCTTTTCTATCTTAACTATCTTCTTCTCTTGCATAGATCACCTTCTTAATCCTAAGTCTTTTATTATCTTCTTGTATTTTTCTTCATCCTCCCTCTTCAGGTGGTCCAGAAATTTCCTTCTTCTTGCTATCAACTGGAGAAGTCCCCTTTTGGAACCCTGGTCCTTTTTGTGCTGGGCAAGATGAGCAGACAGATTACTGATTCGCTCTGTGAGGACGGCAATCTGAAGCGGGGTGGAACCGGTATCTTTCTCATGCAATCTAAATTTCTCCTGTATCTCTTTCTTTTTGACCTCACCTATACTCATTTATTGATTTCTCCTCCTTTATTTCAACGTTTTCAAAGGGGAATGCAATGATGATTTTGTTATGTTATCATATTCTTATGAACTTGTAAAGGAAATCTTTCTTTTGGCTGAGCTAGGGATGTATACAATACTGGAGAAAACCAAGAGTTTCTCCTTGCTTTCTTCATCCTGGCTCTTAAGTTTTATCTGTACCATCTGCGGGAGAGCATCATCTGTTATATCATCCGGGGTTCCCATAGTAGAATCCCAACTCTTATGCCACTTCTCGCCACTATAATAAGAAAAAAAGAGCTCCAGAATACCGTTGGCAAGCACTGCGGTGGACCCCCCTTCTCCTGGACGAGAGTCCAGGTGTGACTTGACCATCCTCTTAAGATAAGAATCTTTCAAATAGTATCTTAACTCACAAAGATCGTATTCTCCTTCCCTATTTGCTTTGTGGGAGGCGGAAATAAAATTTAGGGCACGTTCATCTCCTTTGAAAAAAAGACACGAATTACTCTCGCTGATAAAGGCCGCTCTTATCTCCCGATTCATCACATCTATGCCATATCGAGCATTTTGACACATCTCAAGGCGACGGTCCCCTTTCTCCCAGATAGAGAAGCTTTGCCAAAAAACATAGGACACCATCATCATTAGAGATGCTACAATAAAGGTGGCCATCAGAACCTCAAGAAGAGTAAAAGCTTCTCTGTTACACCTCATAAATCATCCTTCCCCCAAACCTTTCTCAATGATAGTTGGCCAAATAGGTAACCAGCTCTACATATTTCTCCCCGGTCCTCCCAGATTTTCCATAAGCTTCTTTCTCGGGGGTACTAGATCCACCAAATAAGATTTTTACCCTAACCTTAGCCAGGCCGGGTGTGTCCGTATTCCACCAATTGACCTGCCAGGAATATCCCTGGTGGTTATCAAATTCTCCCTCTCCCTCCCCATATTCCTCATCACCAGAGGTATCATCCCCTATGAGGGCTTCATATCCTCTCATTTTTATCTCCTCCATTTTCTCTTCTCCCAAAAGATGTGCCAGGGTAAGCTCCTCGGCCCTCTTTTGAGCTTCGAGTCCGAGAGGAAGAATCCGAACTAAGCCGAGCAAACCCAGGGAAATAACAGCCACTACCAGAATAACTTCAAGAAAGGTAAAACCCTGCCTGAGACCAAACTTATGCACCAATAAGCTGTCTTCCCTGAAGCGGACCTTCATCCTTTCACCTTTACCTGACTTCATCTAATGCTTTTCAGAGTACAGTTTCACATTCCCGGTGGAGGAGGTAAGAGTTAAAGTGTACCACTTCCTCATATCTTCATCATAAAGGTAAACCGAACCCGTCTCTGCTGTGCCCTGGGGGTAAAAGGAAAGAGCACTATCATCGGGACTGTCGAATTCAACTATCCCATCCTTCTCTCCATCTTTGCCGAGGTGAGGATTGGCAAATACCACATTCCTCTGAAGAGAATGCTTCTTTTCCAGGATATCCCCTTTCTCACCCTCGATCCAGTAGCACCCTCCTTTAGAATCGAAGACAACGCGGCATTCTCCTCTCTCGGTAATGGCAAGCCGACGGGCCAGCCTTAGCATACTGGCTATATCCTTGGCTGACTCTTTCAGTCTGGTCTCAGCCAGAAAGTTAGCTGTAAGACGAGCGAAGAGGGCAAGGCTCAGGGTCATAATACCTAGAACTACAATTAACTCTATTAGTGTAAATCCAGAATAAGGTAAGTTTCCCCTACCAGTTGTTGATATCGTCTTCCAGGTATCCGTTAGCTGCTCCTTTACCATTGGGATCAAGTTCATCAATAAAGCCATCTTTATCATCATCTTTACCATTTTGACAGAAGCTGCCATCGGCGAACTCATCGCCATGGAATCCTGTGGTTCCTGTCCTTGCATCAGATCCAGGGGTATAGATATCGTAACTACTCCTGTTATGGAAAGGGGGAGAAGTAGAGGGATCCAGATCAAGATTGGCTCGATAAATATAGATATGGAACCTGTCATCAGGCCCTTTGCTCCAGGGGTCCCTCAGCTTTCCCTCCCTGTTCACCTGATTTTCCTTAAACTCCATATAAGGACCATTCCATTTAGGATTCTTCCAGAGGAGATGATCAAGAGGCGGAGAGAGAGCTTCCCTTAAAGAGGCAGAGCCCTTATTATCCGGGGGGAACTGGCCCATATCCGCCTTGTACATGGATATAGCTGTCTCCAGAGCGGCGATAAAGGAGGAGGCGGCAGCCCTCTTTGCTCTGTGGGTTGCTTGAAGAAAATTGGCCACCGCAAGCGGAGGGCAACACACTAGCCACAAAAGTAGGTAGGTCTCCCTCTTTCCCTTTCTTGGGAGTGGAGGGGATGATCTCGGGCAGCAAAACTCTTAACTCTACTTTCCCATTCTCGTGAACCGTAACCCTCTCAACGAGCGTCCTCACCAAGTCTCTCTTTTCTTCAAAGGTTGGGTTGGCAAGCTTTTTTCTTATGTCACTCACTAAACTCCCTAGATGGCTTAGTCTTTCCTTAATTTGTTTCTTTCCCCTGATTTGAAGCCTTATTTTCTCTTGCTCTTGTCTCAAAGTCCCCTCTTGCTTTCTTATCTCTTCTATTTGTGAGGCGAGTTCTGCATCATCCAAGATTCCCTTCCTGAAGGCTCTTAAGATGTTTTCTTTCTCGTACTCACACTTCCTGATCGCAGTATCAATTTTCTTGACCCTTTTCCCAAGAGAAACCTGCTGGTCTTCGCCTTTCTCCTCTCTTTCTTTTATCACCTTCATCAATAAGGACGGGTTTTCAAGAATCTCTTTCACTTTTGACCAGACAAGAGGCTCGATCCTATCAACTCGAATATAAGGTAAAGTGCATCTCTTCTTGGGTAGTCGAAAACAGTAATAGTAACTCCTCACGTAAGGCCCGTAGGTTTTTCCCTTCCGCGTGCTTGTCACTACATCTGTCTTGGCAGCCATACTTCGACCACAGATTCCACAATATATCAGGTGACTTAATAAATACTGGTTCTTTGTGTTTCGCTCAGAGTAGATCCTTCTTTCCTTGAGAAGTTTTTGGGCTCTATCAAACGATGCTCTGTCAATTAACGGCGGGACATTCACTTCTATTGGCTCAGGGTGATATTTCGTCTGGTAGCACCACTTCCCATAATAAACGGGGCATACAAGAATCAGATAGACACGGTCGTTAGTCCACCTTGACCCACTTCTCGTACGATAACCCAAATCGTTAAGCCTCCTAGCGACTTTTATTACACTAGAATCCTCTTCTGTGTATAATCTGAATACTTCTCTCACGACTTTTGCTTCCTCATCATTGACCTCATAGCGTAGCTTTTCCCGATTGTAAGTATATCCGTAGCGGGAATTGCCGGTTAAGATGTTGCCCGACCTTGCACTCTTTACCATTCCCATCCGGGAGCGTTCAATAAACGTATCTCTTTCCAGTTGGGCCACTGAGCCCAACAAGGAAATCATAAAACTACCTATAGGATTTGAGGTATCAAAAGGCTCAGTGACGGATCTAAAGGAAACCCCAACTTTGGTTAGTTCATCTACAGTATTGAGTAACTTTCGGGTATTCCTGAAAAACCTATCAATCCTATATACCAGGACTACCTTAAATATTCCCCTTCTTGCATCATTCAGAAGCTCTTGGAGTTGTGGTCTTTCGGACAGGGTGCCGCTCTCTCCTTTGTCCACATATTCTTTGAAAATCTCATAGTTGTTGGCTTGAGCAAAGTTACGGAGTAGCTCCAGTTGAGCAGGAATACTATACTTCTTGGCCTGCTCGTCAGTTGATACTCTTGCGTATATTGCGACTTTCATTTACCTATTCCGCACGTTTCGGGAACTCTACGCTACAGTGCGCTACTTACACATAGATTGCGACTTATTGCATTTTGAATTTGTTCTTTAAGATTTGATTATAGTCGTCCTTTTCGATTGGACAGGTGCAAAGATCGAAAACTTGCTTAGTTGTATCTAATCTCAATAGCTTTTTCATTCTCTTAAGGAGAGTCACATCATAGGTCTTATAGTTACTCCCATGTGATGTATAGGTGTATGCTCCCGTCCTCTTTCCTCGGTACTCATGATAGAAATATCTATGGTCGCTATCTTCTCTTACGAAACCCTTAGAACAAAGGTTAGACTCTATCGTTCTTCTTTCAATCTGCACGTGATTCCTCAACAAGTAAATCCTTATAGAGCTCCTTCAACCTCAGAGCATCTCCTGTAAGTTTACTCTTATCCATCCTCTTGTAGTACTCAAAAAAATGTACAATATGGAGACATAAGTCCTCCAAAGCACTTTGCGGGGTATCGCCGGTGCCACAGACAACCAGATTTTCATTCTCAGCAAAAAACAAATCCCCGTCACGATAAATGTCTACTGCTATGGGCTTGGGAATATAGAATATCCTGGTCTTTACCTGTAGCCTCAATATGGGAACTAGTTGATGTTCTATACTCTCACGGAAAACCTCCTGAGCATCAATCACAGCTGCGGTCATAGCGTCCAGACCTTTGGAACGTCCGTAGTTTTCGGGGACATGTGCTTTTCTCTCCTTTATTGCATCATAGGTATCTTTAACTAGCAAAGCATCCATCATACTACCTCCCCGCGCATGATTTTTTTGTAATCATCTGTTATTAGCTCTTCAAACAAATACTTTGTATGTCGGTGACTTTCATCGAGATATTTATTTATGGAGCCAAAATGCAAGTTCTTTTCTTTGGCATAATCAAAATCTAGAATAAGGGCTTCTCGGGTCTGATCCTGCGAAAGCGCCGGCTCGATGCGCGTCATGATATTCCCACTCCTAGTTCCCGACACAAATATTAGACTTAGATTCTTAAAACTAGTGGGCAGCAACTTGGGTAAGCTCATCTTGACGTTTAAGTAATTCTGTACAGGAATGATGCCGCCCTCTCTCGTAAAAGGGATAATATTTATGTATCGTAACCCTGTTCTGTTAAGCTTTTCTACCTTAAACAACTCTCCAAAGATAGAAAATACTCTCATCACTTCTGTCTTAAATGACTTAAAACTTTCATATTTCTTGCAATACACCGCTACTTTGTTAATAGCCAAGAAGATTCCATAACTACCATCATTTCGTTCAAATCTATACGGTTCTAGGGCCGTCGCCCCGCCCGTAGATAATCTAGGAACTAAGATCTTGGGATATACGTTCCTTATCTTTTCGTAGAATTTGTCCCTATTACACTCGATCGTTAGTTCCCTCGGAAATCGTATCTCAAAAATGGTTTCAACAAGAGGAGGATTCTTGTAGATTTCGTTTTTGTTTCTCATTTGACATCCCCTTTGGTACCCGCTTTACTTCGCATTCCCATCTAAGCATAAACCTTTTTGCTTTTGCAGTCAACAGCTCCAATCTCTTCCTGTTCTCCGGCCTCTACCCTTTGCACATTTACAGTCACAAGACCGTCTATTTTATCTATATGCCAAGACGGCTGTTGGCTCCCTAGGGATCCGGGCTCGCATACACTGCAAGGTGTATAGCCTCGCCGTTTCGCTTCCGTTAAAGGAATCGGGATGCAACTCTTACGTAAATAGCGGCAGCCAAAGCTATGGTATTTTTCCCCTGTCTTGGTGATATAAACAATTTTTTCAGCTTGAGGTTGTTCTTCAAAAGGTTTAAGATACTGAGCGGGGATTTCCAGCTCCTCCTCACTCAGATAATGCTCGCTCCAAAGTCGATAAAACTCCTGATTATATCTATTTACTAAAGGAGGATCTCGGATAACAAGTAGGTTCTCGTTGTTTCTCACTCCTGCTGAAGCTGTCCAATTATAAGAGCCCGTTATAACCACCTGATTGTCTATTATAGCAAACTTGTGGTGCATATTATGGGGATTGCTACTGTAGCGAATGGAAATGCCGTACTTTGCCAAGTAACGGGATTTGGAGTATTTAGCTTCCTTCTGATCCTTGTCAAGATAGATTCTTACCTTTACTCCTCGATTATAGGCATCTATTACTGCATTAGCAAGGTCCCTGTCTGTAAAGTAATACATGGCTATGTCTATGCTTTTCTCAGCTTTGTTCAGTTCCTCTATAATCACTCCTTCAGGATCATCTGCGAGAGAGAAGTAAATATCAATTGAGGCGAATGCGACGGCAGGGAGAAGTACAATCAGCATAGCAATACCAAGAATAGCTATTCTATACTTTGGCATCTTAATTCTCTCTCTGGTTAACAATAGCAAGCGTTTTTCCTTTCGGTTTAGCCATTATCTGCTTCCTTTTGCCTTCTCAAACCTCCCTGGCTTCCTCTAATTAAACTCTCCCTGTCATTCTAACTCTTTTCTCCCAGCACAGGTTTTTTCTTGTATAACAAATCTTTAACTTCTATTAGTTTTATGTCCAATTCTCCTTTATTTCTAAGCCTTGCTACTTCCTCATAAGCTCCTTTAGTAAAGGTAAAACCGATAATATAGCCTTTTGTGTATTTACTTCTTTCAAGTGCCGCTTTAAAGTTATCTACTACATTGCGTCCTACTCCATCAGATTGCTTTACTTGAATACCAGCCTTATCGTGCCATAAGTCTTTAACAAAATAACCATCTAAACCTTTATTCCCTACTTTTTTTCGGCTTTGCTTTGCTTCCATCGCTTTGATGACCCAATTTTGAAATTCAAAAGGGTTCAACTCTTTTAGGTCGTTCGTGGTGGTAGGCATTCCGGTAGTGGTATAATCAACGTCCTTTATAGCCCCTACCTTCCTCAATCTATCTTCCATTACCTTTACTGCTGTTGGTGATATATCTATTCCTATCCAATGCCTTTTCAATTTTTGAGCAACAACTAAAGTAGTTCCGCAACCGCAAAAAGCATCCAAAACTAATTCACCTTTATTGCTACTCGCTTTTATTATTCGTTCTAAAAGACCTTCGGGCTTCTGGGTGGGATAACCTAAGCGCTCTTTAGATGTGCTTAAAATCATCGGAATATCCCATACATCATCAATCGCCTTCCCCTTCCTTATTATATTTTCAATATACTGTTTCTTTGGTGGGAAGCCTCTAGAAATAGAACGATTATCCCAGATAAATTCACCTTTGTCGTCTTTGTGAATCTTTCTCGCCCTAGTTCTCGCAATATCCTCTCTAGTCCAAGGAACTGTAAGTACGTTCAACCTAGTTTTGCTGCTTTTTGCATAGAACAGTATCGTATCATGTTTGGCGTTCCATTTCCTGGGGTTGTGCATAGTTCGCTGGCCGTAATGCCATATTATCTCATTTCTAAAATTATTGTGTCCAAATATCTCATCCGTCATAATCTTCAAGTGAGCGTTAGCGTGCCAATCACAATGAAGATAGAAAGAGCCTATCGGTTTCAATATCCGGTATAGCTCTTCTACCCTCGGTCTCATCCATTCAATGTAGACATTTATACCTCCCTCCCATCTATCCTCAAAACTTCTTATTTCTGCCTCATCTCCCCAAATTACCTCATAATGTTTATTGCTAAAAAAGGTGGGTCAATATAAATCAAATCCACGCTCTCATCTTCTATGGTTTTTGAGGCCTCTAAATTATCAGCACAAATAAGTTTGTTCTTCATTGATTATTCCTCCCACAAGTGATATTCCCCTTGATAGAAATAGCCTAAGGGATTCTCTGCGTAATCATAAAATAGAGCTATGACGTCCCGATCCATTTTTGAAAAGAATCGACGAGGTGCACAGTGATACACGCGTTCCAGTTCCTTCTTGAACTGTTCCAACAGGGCGACTTCTGATGCACCTGCAAATACATTCCTATTATCAAAAACTTGTATAACAAGTTTCCCCTCTGTCTTGCCGATAATATTCTCGGGAAGCGCATGGTTCAGATGAAACAATCCTATCCAATCCCACTCCCAATAAAAACATAAAAAGTTATGTGGATTCCACATTATATAATCAAGGGTGCTCTGCAGGAGCATAATCTGCATAGCTTTTATTATGTCAAACCCTTTTTCATTGAGCTCATCTATCAACTCTCGCAGCCTACTCGGTTCAGCTTCTTTTTTTTTGACCTCATCTATCATCTTCCATACCCTATCGGGGACCACCTCCAGCACCTCAGGTGGGATATCTTCCCCATATCCCAAAACAGGCACAAAACAAAGACCTGCACCTAACAAAATAGCAGCTAGTAGTTTTTTGCCTCTCATCTTAACTCTCCCTCCTTCTATGAAGGTGGTTTACATACCTTACACGGTGTATAGCCTCGCCGTTTCGCTTCTGTCAAAGAAATCGGGATACAACTCTTACGCAAATAGCGGCGGTGCAATCCGGGTGATGTTGCATTACTCCACGGTTCTGAAGTCTAGAACTCTAAACTCGATTCGTGTAGTAGGTGTCCGTGAACGATTCGGAGTCGTCAGTTCTTGAACACTTTGGTGCACTTTGCTTGTAACTCGTCTAGCAAGACCGCCAGGAATAACACCATCAAACCGTACAAGGTCTGTTTCAATAGGATTATCTGAGCGGTCATAAAACACAACCAAGCAATAAACATCCCGTATTGCCTCACGTAGTCTATTCTGTAATGAAAAAGAATATTCCCCGGAAAGTCCATGAAATTGCCAACGCCACGTCAGTTGTCCTCCAGTCACTCCTTCAGTACTTGATCCACCTAGACCGCCCAGAATCGATTCTTCCTCCCTTGGTGCTGTCTCCACACTGAGTGGTGAAACTGGCTTGCGGTGCATCAAAAGCGATGTCAAATAGGAAGACGGTATGGCAAAATTGAGATTCTGGCCGCCTCTGAAAGCCGCAACGGCAACACCTATAACCTCTCCTTGTGCGTTTAAGATAGGGCCACCACTACTACCTGGAGATATGGGGGCAGTTATCTGAAGTAGGATGTCTTTCCCAACTTTGCGAATGCCGCTAATGATACCCTCGGAGAAGGTCCCTTCCAGTCCCTGAGGGTTGCCGATAGCGTATATCTCATCGCCCACCGCGACTCGGCGGCTATCTCCAAGCGAAAGGAAGGGTGCCCGGGCCGCCGTTATCTTCAGAAGAACCAAATCTCTTTGCGGATCAATACCCACGAAGCCGGCAATGTCATATTTTTGCTTTTCTCCGACAATCTTAGCGTAACCCCCTGAGGCGCCCTCAACTACGTGCAGATTGGTAGCCACTAAATCGTCGTCCACAAAGAAACCACTGCCCAGAGAGAGAGGTTGACTGTTCGCATCTTCCATAAGAAGCATTACAACAGAGGGGAAACTTTTCTGAGCAATATCACGAGCTGTTTGTGCAGAACTATACCCCGAAGCGATAAGACATACGCACATCACAGCCAGAATGACCTTGCTATACCAGCCTATCCTCCACGTTGCTTGTCTCATCTTGTCCTCCTCTCATTTCATTTTTGATTCTGCCTATTGCCCAAAAAGAAACCATGCCTAAAAATCCCTCTATCCCACAACTGGCTTGAAAGGATTCTCTTGATAGAGGAGCTTTAATTTCACCCAGGTCAATATAGCTTGCCTCACCCTGAGAAAGTCCCTATATGAGCCTCCTTGCTGTCGCATCCTGTCAACTTCTCCCAATTTCGATTAGATGTTCTGTCAAAGCCCCCTCATTTTCAGCCCCTTTCCTGGTTTAAGCTTAGTGACCTTTTCGAAAAGCCATTTGTCATCCTTCACTTCTGGCGATAGGGCTTCAAATCCTCCAAAAATTGAGGATGGACTCTATATCCAAGTTCAATGACCTTGTCACAGTGCTCAATGGCTAAGCCATACTCTCCTTTAAGATAATAGGCTACAGCTAGATTGTTATGTGCCTCAGCAAGATTAGGATTAATCTCTAGAACTTTCTTATATTTGGCAATGGCCTCATCGAGCATCCCTGCCATACCGTAAACTAGACCAAGGTTGTAGTGTGCCTCAGCATAGTTAGGATGAAGCTCTATAGCTTTCCTATATTCGGCGACTTCCTCATCGTACATTCCTTTCATACTGTAGGCTACACCAAGGTTGTAATGTGCCTCAGCATAGTCAGGATTAATCTCTATAGCTTTCCGAAACTTGGCAATAGCCTTATTGTGCATTCCTCTCGTACCGTAAGCTACCCCAAGGGTGTGAAGAAAGCCTTCCACTACCTCTCTTTTGCGAAGATTCTTAAGATAGAAACCATGGTTCCTGTAGGTGGAGTGTAGCATGAAGAGCTTTTCGTAGTAGCTGTCTTCATACTTCTCACCTTTGTCAGTTGTCTCGATATTGATTCTCTTTTTTCCATCGTCATAGCGAACGAACATATGTTTTGGAGCTGCCACTCCATAAAAAGGGAGTCCAAGACGCTCTGCGAGAGCAAGGTAAAGGAGGGAAAGACCTAAGCAATTACCTTCCTTATTGTCTATTACACGGGGAAGAGCTGAGTTCTCTAACATCTCCATGTAGTAAGGATCAGCAGAATCTGAAGCAGAATAGGCATTTTCCGCAAATAGGTATCGATTCATCACACTTACTATTCTCTCTGGGCTATCCTGAGGGCTAATCCGCACCTCTAACTCAAGTGCCATCCTGTCAATTTCTTCTAGAGATCCTGTTACATCAAAATTAGGATCCCATTCCTTGTAAAGAATCAGAATGGCAGTAGTCAAATCAATCTCCTCTTCAGGAAGAACTAAAACTTCCTCAAGGGTAGTGGCTTTGAGTCCTTGGGGGTTGTAGTCACGAAGTTGAGCAAGGGCTGGCGTATACGCTAGAATTGTTGTAAGTAGAACTACTCCCACTAGGGGGCCACCTAACATCTCCACCACTGTCTTTGCTTTACACTTCTTCTTCATAACTAGTTCCCTCTTTTTAGGAACTTGTCTTAATTTCTTTAGTTTTGTCTCGTCCTTAAGAACAATCCGGTTTACCCTTTCCTTCTGTTCTTGTCTTGATTGCTTTATTCGCCTCCTCCCTATTATCCCATTCTTTACAACGGTCAGTTCTACTTGAGTTTTCAAAATACGCTATATCCTAAGTGTGAGGTTTATTTGTTTTTCTTGCTGCTCCCAGGGGGCTGCCTCCCCCTTTCAGATTTCAATCTACTTATTTCTTCTTTTCTTTTTCACACTCTTTCTTCTCTTCCTTTTTTTCCTCTTTCTTTTTATCTACTTTCCTCTCTTCTTTTTCACACTCTTTCTTTTTTCCAAATCCAAATATCATCTTGTCTCACCTCCTTTCAAATCGCTATAATCCAGAACTGGCTTTATAAAAAAGTCGAGAATCAGCTTGCCTGGTTTTCCATAGGTCATATAGGTCATCTTATCCTGAGAAAACGCCTGTATGAGCCTGTATGAGCGTGTTTTTTCTCTCTGACTACTCATTCACAAGTGATATTTCCCTTTTTATTCCTACCAATCGTCTTCGGCTTTCTCTTTAGCCTTCATAAACATAAGCTCAGTGAACATCCCCAAGTCAGATAAGCTTAGGATTCCTTCCTCTTCTGGATGACCAGGATAATTATAACCCAACTCCACCGAAATCCCAGGAATATAATCCGAGAACCATTTAAGCCTATAGGATTCACTTATTGTCTCTTTGCCAAATCTTTCCCGACAAATCTCTTTCGCTAGCTCGTAATTGCTCTTTCCTGAAAAACGCAATTCCACTAGCACAAAACTATCGAAATAGAAATAATAAAAGATGTAATCAAGCTCAATGTTTCCAAGAAAGAGTTTGTCACTTGGTCGAATATATTTTATTTTTCCTAATAGTACTGATTCCTCCACTAACTCCATATCCTCTGTAGGCGGATCTCCCCACTTCAGGCCCCTGAAGCCCTCAGGTTCATTCTGAAAGGTACAGGCCCTTCCCAGACCCAATAGCAGTATCGCAACTATCACTAAAAGCAAAGCCTTCTTTGTCATCCTTTCTCACCTCCTCAGAATTTAAGTAGTAGCCCCAGAATAAGGGAAAGACCACTCAGGTCAGCAGTTCGAAAATAGCCCATATCCGCTTTTGCAGCAGTGTATTTAATTTCGGCAGCTAAAAGGAAATTCTTTATACCATATTCAATCCCTCCCAAAAACTCTAGGCCAATCGGACTATCACTCTGAGATAGGGATTGCGTCCAGGTATCTTCTGGTGCGTCATCCCAGTATCGTCTTGCCACTGTGGTTAGTTCCGCTCTAGTAGCGAATTGACCGACTCCTGCCCCCATGTAAGCAGTCAACGTCTCCAGAGGCAATCTGTATATTCCAGAAAGGACTACGGATCTCATGGTTAACTCAAAATCCAAATCCCATTCTTCTTCATAATACGACCAAGACCAATAGCCTGTCCCGCTAGTTTTGGTGCTGAAGCTCTTTATCTCTCCCCTAAGAGCGAAATTCGGGGAAATACCATACTCTGCTCTGATTCCATATAACATTCCTGCCCCAAGCTCAAGATCCACGCCATAAATCCCGGTCTCTTCATACCACTCATCCCACTCATTCACTTCTCCAAACGCAGGGGAATAATAACCCCCAAAGCCTCCAATGCTCCAATCGGCCCCTGCTGCCCTGGCAGCAAAACTCAGCATAAAAATCAAAGTCCCCGTTGCTATGAGTCTAATAATTCTTGTTTTCATTTTTCCTCACCTTCATTGAGTAAGATCAAGTCCACCTCTTTACAATTCCTGATCTCGTCAGGCTTCATACAATCAGGACAGACAACCTGATCATTAACTCGATAGCCTCTAATATCCTCATTCTTTACCATTCCCACCTTTCAATCTCCTTTCTTTTCTTGCCTTTCTTTCCCTACGCCTTTTCTCTCGCTGCATTTCCTTATAAGCTCTGTCCAGGCTTTTAACGATAGCAGCCACAAACAATATGGCTATGACTATCACCATGAGGATTGACATAACAGTTCACCCTTCCCACCTGGTAATATCTTTACCCGGGGCCTCCGATCTGGAAGCCCCTTTTACTATTTCCCTGACGCAGCGAGTCAGGAAGCTGAAAGCAGGCCCCAGGGCGGTAAGGATCTTCTTTCTCATTCCCTCACCCCTTTTTTCTGAGATTTTTTTTTGTAATTAAATACCAGGGGGGGGCTTTCGACCCCCCGCCCGGGCTCATTTAATAGCCTACCAGTCCCCCTTAGCCTTTTCCGCCTCCAATTTTTTCAGGGCTTTCGTTCTCTCTATTGAAAGCGGCATAGAGTGCAAAGCCAACCAGCCCCGCTCTTCTATTATATCATATTGCAATATGACTATTGATTTTGAACTGTTCCAGGTCATTCCATTGTATCTCGTTTTCGTTGGTTCCCCAAACTTTTCTTTGCATATCCTCTCCATTCGGTCATAATTTTCCTCACCCTTAAAGTATAGTCCCGCTCCGGCAAAGACTTCTTTATCGCCTCGAATGAAGAACTCGTATAGAATCATATATAGACTTACCGCTCCAAGGGCTAGCTTCTCATCAGGAAGCTCGTAAGAATGGGAAAGTGAGATTATGCTAAAACTTATCATCCCTTCCACTGGTGGATCGCCCCATTCCAACCCCCTGAAGCCGGAAGGCTCATTCTGAAAGGCCAAGGCCGCCCCTGCCATTACCATTACCACTATCAGCAGCAGGATAACAAAGTTTATTCTGCTTTTAATCATTTTCCCTCACCCCCTTTTTTTTCAGTTAATACTCCGTATAGCCCAACCCCTTGCATAAGAAGCAAGTAGTTAGCCCAGTTCCGCCGCAGCTAATGCAGTCCATCCAATACTTACCTTGATACCTACCGCCACGTCCGCCACAAAAGCTACACTTAACAAGTCCCCTTCCATTGCAGAAGATACATTTGTGTCTGATTTTCTGACGTGGTGGTGGAGTATAAGGTGGTGGAGTATAGATTTTTGATGGAGTATATTCTGGCGTGTAGTAACGAGCGGGTCTGTCGGGACGATCCTTGACTGCCAAAGCCACAAGCACCAAAAGCCCGATGAATATTAAAGCTGCTACCTCAACTTGCCCCTTATTGCCTCTCAATAAAGCGATCTTTCTCATTTTTATCTCCTTTGCCTAAAACCCCTCTATCCCACACCTGGCTTGAAAAGAATCTCTTTATAGAGAAACTTTGAATTTACCCAGGTCTTATAGGTTGCCTTGCCTTGAGAAAGTCTCTCTACGGGCCTCTATATTCCTGGACGCGGTCTGCATACTTTTTGAGAGCATTGTTTATTTCTTCGTTCATCTGTTCTCCTCCTTATATCTTATCTGCTCTGTGGAGATTTTCGATAAGTTCCTCAGCTATTGAATTAAGTTCACGGCTGGTCTCTTTAATCATCTTTTTTATTTCACTCATTGGCATGATTGGTTGGTCCGGCAATAACCAATTTCCTTTTGTATCGAAAGGGTATCTGAATACATCAGATTTCTTGTCGTAATTAGACAAGTACTTCAAATAGTCTTGCACGCTTTCTGAGAAAAGGGTCTTTCTGTCAGAAAAACACCTTTTTATATCCCCTACGAGCTCGGATAGGTCATGCGTGCACTTTAGTTTTTCGCCCATCGTTTTCCGTACCCTTAATAGTTCTTCTCGTGAAGTGTCTGGCTGTGATACCGCTTTGTATATTTCTGTTTCCTTTTTCATATAGATGCATGCTTTCAATCCTAGTTCCAAATAATGACGAAAAAGAAAAAGCAATGGCATTGCAAATATATTCCAATCCCCTTCACGGTATTCCCTATTTTCCATCGAAGCCAAACACTCTGCAGCATCCAGATAAACTTCTGCATAGGAGAACATCGTCACACCAGATAATACTACAGACATATCAGTTTCGCATCCTTTTTCTAATACTAACCTTTGATTGTGCTGTCTAACAATTGATATGCGAACTTCTTTTTTCTCTCCATATAAAAACCGTGCCCTTTTTATACAGTAAGAGCTATCTTTTCCCCTTTATACCTAGCATTGAGAAGAATATACCTCACTGTCCCCGCATACCACTTGCCCCCTCTTTTGGTAGGGATCACCTTCTCATTTAATCGGTTAGCGATCTGTCTTAAGGAGAGCTTATTTTTACCTCGTCCCCCTTTCATCTCCACCCCAATAGTCCGGAACTCCCCTATCTTGGTCTCGTCCAGTAATGTCTTCTTCATGCTTAAGCCCTCCTTAAAAGGGTTTGAAATCCATCCCGAATAACCTTGGCCATCGCTTTACGCCGTGCCACAAGGAACTCTCCGTAATTCATCCTCTCCCAACCTTCAGGAACAGCATGCCAGTTGCACATTGTTTCTATTTCGTCTTTTGAAAAGCGTGCAGCGTATCGAGGGAAATACTCGGCGGGTGATAAATCCGAGATGTCGATGTTGTCTGACCATTCCACCAGTGCATAGTTTGCGATCTGGTTTGTATCTCGAATATCGGTGATCCCTAACTTTTTCAAGTAGTTCTTAGGAAATAGATGATGCCGTTCAATGGCAGATTTCGTCGCTTTAATGGCCGGGTCTAACAATTCAATGACTTTCATCTTAGAGAAAAGGACTTGGGCATCCAGCAAGTTAAGTGCAGCATAGTGCGCGAAAAGCGACGGAGCCCGCGGTGAAGAAGTCGCAAGTGCATTTGGGAGAGTGATGTTCCAAAAATCTTCTGTAAGGGTATCGGTGATTATTTGGTCCAGAGTTATGATAAAGTCCTTCTCATCATTTACGGAACGCAAACGTGCCAGATCGCCCCCCATCACTGTCTCAGGGGAACCGCTATAGCGGCGGGTAAGAGAAGTCATAAAAAACCAGCGCGCAATCACGTTGCGAAGCTCATAAGGATCAAGGTGGAAATCCTGTTCTCCTATCAGAAACATCACATAGCTATAGAGCACGGCCGCCTGTGAGCTAATCATCAAAGTACTGCGGAAACCAGCACGGACAAGCGTTTTCAAGAACTCGTGCCAATTCTGCAAGTCCAGTACCTTAGCTTGAGCTCTTTTAAGAACATCGAATTGTTTGGCCCGAAGTTCCTCAGAAAACTGTTCAGTCTCAAGATCTTTACCCCTCAGAATGGAGTAGACATACTGAAGCCTTGCGCGTCTGAACCCAAGCCCTACTGCAACTCGAAGGAGCTGGTCAGGATCAGGTTGGATAAGAGGGTTATACGGAGAAGCTTCACCAAGAGAAGGTTTGCGTGAAGCCTGGCAGAAGTGCTCAAGCTGGCTTCGTCCCTCGTCCCAGAATACAGACATCAGAGTGAGAATAAAATCGGCCTGGTTGAGGGGGGTGCCTTGGCTGTTGATGCGAACGAAAACCACCGCCGCTTGCTCTTCCTCAACCTTCGGTGATAATTCCAGCGCAGTGAAGGGATAACTATGGAGGTTATAAAGCTGTTCGATTGATTCCGTGAGGGAATCTTCCTCTTCCTCACCTACCTCTCGATGTTCACGCAACCGGCTGATGAAGTTTTTGATGAAACGATTATGAGAAACCTCACCCGACCAAAGGTCTGAGATGTCTGCAATGAATTCTGGATCTCTGCGGATAGCCGCATCGGCCACGTCGAATTTTGAATCCTTCGGCCGAAAGGCAATATGAATATGTTGGGGGGTGTAATCACTACGCAGCACCGGCCGTCTTTTGAGAACGGCATAAAGTGAAGTGAGGCGCTGTTGACCATCTACGATCAATAAACGCGCCACTTTTTGCTTCGAATCCATGCCTATTTGTCTATGGGTATCGCCGAGGTCATTTTCCCAGAAGACTAAGTATCCTATAGGGAATCCTTTGTACATTGAGTCAAATAGATCTCTAACTTTCGCTGGTTTCCACACAAATGGACGCTGAATCTCGGGAAGGCCAATCTCACCCATATCGATGTCTTCGATTAACTTGGCAAGGGAATACCCTACCTCTTTGAACAAGGTAGCTTTCATTGTAGCCTCCTTAAAACGGAAACTTCCACGCCTTCTTGACCACCTTCCTGCCGATGTATTTCTTCTTTGTCCTTCTGGCTATCTTCTTGGGATCCCCGCTCGAAAGCTTCTCGATGTCGCTGGCCATCCGGGCAAGCTTGTAGAGGAAACTCACTGTTTTGCCCATGACTTGAGCCTCCTTCCTAACCTGTGCTTTTTACTTTGGTGGATCCCCTCGAGTTCTCAAAATATTCCATATCCTGCGTGTGAGACTTCCTCATATCTGCAGATCTCACTTGGGGCATGCTCCCCCTCTCCTCTAGCTTCGTCTTAGATTAGCACCATCAAGAGCAAAGAGGTACTGAATAGAAGAGTAAACGTCGTCACTGCCTTTTGCTCTCTTCGTTGAGAAGACCAAAGCCTCTTATTTTGGCTAATTTTGCGTCTTTTGTTAGAGACCAGGAGCCTGTTTCAAAGGGTAACAATCCAGAGTGGGAAGAAACCGACCTTTTTTTAGACGTCACCCCAAAATTTCTTCTTAGGTAACTTTAAAACTTCATAAATCGCTCCTGGCTGTTTTTTCACCAGGCCATAGACAGCAGCCACTCCCAACTTAAACAGATCCGCTATAGCTTCAGCTTCCCTAACCTGAGCTTCCATTCTAGCCAAAGAACTTTCGACCGATTCTCTCCATCTCTTAGGGGAAAATTTTCCATGGTATTGAAACTGAAACCATTTTCTCATCTTCTTGGCTTGCGTGACAAACTCATTTGCCTTCTGAGGATCATAGAGGATCATCAAAAAAAGCTTGCTATAGAATTTCTGATCAAAATCCTTGAAAAGACCTAGAACATCCCTGATAGTTCGTAAATCTCGCACTAAATAGATGTCATCTAGCCGAGCCAAAACTAAATCCTCTACCAAAGAATGCTTGACCTTTCTAAAAAGGGATCCCATAGCTCCCTGGAGATTCTTGAGATTTTTAGCTTTTTCTTTTTCATAAACCAGCCTATCACTCAGTTTCAAAGCAAATTCCTTAGTCCTATCCTGGTCTAGGTAGCTTTGATATTTAGCCTTAAAAGAAGACAAGAGCCTAGCTCTCCTAAGTTTTTCTGCTGCCTGTTTAGCTTGAACCGCCTTAGCTGCCTTCTGCTTTTGCTCTTTCTGCTGTAAAGCGTCAAACATCACTATCCGCAGCTTTTGTTTATCTTCCCTAGGTAAACTACCGTCCAGACCTATACTCTCCAGAGCTGATCCCACTACGTCATCTGTTACCCGGAGAACTGGACGGTCCCAAATGTATTTCTCAACCCCTTCCTTTGCCCTTTCCAACCTCTCTAGCGCATCCTGAGCAGCTCCTTTTAACTCCTGTCGCTTAACAAGCTCATATTCTTTAATGAAATGATGAATTGACGCAGGATAAAAAAGAGTCAAAACGCCTATCGGCTTAAAACTAGGCTTCAGACCAGGACTTACAGATTTGTGGACTAATATATGAACGTGGTCATCACACCGCAACTGAACATCCCAGACATACCGAATTAACCGCCTAAAATTCAAATCAACAAGATCCAAACTGGGACTTGTCCCTATCAGATCAACTTGATTCTGTCTACAGATCTCAAAAAAGGAAAAAATTACTTCCCTCTCTTGCTCTGCCCAGCCCCGGGAGCTTAAAGAAGTTCCAAGATCATCTAAAACAAAAGCCCTACTTATAGGCTGATCAACAACCAACTTTAACAATTGTTCTTTTCTCAGGACAATATTACTCTTGACCGAAAAAGAAAGATCCAGTTGACTAGCTAACCAGATAGCAGTAACGCTTTTTCCTACACCTTTAAGCCCAGTAATGAGAATATCAAGCGTTTCCTGCCTTTGCCTAAGGTTTACTATCTCCTCTTTAAGAAAAGGCCCAAAATCCACCTGTAAAACGTTTTTTGGATACATTTTACCGGCAAGTAGGATCTCTTTATGATCCTGCCACAGACAACCCTCAATCTCCCTCTCAGAAGGCACAGAATAAAAAGCAACCCGCTTTCCCTGAACAAACCTTTGCGTCTTTCTAACTAATCCATCCCGAACTAGTTTAGCTAAAGGCTTATACAAAGAAGCGGGAGGACATTCAAACTCAATAGCTAAATCTTTAACGGACAGCTCCCGACCTTCTAAGAGATCCAAAATTTCCTGGTCCACAGCCATTTATTTAACCTCAAAAGTTAATACAGCAAAACCTGTATTCAAGAACATCTTAACCAAATTAACCTTTTTAGCTTTTCCCTGGAAAATACCTGAAAAATGACCTAAAAATAATAGCATAGAAAAATTTTATTCTCCTTACCCCTGGAGTGGCTGGCCTAATTTCCCCGGGACAAAAAGCTACGGTCCTAGACATATTTTGTCCTGCTCTTCTTTTTTAGAGAAAATCCCTCTATCCTACAACTGGCTTGATAAAATTCTCTTGATAGAGAAACTTTGAATTTACCCAGGTCTTATAGGTCGCCTTACCTTGAGAAAACGCACGTATGAGCCTCTATAAAAGCGTTTTTTCTTGTCAATCGGTTTGAAACCTTATTTTTGGCTATTCTTGTCTATCTCACCTGCTCCCTTAGGTCTTTCCCAGGCACAGACTTAGGCACCTTTTTAGCTGGAGTCTGGAGAGTTTCCTTTGCTTAAGAGTTCATTCCTCTTTTTCACTTTTGGCTTCTGCGGTACTTAAATATACAGCCACCGCCCAGCCAAGGTATTCAGGTATGCTAGCCACAAAAGCAGCAATTGCCAGCAGCAACCAAGACATTGGCTCTAAGCCAAGAGTGATGTTCATAGCCTCACCAACGACCCCCAACACAGCGAATACAACACCAAGAATCCAACAAACGCCACCCCACACCGTCCATACACCACCCGCAGCCATTATCCTTTTACGGTCCTTCCAACGTTTCTCCATGGATATCACCTCCTCCCTCATCTATTTTGTTTCTTTGCTTAATTCCCCTGAGTTTTCAAAATATGCTATATCCTGTGTGTGAGGTTTACTTGTTTTTCTTGCTGCTCCCAGGGGGCTGCCTCCCCTCTACCTAGTCTCAATCTGCTTATCAGGAGGGCTGTCAGTGATCCTCTCCAATTTGACATTTTCTTTCCAGAAGGAATAGTGGAGATAGTCTTAAAAGCAGATACTAGCGCTGATCAGCCAAAATACAAATATATAGTTACATAGGCATTTATGCCACCCAGATTTATCTCCAGGTTCTCGGTATCGACGAACCAAGGGTCAGTATAGACCTTAAGAGGCTGACCTTCTGGAGAAATCCCCCAATCGTCTTTCTTGGTCTCTATTTCCTCCAGTTTGGCTATGCGGTAAACTATACTTCCCCCTATGGCAATCTTCTCGGTGAGGAAGACTTCCACTCCTCCCCTTAGATGAAATCCTATCTCGGAGCCTTCAGCTCTCCTCTCCTTAACCGTCCCATTCTCAGCAAGATTCTCTTCATACTTCACCGTATAATAATCAGCTCCCCCACCAAAAGAGAGATTGACGTTTTCCCTTCCTGAGGGGAGAATGTAGAGGACGCCTGCTCCAAAAAAGGTGGCTGAGACTTTATCATCCATGGCAACATCAGTAGGGCCTGTTGCAGTGTACTTTCCCTTGGAGGACAGGATACCGACGGAACCAGTCAATGCCAGATTCGAGCTAATTCCATATTTAACCTCCCCTAGATAGCTCATACCTCCCTTCAAGTCATAAGTTGACTCCGTTGTCCAGCCAAATAAGTCAGAATGCTCATCTGCAACATCGTACCAGTCATTAACTCCATGGATGTTCATCATGGCATAGCCAATGTTGCCCCCAATACCAAATTTTCCCTTCATATCCGTGGCAGTGGTACGGGATGCCAGAGCCAATACCACCAATCCGACTACTATTCCCATTACCCATGATTTTTTCACTTTCCATACCTCCTCAGATAATAATTTTGACTCAAAAGCCTAACATTCACCACCATCTCCTCTCTAGTCTATGGTCTTTGTTTTATTCAGTTCCCCCTTGAGTTTTCCAAATATACTATATCCTGCGTGTGGGGTTTACTTGTTTGCTTGGCTGCCTTCCGGGGGGCTGCCTCCCCCGGGGTCAAGCTATCTCCTGATAAATCTCATATTCCTTATTTTTCCTTTCTGGCTAGATGAAAGCAGACAAGACCCAATATCCCGGATAGAGCTAACAAGATAGGAGCTAGGCTGCCCTTCCCTAGCCAGCTCAACTCATAGATAAAAATAATGACGCAGATTAAGCAGCCGATACCAAAAACGACTTTCATCATGATTGTCCCCCAGTCTAACTTCTCAAACTAGCTTTCGTAAAGTCTTTCCTATCTTATTTCGCTTTTTCTATAAAGAAAATTTTCAAAATTTGCAATATTCTGTCTGTGAGTATTCCTATATCCCCAGCAATTCTTATTGGGGCATGGGGTAGCCTTCGGCTAACTACCGATAAAATACCTATGCTTCCACTCATCAATTCTAGCAGACAAAGGTTTTCCTTGTATTTTGTGTAACTATCTCCTTACTAAAATAAACCCCTTCCAATCTCTTTCTGGTTGGCTTGCTTTACTTTCATTGTTTACCTCTTAGTCCTCTTATAAATTAGTGCTTTTAGAGGCGAATAGAAGCCCAAAGAAAAGATTAAAACCTATCAATGTATATTCCCCCCCCCTATATTGATAGTATTAACGTTGCTAATTTTCGCTTATTTTGCGTCTCTTGTTATAAGCTAGTTCAGTATCTCAAAGAGTAAAACTATTCAATGGACAAAAACCGTTCCTTCTTTATACGCTCTTAGTAAATGCGTTACAAAAGAGCTTTTGTGTCAGGTTAATAGTAATCCTATTTTAAGTTTCATTGACCTCTTCTTGTTCAAATTTGTTTTTGTCCCCTTCTGGAGAGACCTCTCCCTTCTTTACTTTCCGTTCCCTTGTAGGCTGAGGCGTCTTCGCTACTTTAATCTTGCTCATTGCTATGCCTCCTGCCTCATTTAATAATTTACTGATGCCCGTATGTATTTCCTCATTATTCACAAGAATTCCAGTATTCTTACGAAGGCTGCGTTTAATAGACCTAAATGTATCCTCTGTGCATATTGCAGTTAACAAGGATTTTGGCGCTAGAACTTTAACTCGTCTCCAAGTCTTATCTAATCCATGTCGTCTCACTGACCTATAACTGATAATTTCAAATTTCTCGATCAATTTACTAATTTCATCTTCTAGTAGATTCCAAGAATCCAGAATTTCAACTTTAGGAGGTTGGCCAAATTCTACATGATATATTCTCCATTCCCTGCCATTGGTCAATATAATCCATTCGCATCCTGCATCTATAGCATAAGATGTCACTTGCTTTAAATGTTTTTTAGATAAATCGACTCCAACCTTTTTAAGTTCAACCATTATGGTCGGTTGAGCATCAGTTCCTGGTTCAGTGTGTATAGCGAAATCCACATATTCTGTTTCTCCTGGCCCTCTTACAGCACGCTCGCGTGAAAGATGTTTCAGAACATCATAACCCATCACAGTCTCAAAAATTCGCTCAATTCTCCTTCGAGTCTCAGCTTCATTGCCATCCATTTTCATTACTTCTTCTATCATTTTCTGCGCATCCCGGATGGCCTTTCGTTGCTCCTTAGAAATTTTTGGCTTAGCCATCATTTCCTCCTTTTAATTGCTCTCCGTATAAAAACCGACCCCTTTTTATACACTAACAACCTCTTTTTTCTTTTTGTATCTGGTATTTCGGAGGATATACCTCACTGTCCCCGCATACCAGGATCCCCCTCTTTTGGTGGAGATCCCCTTCTCATTCAGGCGGTTTGCAATCTGTCTTAAAGATAGCCTCTTTCTTTTCAGACTCCTGCTATACTCCACAACCTCAAACTCTTTGTCTATTCCGGAGAGGTCTTTGTCCTTTGCCTCGTAGCCCAGGGGAGGAGATCCCACCGGCTCACCCAGGGATATTTTATACCTGAGAGCCTCCCTTGTCCTCTCGGAGATAAGATCCCCCTCAAGCTGAGCAAAGACTCCGAGCATACCCAAAAAGCCCTTTCCCATAGCCGTAGTCGTATCAAAAGGCTCGGTTACACTCTTAAAGCCTACCCCTTTCTTTTCAAAAGTATCCTCTAATAGCTGATAAAGATGTCTCTGCTTTCTGGTTAAGCGATCAGTCTTATAGACAACAACTACATTCACCTGATCAGCTTCTAAAAAGATAAGAAGGTTTTTAAGTCCTTCTCTTTTCATATCCTTACCGGAAAATCCCTCATCACTAAATACTTCAACCAGCTCCCAATCCTGACTCTCACAATAAGCCTTTATTTTAGCTTCCTGGTTCTCCAGGCTGATCCCTTCCCTTGCCTGCTCTTCAGTAGATACCCTGATATAGCCGACCACTTTCATTTCTTTGCCCCTTGCTTGTTTGCTCTCATGAACTCCTTCAGATCTTCCTCTTCTACCCTCCATACCCTACCAAACTTCATTGCAGGCAGTTTCCCTTCTTTGATGTACCTGCGCAAAGTGTTTGGGTGTAGTTTCAGCCTCTCTGCAATCTCCTTCAGGGTCAGTACCGTCACTGTGGTTTCCTCCTGCTTGAATTTGATTATAGTATAGGACGAATTTTAACTTTGTCAACTCTAATTTACGTTAACGTAACTTAACTGAATATGCGCCATCGTCAGTATGGCCGGGGGAAGTCTTTCTCGAAGCGGGCTGGCTCTCTTGCTACCTCCCTCTTCTCCATGAACTCAATAAGGTCCAGCCATTTTACCCGGTAGACCCTCCCCAACTTCCCCGGCATTAGATCAACAGAGACCCAGCTCTCTTGACCTCCTGAGACACCAAAGACTGGTAGATCAGGGTCTTGCTGTTTTTTGAGAAAACTCTCTATTGGAATTTCTGTCTGCTCTTCACCTTCAAAGCATAATTGGCAGAACTTTTTTTCGGCTCCCCACAGACCCTCAGCTCGATACCTACAAACAAGTTCAGAAGTTGAGGGTCTGGGGGATCAATGAAATCCTCATCCAAAGCGAATCTACATTGATATTACCGTATTATTCGTTTTTTTGCAAGGTTCCTTCGTTGCTCATCAAACGATTGTTTGCCACTAACTCTGTTTCACATATTTTCCTCCTTGTTCTTTGCGGTACTACGAGGGAGATCTTTTTCTTCGACTCTAGTAGGAGTCCTTTTTCCATTGCCGGAGTCAAGAATGATTCTTAGAACCTGTCTCATCCATTCCTGGCTGTCTTGAGGTTCGTTGATTTTGATCTCCCCAATTTGAAGTTTGTCACTAAATCCCATAGTCTCCTTTCTTTTATTTTGCCACAAGAGTAACCCGCATGGCTTTTGTTGGTCTAGTCTGTCCTTCTAAGATTCTTTTCTCAGTCCTACTAGCCGAAATCCATCCATTAGTATCTTCTAGCCTAAACCAGACGCATCTCGCCGGTTTAGCATACCCATTCTCCCTTTACCGTATCCGACATACAACATGACATACTCATCAGCCATATCTACCCTACTTTCTACACTCCGCTCATTAAAGTGATATTTTGCCGAATCAATCGTTTTCTCGCTCCTTTGGGGATGTTGACCTAAGAGATACCTGCTTTTCTGTTAGATCCCAGTGCTGAAAAATCTATCTAGACTTACGGTATGCTGGAGCGCCACCAATTCTCCGATGACTAGCCGTCTTCGTCCATTCTAGTGTGTGGGCTGACTGGTTCCTTTTTTTCTCCGGCTCTCTCTATCTGGGGGACTAGTTTCCCCGATAGACAATTCTCTATTTCGAGTTTCTTATCTTGGGCCATGAGCTCTAGAAGGAGGTCCCAGTCAAAGCTTCTCCCAGTCTTTGTCCCGGCCAACCTCGTTTGTAGCCGTTCCACGCAGTCGTATAACTCATCATAATCACTGCGTATCTCAAACACTCTGTAGGCGCAACAGTCGTCTACTCTCGTACATGCTTCGCAATACACGAAGTCCCGAAAACTCAGATACGGACATAACGTGTGGTACGGCTCTCTATTCTCTACCCAGTCGGGATGCTGGGCGAACAAAAGCTCCAAATAAGGGTCCTTTTTTTGTTTTTTCATTCGTCTCTCCTCTTTTGGCTTTTTCGGATGAAGGTCAAACCTTCACTAATGAGATTCAGATGTAGACTTCCGACTCTTAAAGAAGCTAGCACCTTTGCCAATATTCTTGCGGTCCGCCAATGCCTAGGCCCTTGAACTCCCGGTTCCCTCCTACCCCTAGTGGTTCCAACTCCAATGGAAATTCCATGGGGAGTCGGTAACCATCAAATCGATACTCTCAGTGTCGCCCTTGTTGATGTTCAAACAGCTTCTGCAACCAGTTCTACTTCCACTGTTTCAGATCAGATATAACGTCTATTCCCCTTTCAAAGAACACTCGTATCTTCCTTTTGGTACCGTCTTCCAGATTTTCGCTGCTCTTCTTTCCTTCGCCCGCCAATCGCAGAGTTTGGGCGATAGATCTGTAGTGAATTTCTAGTGCCCCCTGCCCTGGAATTCCTGAAGTTTTCTCCTTCCAAGATGAGCTTCCAGAGCCACTTTCAAAATCGGGGTGTTGCATTTTTTCCTCTTCGGCGTACAAAAGGTCGCCCTTTGATGTAAAATGCAACGCTTTCCATCGAGAAACTGTCGATGGATTGACCCGCAGCTCTTTAACTATGTCTTTTCGAGACCATCCTTTCTCAAGCAGCCGATAGCCCTCGAGTTTCTTTGTTTTGCTCCAAGGAATCCTCAGTTTTCGTTGAACCCTTACGAGGGAATCTCCCCTTTTCCTCAGGTTGTTAAATCTTTTCGTCAATTCCCTGTCTTTAGCTTCTTTATCCCCCGGAATTTCCCCTTTATCTATCCCAGCTCTGACCAGTTTGAGGAAGGCCTCGGAACTATGGTAGTGAATTCCATTTTCTTCTCTTGCCGCTTCTCCAGTTATCAGGCATTGACCACAGACAACTCTTTCCACCTCGTCATCTACCTGGTATTCTTCGCCACAGATTTCACACCTCATTATTTTCATTTGATCCTCCTTTCTAATTCGGTCATCAACAAAAAAAGCCGACAGGAAGCTCACGCAAGAGTCTTGGGAAAACCCCGCTAGTTCAACCTGTCGGCCTGGCCTCACAATTAATGTGGGCCCATCATGGTTTTTATATCAGTACGTTCCTATCTAAAGTCTCTCAAGTTTCCCTCCCATGCTTATTTGCAGAAGACGGATCCATAGTTTTGTGCAGTCCATCTCCGGATTTGATTTCTCGGTACCGAGCCTGACCAAAAAATCTCAAGGTATCAGCTGCTACCCCCAACTTTTGCTGATGGCTATGTCAACTTTCAATGGTACGTTTAGCTGAACCGCGTGTTCCATCTTCTCCTTGACTGTCCCCTTCACGTATCTCTCAGCTTCAATTGGTGCCTCAATCATTAGTTCATCATGAACTTGGAGAACCAGATCTGAGTCCCATGGTTGAATGGCCTCATGTACGTCTACCATAGCGTTTCCTATCACAAGGTCCGCAGTTGAGCCTTGGATTTTTCTTGCTATTGCCTTTTTCCTTATCTCTGGTTTGGAGAGGCTGGGGTCAACTTCAATCTCTCTTTCTCCCAGCGTTCTCACATAGCCTAGTGTGGAAGCATCATTCATGGTATCATCTATAAAATTTGTCACTCCCCTGTATTTCTCAAAAAATTTATCTTTTAACTTTCGTGCCTCCACCTGAGATATTTCAAGGATCTTGGACAGACTGAGGCAACCTCTTCCATAACAGATGCTCAGACAAATCTCCTTGGCCAGGTTCCTGTTGGCTAATCCGAGCTCGTCCATTGTGGTCTCGTAGATGTCCCCGTCCCGCCTGAATGTTTCGATAAGATTCCTGTCCTCGCTGAAATGAGCGATTATTCGCACATCTATTTGTTTGTAGTCGGCTAGAATGAAGACATTGCCTTTCCGTGGTATTATGAGTTCTTTCAGCTCCTTAGGAACCTTGTGAATCGCTGGCTTACAGTAGTAAACCCTTCCGGTTATGCTATCGAGAGAGTACTCCGGATGAGAGATGCCATCTTCGTCCAGGTTTTTCTCTATTTCCCTGCAGCTCTCAATGAGAGAGTCCTCTCGCCGGTAGCACCTCAGATCTTTGGCGATTTCACAACCACCTTCGACCAGGACCTTTAAAACTTCGTCATCCACTGACCATCCTTGTTCACCCTTCTTTATGGGAGGAAGTTGTAGCTTGTCGAAAAGGATACCTGCGACCTGCGCCGGACTATTCACATTAAATATTCCCACTTGAGCAAATATTTTATCTTTCAGGGTTTCTGCCCGGACAGTCGCCTGACCCTTCCTCTTAGCCAGTAGCTCTTGGTCAACTCTCACTCCCTTTTCTTGCATTTTCCCCAAAATCTTCAAAATCTTTGGATTGTGCTTCATAATTCCCTTCTCACCATGCACAGTTTTTCTCTTCCAGATTCTAGGTTGTTAGTTATCAACAGAGGATTGTAGGTAATAATTTCCTTCATAACTAAACCCTTTAGAGGGGATATAATGATTAAGGAATACTCATAAAGTATGGTTTTATGAGTATTTATTCATAGTCTCCTCTAGAAGTTGTAATTTTGAAGAAAATACACATTTTTCTGTAGTCTTTTGACTCCCATCCAAATTAATCACCAATTTTGGAAACTTCTTTATCCCCATGACATTTTGTTGGGTATTTAACAGTCAATATGGATTTTTGCCCTCTTTTCTCATGGACAAGAAACCCCAATTTTTCCAAATTACGTCTATAATTATGATAGGTGCTGTTCTCTATACCTAGCATCTGACGTTCTTTTTTCGCCGTTGTCACAACCTTTCTCCTTGTACTTCGTTGTTGTATCCAAATATGTAACAGTAGAACCAGGGCTCCTCCCATCCTTTCCGTATACTTGGGGTCTACCAAGGTTGCCGGTATGCCTATGACCTCCTTTGCCCCCTCCTTAGAGTAATCCGATTTGATGAATTCAACTATTTCCTCAACTCTTTTTTTGCTAGCCGTCTTACTCGTGATTTTATCTTTTCTCAGTAGCAGCTCAGTCAACTTCTTTCTGTTTAATATGTACTCGTCAGTCCGAAAGCTCGTACCTTTTTCTTTTTGGGAAGGAATCTCGAGAGAGCTCTCGCCTGCCCCCATCACTGCAGGTGAGTTTGGCAAATTAGGAAACCGGATGATGATCAATGGTCCTTGGATTCTATGTTTGTTAAAGAACTCATCAGGGTCCTTCGAATCCTTGGGGAGCAAATTCACGTATATTTCAGTTCTAGTACCTTTCAACATCTCACTTCCGGTAAGTGTCTGTCTGATCTTCGCTGCCCTAGTTTCCGCACCTTGATCGAAGAAAATGTCGATCTTTATCTTGAACAGACACTGCTTCCAACGTAACGCATCTTTGAAGAGGAGCTCTTGCTGTTTCTCTGAAAAATCGTTTCCCAAGCAAGCTACAACCACAGAGTGGGCATTGCAGCGATGATCCTTCCAGTAAGATATGAGATCGAATGGTCCTTCCACAATGGTGAAATTCTTGGCCGTTCTAAGAAAAGGTTGCACTTTCTCGTAACCATAGAGAAGCTTATTCTTTGGAGTTCCTGGTAGCATTTTGTATCTATACTGTGGAGATATCTTTGCCACTTTTCTTCCGAGAAGACTTACGATCCTTAGCTCTTCATCAAAGAGGGGAAAGATTATTCTTCGGGAAAGAAAGTCTCCATAGTAGGCGGCCGGTCCTTTGATGTAATAGTTCTTGTTAATCCACCGGCTTTTGACTCCAACCAGTCTGGTAAAGAGTCCGCTTTTCTCGTACAATGGATAACTCTTGTGAAAATCGTCTTTGAAATACCAGGCTAACCCTTTGACTCGACTTCCCAGCTTGGGGGCATATCCTAGTCTGAATTCCTTCATCAAGTCCTCGTCAACCCCCCTTAGTCTCAGGTAGGCCCGAGCCTCCTCGACTTCTGGATCTTCAGAGTTCAGCAGAATATCGTGGTAGATGTGAGCGGCCCTAGTTACGATGGGTATGATGTCCTCTCGATCTTGTCCCGAATTAGTCGTCTTCACTTTGACTGGTGGATACTTGCTATCCGTTGAGGATGGGCCCAGAACAGTGGCTACCTTGCCGAAGTACTCTTCAACTTTGCGGTAAGCCTGCCCAGACCCACATTTATCCTTTCTTTGGACAAACTCGAAGATGTCAATATCAACCCTCGGCAACGTACATTGGCCAAAGCAGTGCAAGCGAACCTCCTCGGGCCTACCTTGGTAGGATTTGCAGTACAATACGAACGACCGCTCTTTGTCGTCATGGAAGGGACAATGGGTAACGTATCGGGCACCCCCTTGGTGAAACTTCAGTCCGTACCTCTTCTCCAAGAAATCCTTGGTTTTCTTCAAATATTCTCTCGTTTTAAACCTGTAAAAATCTGTGTTCATCTTTTTCTCCTTTATTACTTCCAGGTTTTTTGGTTAGTTCTCCATGTTTAGACCGAATACTTTCTAGCGAATAACAAGAGTATCAATCAAGACAATTCCTGAAATAATCACGCTTTTCGGAGAGTGGGGGTCTATCCGCGCCTCTCTTTTCATAGATTGATAAATGCGGCAATGTCACATTTGCACTTACCAAGAACAACCTTTCTTTTACGTACACCCAAATAAAAAAAGCGAGCGATGAGAAGAAGATAAACTCATCGCCCGCTTTAGTGTTACAATAGAGCCTATAACGTCTAGCTAGTTTTCTTATATGTCCTTTTGGAAAAGTACTTTAATTATTGGTTTTCTTGTTAATCCCAGTTTTCCGTAGATTAGCCGTAGCCACGGCAACTTCTCTCAATAATGGCGAACACGGAGTTAACAATTATGAGATTGGCATGCTCTTTGCTCATCTCATAAAAAAAGACTGATGGAGACAGATCAACTCCATCAGTCACTCTTATTCGCTCGACAAAATGACGTTTGCCAGATTATAATCGTTTCTAGTTATGAAAAGGCGTTTTCTTGCAAAAAAAAAGGCACAACACCACCCCATACTTTTTTGGTTCGTTTTCTTAAACCGTTCTCTTAGTTCGTTTTCCTAAATCGTTTTTTAATTTCGTTATTGTTATAACTAATAATCTTCTTTTTTCTCATGGTAACTCTTGTCAGAGATCGCAGGCCCCTGCCGAGACCTCTTGCCAGGAGGACACCGTCTCGATTCTAACCTACCTATCCCATATAACCCTAAGTGCATTATAATTATATAACAACAACAGGATTTGTCAAGGATCTGTACTCGCTGGCGACATAGGTAACACTTTTTGATAATTATTGAGGTACTCTATAGGGGACAAATAACCCAGGGATTGATGAGGACGATTAAAGTCATATTCAATAAGCCATTCAGTTAATCTCTGGTTGAATAGAAGAGGTTCAGGTGTAAAATTACCGAGCTGTATGAACTCTTTCCTCAAGGTTCTGTTGAACCCCTCATTCATGGCGTTATCCTTGGGCATCTTGACCCGGGAAAAGTAGTGAGGAACCTTAAGCTTAGTGCATGCTTCCTCAAACAGTTTAGCAAATTCTGAACCATTGTCAGTTTGGATAATCTCTATCGTCGTATCCACTAAGTAAAGAAGTCGGTAGAGGAAATCACGAGCATTAAAGGAAGAAGCTCCTTTGTACATCCTTAAAGAAGGCAAGTTTCGATGTTTTATCAATTGCGGTGAAGATATATCTTCTGAGGCCACTGCGAAACAGGGATATGGTATCAACCTGAAAGAAGAACCCCGTTATTGTCTTATTCTTAAGCTCTGTCACTCTCTTTTTCTTTTGGGCAAGTTTCCTTTTCTTCCTCAGCTTCTCATTCTTTACCGGGTGATAGTAGAGGTTGTACTTCTCTATTGTTTTCTGAATCTGCCAGCACGTTACCTTGTCAGGATAGATCTTCTCATAGAGGACTTTGAGTTTTTCCTTACCATACCGAATGTACTTCTTTCTTAGTGCCTTTATCCTTAGCTCTATCTCGAAAGGAATCATTCTCTTTCTTCTTCTCCTGGGAGCGCGAGACCTCGTCTCGAGAGTAATAAGGTCCCATCTATTGTATCTTTTTTTCCACTTGTAGAAGGTTTTTCGAGAGATGCCAAAATACCTGCAGGTCAAGGATGCATTCTTGGTCTTGTGGTAATAATCAAACCAACGAAGCCTTACTGTTGCCTCTCTAGAAAGCTTAGGGATCCGGGCTAGGCGCTTCGCACCTCTCGGAAAAACGTGAGTGATCCGCATAGGACACCCAGCATATATACCCTTCATGCTCTACCTCCTTTCCGAGGGTATATTATACCACGTGGGTGTTACCTATGTATCTCATCTTTTGCAGTTCCCCGCACTCCGCCCCCCGCCTGTTATTGTTATCATCTCCAAATTCAACCCCTATTTCTGGGCCTACGTTTTTCCTGAGACTTAGATCCAGCCTTCTTTTTAGAGGATTCACAAATTGCTGGGAATTGTTCCTCTTCACCAAAACCAGAAAATTTTCCCCGCCCTCCCGGAAGAGTTCTGCCAAAGTGGTCAGAGCAAGAATCACAACTGCCCCAATAATCATTATTCCCAGATTCAACGGAAATAGGGAGAGGGAAGATATGGTGATCTATGCTCCCAATATCATTGAGATGCCACTGGGTTTTTTTGATCTTCTTTGCCCCTCATTCGTGGGTTATGGGTGGTGGAGAGTCTCTTCCTTGCGTCCCAAACCATATAATCCGGTGTACTTTTCCCTTGTGCCTGACCTTTTCTTCCGATTCTATTAGCACCTCCAGGATTCTTGCCTAGTCACGTCGGTCTAGACCGAACATTTTCTGCTACATAACGAGAGCACCGATTCAGATAATTCGTGAAATAGCCTCATTTTTGGAGAGTGGGAGTATGCCCCGCCCCCTCTCTTCATGAAACAACTATTCTCTCCTCACCAGATCCAGTTACGAGTTATCCGGATGTCTATAAGCCAGCTCTTCCCGAAGTCTCCTTGTCGAAACGTGCGTATAGATTTGTGTTGAGGAAATGTCAGCATGTCTTAGGAAACTCTGAACATACCGCAGATCCATTCCTCTATCTAAGAGATGGGTAGCGATTGAATGTCTAATCGAGTGGGGACTGATCCTCTTAGTTATTTCTGCCTTCCTAGCATAGTAGGGGACCATCCTCTGAATGTCTCTTTTCTTTATTCTCTCACCGGCTCTCGTAATAAACAGAGCATCACCTTTAGCGTTTCTCCTCTTCTTTCTCGCGTCCAAATACTCTTTCAGAGCTTGGATGGCCTCATCAGTCATGGGGCAGTAAGACTCCTTGCGACCTTTACCCAGAACCTTAATTTGACCCTCTTTCAACTCAATATCCTCCAAGTCTAGATTGACCAGTTCTGATAGTCTTATTCCTGATGAATAAAAGAGTTTCAGAATAGCGTTATTTCTTTGAGCGTTGAAAAATTTGGTCTTAGTTCTCTTGAGCCATCTACTGCCTTCCTGCACTTTTCTTTTGAGCTCCTTTTGATAATATTTTTCCTCAAGTTTTGGTTGTTCCTTGAACCTTCTTATTTCATCCCTGGTTAGGACCGTGGGAAGTCTTCTTCTTATATGGACATCTTTGGTTCTTTTTCTCTTCATTTTGACATCACCTCATGCATGTATTTTTGTCTGGGGAAACTCTTGAAAAACAGCTACCTGTCTTGTTATCCTTCAATTGGCGCTCTGTCACATAATGCATACAGAACATTATCTTCTGACTGAAAGTGGCTGATAGAAAAAGAGCATGTCTGGGTGAACTCCTAGTTCTATCGGCTGAGCCAGTCTCTTATTGGGAAGTGGCCTACTCATTCAATTTGTTGACTTATTCTTGTACGCAGTCTATCGACATTCAAGTTCTTTCGGACCCCTTTTTTCAAAATATGAAGAAATTCTTCGGGGATCCTACTTGTAAAGGATTCGTCTTTAATTTCCATCCATTCAACATTCTTCCAACTCATAACTATGTGTCTATATCTATCCTTAAAGGTAAAGTGGGTCCTGGTGGGACTTGATACTTTGCCAAATCGCACCTTTCCATCTTTTAGTCCGATTCTGGCAAGTACAATTCCTCGTTTCAGATCTTCCAGTGTTAAAATTGGTGTTTCTTTTCCAGCTAGCCATTGCTGAAGATTTAAATGAAAACGTGTTAGACTATAAGTGGGACTTCCTACACTATTCAATGAGCTAAAATATATATTTCCCTTTCCATAATGCAGTATCCCAGCCAATGCCTCCCTGAATTTTTCATCTCTACTGACTATAATTGATTTTACATCTGAAGGTTGAAGTACAGCATATTCGTAATAGATGTGAAATTCCTCTGGGATGACATCGCTATTAACTATGTGCTCTTCATTTAAATAAGAGTCGTAGTCCCTTGTTAGCTCAACCACCCTGACTCTAAATAGAGCGGGAAGAATTGAAGGCAGTTTTTCGGGGGCCGTTACACAGACATTAACTCCTGAAAATATCCAATTTTGAAGTTTTTGTATCTGAAGTCCGGTTAACATGCCAACGTCTATTTTATCAAGGATTATCCAGTCCACTCCTGGGTTCTGGGGAAGATTCCATGTGTCTTTATTCTCTAGAAATAAAGAGCTCGGTTTTTCTCCTGATATAACATCGGGATCATACCATTCTAGTACTTGAGGAGGAATAGTGTTTATATCTCTCTCGATTAGCGTGGGAATTTCGGCTTGAATTTTTACGCTTCCAACAACCAAAGCCATAACTAGCACTATATAAAAGAATATTATGAGTTTTTTCATTTTTGCTCTCCTTTCTTTATTTTGCTTCTTCTTTCAGGTTCTCTCTATTATCACCTTGTTGCAGCATAGCAATAGGATCAAATTATTTTCCAAAAAAACAATTTATCCCCCAGCATCAATAAGCTGATCTTGATCAAGCTCTCTTCTAAATTATTCCCTTGTTCCGGTTGTTGCTGCACTTACATGGGCATTCCGACATATAATACATATTATGTGTCAAAATACTCACCTAGGCTTCCTCAAATGCTGAACTAGAAAGGCATCTAGTATCAGAAATTAAAGTATTTTGACACTTTTCCTCTTTGTGGAGTTCCACAACTGGAGCATATTTCAGCTGACGAGTCTCGATATTTATGCCAAAAGAATGGGGAAATCTAGTGAGATCGTTAAAATCTTTTCGCGGAGGTAAATACCTCCCAGCGCTAGCCAATGAGTTTTTTCGGACAGTGAGTTTTGACATCTTTTGTCCTGCTCTTATTATATCCAAGTTGTCCGTAGCCAAGTCGAAATAATCAATGAATTGGCTGAAGAACTGAAAATTCAAGTTACTGGCAGGGCCTCCGGCATTCGTATTGCTGGCAAGGTCCCTCTTTCAAGGATATGTTCCTTTTCTTTCATGATCCCTTGGTATACTCTTCCAGTCTTTCCCGGTTTCCAATGACCTCCTGCCATTCATCCTCACCCGCAAGGGGTGGGGTTTTCTGGCAAATCTTATGACAGGTCAAAACACCTGGCTCAGCTCTGTTAGAGTCATATGCACCGTCTCGTTCCAGTTCAGGCAACAGTTCTTCAAAGCCTAAATCATGCTTCGGCCAGGTTAATGTCTCGTTCATAGGCTTTCTTATCCCGGGCTCTATTGTAAGTCTTGTTCTTGTTATAGAATTGGCCAGGATGACTGGACTGTTTTTTCTTAGGAAAATTCTTCCTTAATGACTTAAATCTTAGTCTCATTTTTCTTACCTCCCTCATTTTTAAATAAAAAAGCGGGAGGATAAGCTGGATAGCAACTTATCATCCCGCATCTATACAACATAAAGCAAACTAGACGCTCAGCCTAATTGCAGTGAATCCTCAAAGAATGAAAACTGTAAAAGCGCTCCTTTGCATCTTTCCAGTCTTCTCTTCCTCACTTTATGACATCTACCTCGCCTTATCTATACCTTCCTTCCTAATCTTAAGCTCACACCTAGCAATCCTGGATATTGAGTAGGTGCCCTGGTTGCTGCGGCGAAGCTCTCTTTATTCTTCCACCTGCCACTTTATACATGAGATAGATTTCCACTACTCTTTTCTATACTGTCCCTTTTTTATGACATAAGGAGTTGTATTCACAGAGTCTACACTCCCATCGGTCATTGCGAGGAAAGATCTTCTCCTTCAGTATCTCGTGGTAGGTTCTCTTAATATCTTTTTCCACGGCAAAGACTTCAGCCTCCTCACCCATAATAACCCTGGTATCAAGATCTCTTAGGTAAAGAAGTTCAGCTCTAAGTTTCTCTCTAGGAACATTATTTTGAGTGAGAAGTCCCAAAATGTAGGAGTTTAGCTGCCAATGGTTCTTTACCTTATTCCTGGCTACCTTATTCCTGCTAGTTTTGTAGTCTATAATCATCCATAAATCTTTCGATGGGATATAGGATAGTCTGTCCATTTTAGCCACGAAAGGAATTCCACTGGGAGTGATAATCTTGAGAGGCAGTTCAATCCCCTTTATGATCTCATCTTCTGGCCGATTGCTTTTCCACTCCTGCCAATTATTCATTAGATCTAGTCCCAATGAATATTCAGGAAGATCGGTGAACCCTTTTTCAGCCTCAGCTAACTTGATATAGGTCTTCAGGGGGTCTTTCCCATTTTGTTCCGCCTCGGCTATAGCACCATGGACGAGACTGCCAGATAGAAGACTAATTACCATATCAGTTGGCTCTGCCTTACGTATATAATAAAGATAGTATCTATATCTACAGGCATCAAACATGTCTTTTTTGCTGTAGGAAAGTGTTAGTTCACTCATTTTTTGTTTTCTCCTCTAAAGTATTTTTAAATCGAAGGTATTACTCAGATGGTAAAATATACATCTAAATTTTTTCTGGCAAAAACTCCCTAACTGAGATAGGGACCTTTTTCAAATTTGAGCAAAGTTTTAACAGATCAACGTCCCTGTTCAATTCTTAAAGTTCCCAACCAAGTTAAACAACTTGGACAGTAAGCATCGTAAACTTCATGGGTTTTATCTGATAAAGCCTTATCTTTTGCTACATCTACAATTAATAGATTATCTCCACATTCGTCACATCCAATAATTCCCTCAAATCTTTTGTCAAATGCATTAATTATTCTTTCCTGGTAATACACGCTCATTTTTTATTTTCTCCAAATAATTTAAGTTGTTTATTTACTGCACTTAGAGCTACCATGCAGGCATCGGCCTCGTCTTGAGTTAATTCTTGCCCTAGAATTTCCTTAATTCTTTTTCTAATTTGAGATTTTGTTGCATCTCTTTTTAGTCCTAACTTGCATCTTGCACTAACACTCGAAACTGGGACTGCTCCAACTCCTGTAATTTCACAAATCTTAGTACAAACCACTGCTGCTACTTGAGATAAAATTTTTGCTATATTACTGTTTTTCCCAAAATAGGGTTCTTCATAAACAACTTTTTCTATTCTCGGAACAAAAGAGAATAATACTTTTCTAACAAAGAATCCTGCTGCCGATTGAATAAAAAGCAATTTCTCTGGACCACTTAATTTTTCTGGTGGTTTGATTACTTCACTTCTAATATATTTACCATTAGTATCTATGGCTGCGAGACCACAATGATTGATACTCGGGTCCACCGAAATAATTAATGCTCTTTCTTTATCGGCCACGTTTATTCCTAGATTCAATCTTAATACAAGTTACTCTATATCCTTTATCTATCTTTGCTGTACTATTTATATTCGGTACTTGGTCTCCGAAATTTATGTCTCTCATTTCATTCCAGTAGCACTTAATTTGCTGGCCATTTGGTAAAGTATCATATACTCCCATTTAACTCTCCTCTCTGGTTTTGTCCTCTGGGATTGCACTTTTTATATCAATTCTGATAAGATTTCCCAGCACTTTGTAAGTAGTTATACTCAAAGGAATATCTTCCCAATGAAGTTTTGTTGCTCCTTTTTCTATGTGATCCAGATGATTTTGTATTATTGTTAATATTCTTGAAGTATCCATGCATTCTCCTTTAATAATTATGATTCCTCATCTCGGCCTTTTTCGTATCTTCTATTTTTCTAAAGTTAACTATTTGAGAATTTATTGCGTCTGGGATCTTGTCTAGAGTCATGGCATATGTTTCAGCCTTTTCTATTTTTTTCTTTAATTCTTGGAGTTCCTCATCTTCAGCTAGGGCTACTGCTCTTTTTTCTGCTAAAGTTCTCCCCTTTTTTTCTTTTGCTATCTCATCCAGTTTTTCTTTAAATATTTTCTTCTCTCTTTCTGCTCTCATAGACCATATATTTAATTCTTTTTGTAGGTATATTTGATACTGACCTAGAGTAATTAGGATTTTATCAATATCTTGTAGACTTAGAGCATCAATATCATTAGGGGAGAGAGCTAAATACTGTTGTATGTTGTTTGTTTTGCGCAGTTTATCTAGGCCCCAATGGTTAAGTTTTGTTTTAAGGCTCATTTCAGTAAACTCTTATTTATTTTATCCTTGAGAACATTTTGATCCAACTCACTTTCTCTAATCTCAATGAGAGTTATATCATTAAGTTTACACCATTTTCTCTTTCTTCTATCTCTTTGTTGTTGCTGAATAAACTCTTTCTTATTTTTCTGAAAATAGGGATTATGTTCATCGTGCTGACTTCCTTGGAACTCGAATGCTAAAGATAATTTTTTGCAGAAAAAATCCAGACTTAAATTATCTCCCATATAGAACTGTATAGTGGACCCCAAAATTCGGACAATGTGCTAAGATACAGGTGAGGTCAAAAAGGAGGATCTGACTATGGGGACCATAAGGAAAAAGCATCCAGTAACTTTCAAGGCCAAAGTGGCTTTGGAAGCCATCAAGGAAGAGAAGACATCGGCAGAACTAGCCAGTGAGTATGGAGTTCATCCGGCGCAGATCAGACGGTGGAGAAAGACAGTGAAAGATGGAGTCAAGGACCTGTTTGTAGACAACCATCAGCGGAAGGATAAGGAGAAGAATCTCCTGATTGAGGAGCTCTATAAAGAGATTGGTCGACTCAAGGTTGAAGCGGATTGGCTTAAAAAAAAATGTGGACTTACCAGTGAAGGAGAAGATCTTGCTTATCGAGCGCCCAGGTAATATCATACCGATAAGTAGACAGGCAGAGCTCTTAGGAATAGCGCGCTCAACGGTGTATTATGAACCGGTAGTTGACACCTATACCTTGGAGCTGATGAGATTAATTGATGAAGAGTATACCAAGACCCCCTTCTATGGCTCGCGCAAAATTACTGCAGTCCTAAGGAGAAAGGGGTATAAAGTTAACAGGAAAAGGGTACAAAGATTAATGAGACTGATGGGTATTGAGGCCATCTATCCGGGGCCTAATACAAGCAGGGCCGATCCCGGTCATAAGATATACCCATATCTTTTGAGAGACCGGCAAATTACCCGAGTTAATGAGGTATGGGGTACTGATATTACTTACATCAGAATGAAGCACGGCTGGTTATATCTGGTGGCCATAATGGACTGGATGAGCCGGTATATTCTCTCTTGGGAACTGTCCACTACCCTGGAGGTTGACTTCTGTATAAGAGCCTTAGAAAAGGCATTTTCTTTAGCCTTTCCTGAGATCTTCAACTCTGATCAGGGCTCTCAGTTCACCAGTGTAGATTTCATCAAGAGGCTGCAAGAAAGGAATATCCAGGTTAGCATGGATGGAAGAGGCAGAGCCATGGATAACGTCTTCACTGAAAGACTCTGGCGCTCAGTAAAATATGAGGAAGTCTACCTCCACGACTACCAGACGGTTCAAGAGGCAAAAGAAGGAATCAGCAAGTATCTTGGCTTCTACAACCAGGAGAGGCCACATCAGTCACTTGACTACTGGACACCAGCTGAGGTATACTATGATAGTAGGAATCAGAAAAACATACCTATCTGTAACCTAACTTTGGCTAATTAGTGTCCGACCAATGGGGTCCACCCCATTTCGATATTGGTGATTCAACGTACACTGGTGCTCAGATTGGAACTCTCAAGGGCAAAATTGATTTTGATGGTATAGCCCCATATCTTGGGTTAGGTTGGGATACCTCTTTTGGCAAAAACAAAGGCTTCGGTTTTCTTTTTGAATTAGGTGCAATTTACCAAGGTTCGCCAAAGGTTGATCTTTCTGTCGATGGTCCGATTGCGAGTGATCCAACCTTTCAAAATGACTTAGCTACAGAAGAAAACAACCTCCAAAGTGATTTAGACGAATTCAAAGTTTATCCTGTCATAGCAATTGGATTAAGCTACAGATTTTAGGAGTGACCGGAGGAAACTGTAGGAAATTATGGACACAAACTATTAAAAGCCTAACAAATCACTGCACCCGACACCTGGCCATGGTGCTTAATCGAAAGTTTTTGGGTTAGCAATGTCTTTTCCTCTTACCCAATCTCCGGAATGGCCAGAAGCGGGTGAGTTCAGTCGTTAGCCAGCCCTACCAGGTTGAGGTGAAGATGATGAGGAGCATGAAGCGGACTCTGCTCTTATTGCTATGTCCCAATCCTGTAGCAGCCTGCAACTCTACACCCGGAACGGCGAGGACTATAGCAACACCAACTGTAGCACCAGTCCCGGTTGCTACTTCTCCGTCAGCACCGACGCCAACGCAAACGATGACAGTGATCCAAACTGCTACCTTCACGCCAACTCTACTGCCCGTGCCTCGTTTCACGGTTGGCAACAGGCCATTTGAATTCCTAGGTGCGTTCATACCCGTAAAAGAGGGACAGCGACCATTATTATTATTGACAGATTGAGCCGCTGTATCTAGACCCTTGACTTGCCACGGACATCAAGGGCTGTACCGACGGGTTTTCCTCATCATGTTACTCAGAGGGGAAATTATCAGCAACGTGTTTTTGAAGAGAGCAATGATTTCAGACAGTATCTGCCATGGCTTAAAGATTATACTCGAAGAAACTCTTTGAAGATATGGGCATATTGATGGGGAATTAGACCCTATTCTATCTCAAGATTGTCCTTTGGTTAAGGAAACAAGGGATTGGTTGGAGTATTTAAAGGAAAAGGATGATAAGGTGATGGTAAATGAGGCAAGAAGTAGTACCCGGACTGGACGTCCTTGCGGAGACGATGGCTTTATAAGCAGAGTGAGAGGGGCTAC
>Ga0209979_1000407_pt1 | contig 60330 bp, 49 predicted proteins | sample AnhtaG_FD_183114 | JGI IMG/M metagenome (GOLD analysis project Ga0209979, IMG submission 183114) | Deep subsurface microbial communities from Anholt, Denmark to uncover new lineages of life (NeLLi) - Anholt_01485 metaG (SPAdes) (version 2) | ecosystem: Environmental > Aquatic > Marine > Oceanic... | reverse complement strand
AGTGTCCCGCTGTTACATCCGAAGACTCTCGCCCGAGCCAACTCCTAATGCGGTCTAATCAGCAGCGATAATCCGCTATTATGTTTTGACCGCCATTCGAAGCTATTCTTCGGCGAAAGGCTCCGCCAAGCTGTCTCGCACGATTCAGCACTCTGCTCTCAAATTCTGTACTTGAGATAGTCCTTATACTCGTCGGCCTGGGATTCAGGGATCACTCGCATACCAGGAGGTACCCCTCGATCATTGTGCGGTATGTAGGCAAATAGTGGCTCAGCTTCTTCACGCTTGTCTGCACGCTCGGAAATCTGTTGTTCGAGGCGATGCAGGGTCATCAGATCTTGAGGAGATGCCCTGAGATTTCCTTTGGCAAGATGCGTTATCATGCGAGCCAAAGCCGCGTCCAGGAATCTGATACCGCGTTCAACTTCCTCTGATTGAGCATCAGCAGTCTGTTCCGGTTTGTCTTCGGCTTGCCAGGCGATTCGATGATTCAGTCGTTCCCGCCAATCGAATTTTTGAGCCCAGCGCTTAATCGTACTGATAGACATACCGAACTTCTCGGCCACAGCTGCATGGCTGCGCTCATCTCCCATCGCGCAGTAGATTTCAAATGCGCATTTCTGGTAACCTCTTTCCATTGGCCAGCGCTTCCTACCGAACATTTGTCATTCTCCTATCAGTGCTTTTGTTGACATCTCATCTGAGGAATTGTGCTCAGCGTATTGTTCCGTGTATCTCACAGAGCTCCTGATTACTTGTCATAGTCGATAATCATGACATTTATGCCACCGCTGGTTGCTTGCCGATCCTTCTTGTCATCAAGCAGCTCCGCCGCCGCCAAACGCGCTTTCATCAAAGAGATTAGCTGCCTGACAGTTGGACTCTGTTTCCCTCCGGCAAGACATTTCAGGGTCCATGCTTTCGCCACTCGGGCTAGTTTTGACAGCCGTTCGTTTGTATTATGCACGTCAGCGTCAAGCGACATCTTGAGTGTCCGTATTTGTTTTATGTCTGTTTGGTCGATCCGTTCTCGCCAGGCATATATGCGGGACCAGTTCTTGACGGTTCTAATCGAGACGTTAAGCTTCTCGGCCACTGCTGCATATCTCCGCTTGTATCCTAGCCCGTAGTAGTAGTCGAGGGCCGCTTTCTGCTTGTCATTCTCCGGTCTGTGTTTGGTCTCATCGTTCATTTCTGAATTACCTCCGAAGCTTGATCGTGGCCGCCGTCTACTAACTGGGCCTTATTGCCGGTGTATGTCTCCCAGCGCCGAACAACTACATCGCAGTACTTGGGCTCTATTTCCATGGCGAAGCAGCGCCGGCCCAGCTGTTCACACGCTATGAGGGTGCTGCCCGAGCCGACAAAGGGATCAAGCACATTCTCCCCCCGGATTGTGGAGTTTCTCAGAGCTCGTGAAATAAGCGCCACCGGCTTCTGCGTCGGATGCCGGTAGTCACCTTCCCGATCGATATGCCAAACAGTGGTCTGGGTGCGATCCTTGATCTTGCGATGTCCCTTCCCGATCCAGCCATATAGCATCGGCTCGTGCTGTTCTCGGTAGTCGCCCCAGCCCATGGAGGCCGCCTGCTTGACCCATATTATGGTGGCAGCAAGATGAAACCCAGCCGATAGGAATGCCCGTTCGAAGGCGACCCGTACACCAGCGGCACTGATGCCATGACATACGTACGCTGTGGCTCCTGCGCGACAAACGTCGGCGGCATTGCCAAGGGCCTTCATCAGGAATGCCTCCATGTCACTTGAATTCAAATCGTCGTTGCAGATATCCCCCCAGTCGCCCTTCTTGCGACCCCGGCTGTGGTAATCGACGCCGTAGGGAGGATCGGTAATGAGACAATCCACCTGCTGACTATCGACCAGCCGCTTCAGATCATCGCCTCTGGTGGCATCGCCGCACAACAGTCGATGTTCGCCCAATAGCCATAAGTCGCCAGGCTTGGCGGTAGCTACAGTCGGCAGTGGAGGTGCTTCATCGGCTTTCTCCTCGTCATCCTGGTGGTTCCAGTCCAGGATGTTGGTCAATTCCATGTCGTCGAAGCCAAGTGAGGACAGATCGAAGTCGACGTCCGCGTTCAGCTCGGCAATGATCTTGTTGAGCAAGTCCGGATCCCACTCGGCGATCTCAGCAGTCTTGTTGTCGGCGATGGCGAAGCCGGTGAACTTGGACTCCACCAGACCGGGTACTCTAATCACTGGAACTTCGGTCAGTCCAAGCTTCCTGGCCGCTTTCAGGCGGGTGTGACCAGCGGCGATGTTCAGTTCCGTGTCGGTGACAATCGGGTTATTGAAGCCGTAGGCCTGGATGGAGCGAGCCACCGCATCTACAGCTGGATCATTGACGCGTGGATTCTGCGGATTGGGTTTCAACTTATCAATCCGGATGTGTTCAATCTGTATCATGATTACTCCCTTCCTGGGTTGTGTGAGTTCCGCCCATACCTGGATCGGCCGTAGTGCCGACCTGATCAGTACATTGAAGCGGGCGGATCGTCCCTTTGTCTTTACATCCTTTCATTTCAGACTCATCTAATGACCGTTGTCTCGAACCAACCGTTGCTGGCATTTTTCTCAACGGTCATTTCTCATTAACACAATCATATCTACGACGTGTCGTTCTTGCGCGTCGCTGTTGTGCGCTGGCAAGATAGCCTGATTTCAAACGGTCGGAGAGTGGCAGTTTGAGAGATTAAGGGAGCACGTTTGTGGAATTTTCGCCACGGACCATCGGGCGTCATCTGGGAGATCAGTACGCAGCAACTGTGTGATCTCAAGATCGTCCTTGTGACGGCTGTAGATTTCCTTCACATTGTCGGCCGTCAACATCCAATGTGGATCGTTGATTATGGCAGCCACCAGCGGCGCTGCATACGCGTACAAGCTGTGCCCTTCGATGCACTCTTCTCGCGCGCTTGGGCGCGCGGCCTGGCGGACATGATGCTGGAGATGGATATCATCGGTGAGAACAGCTTGGACCGGCGTCTCGAACCGGTGCGGATGGGCAGCGCGCAGGAGTTTCACCGTGTAGACGATCATATGCGAGCGGGTGCGAGAATCTTTGCGCTTGTAGCTGGTATGTGAAAACAGCCGGTCACGGCCGCCCAGGACCTCCGAGTGAAAGACACTGTTGAGCAACGGATCGCGGATCAATGCATGGAGGAACGGATCCAGCGCCGCGCGCTGCAACGTCGTGTTGCGTCTGTCCTTGCTGCCCATTCTCATGAACGGCCTGAGGATGTCGACATGGAAGTAATCAATCCACTGACCATAAAACCTGTAAACGGCTGGCCGCAACCCTTCCAGTATCCGCGCTGCCCAGTAAACGGTCATGTCTACTCCCGCTCGCTTTTCCCAGATCCGTCGCTTCGTCAACGTCACGTGGGCGTTCCAGATCAGGCTGAAGACGGGTCCGTGGATATTCAGCTTTCGGGTGTAGCAATCTACGATGTGCCTAAAGTCTTGGGTTGGGCTTTCCACATCAGATGGGAACTGCGCTGGCCAGCGGACGCCGGGCAGGTCGGGCAGTTGTTGTGGCGGCGTCTGCCAGAACTCGGTCTCAAGACGCTTCAAGTACAGGAAAACCTCTCCCAGCAATGCGTCCGCATCGCCGGGGGGCGCGCACAGGTTGGGGCAGAATCGTGTCTCAAAGGACCGTTGAAGGGCTGCGCTCATCCTCGTGTGTTCCGGACCGGGGATTGCGACATGGGTAAAGAAACCGGATCTGCTGATGGGTTGATTCAGCCAGTGGTCTGACCCCAGCTCCTCCTTGACACACGCCCTGAGATACTCGGTACGTAGGATGTGATGAGCAACCCCCTTGAAGCGCCCACGACCAACCTTTGCCGCCGCATTCTCCAGCTGTTCGTCAGAGACCGTCTTGGCGCTAACGAATCGCTTCAAGCGTTGGGCTTCTGCCTCCAGGTCACGCCGTACAGCTGGTGTGAGGTACGTCAGCGCCTTACGATCTCCCCTGGCGTACCGCATCTCAAGACACTCCTGCCATACCAGAGAAGTCCAGATGTCTTCGTAGAGCTCTGTCCACTCCAGGAACACATCCTTCTGTCGCCTCGTTGACAACCAGAGCCACTGCTGTTCACTTACTGCCAGGTCACGTGAAGGCCTCTGTGGTGATAGAGTAAGCGTATACCCCAAGCACGCGACCAGGTAAGTGCATGCAGTCGCAGTCATCTTAAAGTCCCTGGTGCCCCCAAGTGAATGTTCCGCAACCTCCCACATGAGTGGTGGAAGATCCTCAATGGCGGGTGGGCGGCAACGGAGTTTCTCTCCCTCTCGCTCAAGCCTTTCCACTGTCTCTACAGGCAAGCGCTTACGGTAGTCTCTGATTACTCTTTGCCGCTTTGACTGGGAGAGAGCTCTAAGAAGCCCGTCAGGCGACGCGGGCACGAACTGCAGAGCATGCCATTCGATAAGTTGATCGATCTCCGCACGCTTCCAGCGGAAGTTCCTGCGGCGCGCCGATGATCTCTTAGTCCGCTTCATCTACACCTCCGATAATCAGGCCACATACGCTGACGGTACTGACAGGGCAGATTATTCACATAAACTGCTCAATTGTCACTCGTATGTCGATCACATTCTTGCCTGGGCAAGGTCTGATCAGGAATCGGAACGTTCCCCTATTACGGATAAGTGAGGTGGACCGAGCAACCACATTGCCTTTCGAACGCGCTTATTGCCCTGTATTTCCGGAGCCTAAGCCGTAACTGGCTGGAACGTGGCTAGTTAGGCCATGAAAATACTGCCCAAAGGCCGATTCTTTCGCTTGACTTCTGGGGAAGAATATCGATCAGGTACGGTGGCAATATGGCCGTAACACTAACCCTAACAAGGAGTTATGACATGACAAGCAAAGAGCGGAAGAGCCCGGGCTGGCAGCGTATCGCCGAGCTGCAGAAGATGGAGCTGGGAGAATTGCGGGCAGAGTACGGACGGGTCTTCGGTAAGACGACAAAGTCCCGCAGTCGCAAACACCTCTACACCATCATCGCCAGGAAACTGCAGGAGACGGCTGAACAATCAGAATCCCACAAACCGCAGAAATCGGCCCTGACCTCAAAGTTCCAGCCCAAGCGGAAGCGATCGAAGCAGAGCGGCCGGAAGGGCAAGAGCCAACAGCGGCAACCGCGGAAACGGCGTTCACGGCCCCTTGGGGCAACCGATCCCCGCCTGCCCAAGGTCGGAACGATCATCACCAAGATCTACAAGGGCAAGAAAGTCAATGTCAAGGTCCTGGACAACGGCTTTGAGTATGCTGGCAGACAGTTTCGGTCGCTGTCGGCTATTGCCCGGGAAGTGACCGGATCGATCTGGAACGGCTACCTGTTCTTCGGGCTGACGCCTCGACCGAATAAGAAGGGCTAACAGCGATGGCTTTTCGTAGTACCGGCCGGTCTGTCACTGCCAAGACGCTCGTTTCAACGCCGGTCGTCCGCTGTGCCGTCTATACCCGGAAGTCAACCACGGAAGGACTTGATTCTGATTTCAATACCCTGGATGCGCAGCGGGAAGCGTGCGAGGCATACATCATCAGCCAGCGGCTGGAAGGGTGGGTTTTGGTATCAAACCGGTACGACGACGGCGGCTTTACCGGCGGCAACGTCGATCGGCCGGCACTGCGGAAGCTGCTTTCCGACATCCAGAACGGTCAAATCAGTTGCGTGGTGGTCTACAAGGTGGATCGCCTCTCCCGATCTTTGTTGGACTTCGCTAAGCTGATGGAGGTCTTCGACCAGCACCGAGTCGCCTTTGTCTCGGTCACCCAGCAGTTCAATACCGCCACCTCGATGGGCAGGCTAGTTCTTAACGTTCTTCTGTCCTTTGCCCAGTTCGAACGGGAGATCATCTCCGAGCGAACCTCGGACAAGATGTGCGCCGCCCGGCGCAAAGGGAAACTCCTGGGAGGACCGCCGGTCCTGGGCTACGATATCGACCGGGACCGTAAACGCCTGGTGCTGAATCCCGTGGAGTTGCAAATGGTCAAGAGGTTGTTCGATTTATATCTCAAGATGGAGTCGATGCTGGAGGTGGCTAAAGAGGCCAATCGGCACGGCTGGCAGACCAAATCACATACCAGCAAGAGCGGCAGGAAGCGGCCCGGGCGCTGTTTCAACAAGGTCGACGTCCAGCGGGTATTGACTAACGTGACCTACATCGGTCAGATCAACCACAAAGGGGAGATCGTGCAAGGGGAGCATCCGCCAATCATTGAGAAATCTGTATTCCAAAAGGTCCAGCAGTTGATCAAGCACAATCGGCACGCCGGGGGCAAATCCTACCGACACCAGCACAACGCCTTACTCAAGAAGCTCTTGCGCTGTGGTAACTGTAGCGCCGCCATGGCCCACACCTATGCCAAGAAGAAGAACAAGCTCTACCGCTACTACCTTTGCACAACAAAGCAGAAGCAGGGTAGGGAGACCTGCGACACGCCCCCACTGCCCGCCCAGGAGATCGAGGATCACGTTGTCGAGATGGTCAAGCGGATCGGGAAGGATCCGGAGTTAGTACAGCAGGCCTTCACCGAGACCGTGGAGCAAAGAAAGAGACAGCAGGCAAGACTCGAGCAGGAACAACGGGGACTACTTGAAGAACGGCGGCAATTGGAGAATAAGATCGAACGGTTGGTGTCTGCGATTGACTCCTGCAATGCGCCTCTGGCCACGATCGGGGAGCAGCTGAGAAAGGCAGAGGAACTCGTTAGTCAAATTGAGCGACGGCTCGCCGAGATCGATGAAGAACTGGATCAGCTCGAATCAGAGGCTGTCGACAGGGAGCACCTGGTCGCTGTCCTCGAACGGTTTGGATTATTATGGGAGGTATTGACAGAGAACGAAAAAGCACGACTCGTGAATCAGCTCTTAGAATCGGTCGTGTACGATCCTGCCAGCAGTAGAATTTCACTGGTCTTTCAACCCAGAGCGCCAAGCATATCGAGTCGAGGGAACTGAGACAGAACCGGCGAGTTCGAGTCTAACCAATTCGGGATTGACCATCCGACACAAAGAAATCTAAGACTCAGCTTCTGTCGGAAGCAGCTTAACAAAATGCACAGGAATCGGGGCAGATCCGCTGGCTCAAGGACACTCAGAAACTGAGATACGCGCTCTCGAGGTTTGGGCTTCGAATTCATAGTACGATCCGAAAAGCACTCACCATGACTGGGGTAAGCTTCCCAAGCGTTGAGAATTCAACGGGCCATTCCGACCTCCAGAGAGCACTAGCCCTCGCCCACCTGGCGCAGGATCACCTAAAGGACACCGTTGGCGAACTGTCGTTCGATTAGTCCAGAATCAGCCAGTTCGAGTCTCGTCCACCCCGCCTTTTCTATCCTATTGGCATACAAGTGATTAGCCGGGCACTATAAGCCGACATCACTCTCATAGAAATTGCTGCCTTTGGCGCCCCACTTGACTGCCAAGGATCTGATACTATGATTGCTATCCTGCCAAAACTGGGGAAACACCAAAGTTGGTGAGACCGCTTTATTTAGGTATGCCAATTTATGCGGTTTGATAAAAGCAACAATCACTTTCATGGTAGTCACTCCTTTTTTTCTATTTGAGCCAGCTTGGCTTCGGGATACTTCGCAAACCAGCGATAGATCGACGGTATGACCAGCAGCGTCAGAATAGTTGAAGTTATCAATCCTCCAACGACTACAATCGCGAGCGGTCTCTGTACTTCACCGCCCACCCCATTGGAGAAAATCAGCGGGTAAGTCCAAGACCGGTTGTCATGGCAGTCATGACTAACCCCTTTCTCACATGCCAAATCTACAAAACCACGTCTTAACTTCAAGTCCACCGTGTCCGGATTAGGCTGAAACGACACACTGACTGAGAACATCCCTGGATACTCCTTTGAAATCAGACTGATCAGCCCTCATATTAGGATCAGTTGCGAGCTAGTGATTCTGTCCTGGTTTTGTCAAAGTATTTAGTTTCCTGTTCAGCCGGTGTTTGTCGGCCAATCGACTTGTGTGGCCTTTCTGTGTTATAGTCATTCTGAGCACTTAAATGGGGTTCTACCTTTCAGCGATAATGGGGTCGGTGGAAGTTGTAGAAGCCTTCTCAAACTTCTATTTCTGTCCAGGTGCTACCCGAAGAAGGTGATTTCCCGGGTAGGGCTTGTGATTAGTAAGGCTAACAAATCTGGGCCGCTCTGCCGACAAAATAAGTGAGTGTGCAAAGTCTGAGCAATGCGAAACAGAGTTATCTGGTGTAACCAAATGGAAACTCTTGAAATCATTATCCTAATAGGTTTAGTGGGAACTGTTGCGTTAAACCTCGCACTCGCACTGTGTGGCGTCCGGCTGTGGAAATCGGTGCAGAAGCTTGTCAATAGTAGTGCACGAGATGACATCAAGGATGAGTTCACCATCCTCCCTATCCCTGACAGGCCGGAGAGCATTCCTTCACCACACGAACCCGTCGGGCCAGAACCAGCTTTGGGATCACTATTCGATATGATTAGCAAACATGACGCTGACGATCTGGAGCTCGAGGAGGAGGAAGTTGACGAAACAGACCATATCAAGGAAACCATCGAGGAACGGCTGCTAACCAGGGATTTACAGCGGGTGAAGCAACAGTCAATTCCAACAATCACGATCAAGGAAGAAGCTGAGACCGCAGCTGATTATGACCGGTAGCGCGTCAGAAGCTAAACCCTAAGGAGACTCACCGTGCTTGTTGCGCTAATAACGTATTTCAACTCTATAGACTTGGTTGCTAAACCACTCACAATCCTGATGCTAATCTCCGTATTCATAGCGGCGCACTTTGGATTGTTGAAGTTCCTAAGTGAATCGCTTCGAAAAACAAAAAGCCAGTGGGAACGCCAGGAGCGGATTGACAGTCTGGAGTTCGCTACCTGGGTTGAGAGATTTGCTTTCTGTGTTGGAATCGTATCGGCGTTTGCCGTGGGCTTAACCCTTATTAGGTGGATCTATCCCTGCCATGGAAGTAATCACACTAACATAATCTGCCAGGCAACAAACACTCTTATCCCCCTTCTGACGGTTTCCATACTCTCTTCACTATGCTTCCTGACCGTGGTCGCCGGAGATGGCGTGTTCCGGCGCGAGTCCAAGCGCCTAAAGAGTTCCCTGGCTGGGATCGATGCCGTGGTTTGCTTCAAGAATGGCCGTCGGCTAACGGGCGGATTGTACAACCTCAATGTGATCAAGGGGTACCCCTACTTCAGAATGCGTCTGAGTGAAGGGAATAACATGTGGATCGATTCAACCAAAATCGCCGCTATTTTCCTGCTTCGAAGTAGTCACTCCGAGAAAGCACTGCCAGAACAAGAGTTTACCGAGGGTCCTCGCTCGCTTGTTCTGAAGCTTGGTGCGGGTGAAACGTTCGAGTATTCGCACTATTTTGAACAGTCAGGATTCCACGTTTTCCGATGCTACAAGAAAGACACTAATACACGATGTGTCATAGCTCCCAAGGCAAAAGTAGACTTCCTTTAATGGATTTTGGTTAACACGCTGGCTCCAGGCTGGCAAAACACCCACTTCACCATCTTCACATCGTCCTAGGGAAGTACTCGACGACGGGACCTAAAGAGCGATTGTAGTCCTTCGGAGTGAGCTTTCTGTAACTTTTATGCGGCGGTGTTGTAAATAATCAAGTTGATAAAATCATCTCGTAGCCCTTAGCTTGCCTCAGTTTAACAGGAAAGTGAACCGAAAAGTTCTGTGTTTGGTAACGTCAACCCCTGGCTGTCTCGTCATAGGTACCTCTCTGGGGGAATTTACACAGGCACAATTGAGTGGAGGAATGCTGCCGGTGAGGTTACCAACAGTATCGGTATTCAGGTTTCGGTCAACGAGATGGGCCACGGGACAAGCTTCGTCAGGCTCTTTTACACCCAGACCAATACCGTCACAAATCAGAAGACGGACTTAGATTACACAATCGAGCTGGTTACCACTCCCTGCAATTTTGGTGGCGTGCGCTACTAGTTTATCTGTCCCCTGATATTCCGTTCTTTGGAGAGTCTGCCAACGCACTACTCAAGTCGCTGAAACTGCCAGGAATATCGTTTGAAACGCTTCTGAGAGCAGCGTAATGCTCAGCCACATAACGGCTTACACATGCACGGTCCTGAGAAATTCCGAACAAACTCGAGTAGTCGGAAGCATCGTTAGGAGTTCAGTGGGCGGGGAGTCCGAATCCCTTTCAAAACCTGCGGCTTGACTTTTTTATCTTTCTGTTTAGCCATCAATTTTGCCTGAGCTATACAATGTTACACAGGATATTAATATAGAGGTTTTAGACAGAGAAAAAAAAGGATTTTTTGGCATCTCGCCAGCGAACAGCGTCCATAAGAAAAGTCTGTAAGGTCCGAGGTGAAACAGAGATTGACAAATCACTGATTCTGTGTTATTTTGTAAATAACATTTAAGAGACCGTTCATGAAATCATCTACATACACATCGTACCGGACCTTGTTTCCATTCTTACTGACTGCCTTCATGTCGCTTTGGCTGGCTATGTGCAGCCGCGATCCGGTGTCGGGCGGTCATGATGTCCTTGAATACGAGATCCGAATCGGAAGGTCTGAAAACACTATACAGGGTTCCCATGAGTACATAGACGTAACACTGGACAAAGCTGCTGGTGAATTTGGTGGTTTTGACTTTCTGCTTGCCTATAATGCCTTAGCACTAAACTTCATTCAAGCCACACCGGGTGACTTCTACGATCAGTGCGACTGGGAGTACTTCACCTACCGCTACATGGCACCCGGCCACTGCGGCCTGGAGCCTCCCAGCAGGCTGTTACGTGTAGTGTGTATAGCAGAGACCAACAATGGCCCGTATCATCCCAGTTGTTTCCTGCCTGACTCTCTACCGGCTGTTCTATTCACCATTGATTTCCTCGTCACCGACGACCGCACCTGGGAATGCCTGTTTGTCCCCATTAGCTTTTTCTGGTGTAACTGCGGCGACAACACGATAGTCTCACGACGTGTAGACACCTTTTTCCTGTCTCGCTTCGTCTACGACTCAGCGGGAGTTGACATCACTCAAGATGATTCTCTCCCGACTTACTTTGGTGCTCCCTCGGAGTGTCTTAAGAATGACGAACCGTATCCGCGCTTCCAAACAGCCCACCTCGTCGACTTCTACAACGGGGGTGTGGAGATTTTCTGCGTCGATCCTTATATCGATATCACAGGAGACATAAATCTCAATGGAATAGCGTATGAAATTGCAGATCTGATCCTGTTCACCAATTACTTCATCTATGGCATGGCCGTTTTTCACATCAATTTAGACGCTCAAATCGCCGCTGCGGACATGAATGGTGACGGCTTGCCGTTAGATGTCGCCGACCTTGTGTACGGCGTTCGGGTGCTTAGAGGCGAGATTGTCCCGGACCCGCCCTATGATACCACCTCATCCTTTCCTGCAAAGTTTATACAGCATACCGAAGCCCGTACAGTTGAGGTTATCACGCCGGACACCCTACGGGCGGCGTTGCTCGTGTTCGAAGGGTGGGCGCCGTTCTACTCTCTAAGCCCGAACATGGAGATGATGTATGGCGGTTTCGATGGATATAAGACGCGGGTTCTGATATACTCGCTGTCAGGAGAGTCCTTTGTGCAGGGACCTCTGCTATCCTACTCAGGTGTTCCTGTTCTTATCGAGGCCTCGGCTGCCACTTACTACGGTGGCAAAGTCGAGACTATCATCGAGAGGGGAGACGTGAATCTCAATGGAGTGCCATATGAAATTGCAGATATGGTCCTATTCAGTAATTATTTCATATATGGAATCCGTGTCTTCACAATTAACGTGGAAGGTCAGATTGCTCAAACCGACATGAACTGCGACGGCATTACGCTGGATATTGCAGATCTGGTGTACGGGATTAGGATCGTCGTGGGGGACGCCATCCCCTATGACAATCTGACTCCATCACCTAATGTGGCGAAGTTCGTGCATGATACGGCAACCAACACCGTTGAGGTTGAAACACCGGATACTCTTGGGGCTGCTTATGTGGTCGTCGAGGGGAATGTTGCGCCTATTTACCTCCACCAACAAGATATGGATCTCAGGTATGCTTTTAACTCCGATCAGAACGTTACACGTATCCTTATATCCTCGCTCGAGGGTAACTCGTTCGTGGCTGGCCCGCTCGTTTCATATAGCGATGAAGGAGTGTTGATTGAAGCCTCCACCGCCACACATGAAGGCGCCAGAGTCGAATCCGTGATCGAGATCAAAGTCCCCGCTACCAGCCGGGTTCGCCCTGCATCAGAATTACCCAAATCCATTCAACCTGGAGACGCGTGTCGAGTTTGCTCTACCACGGTCGACCTACGTCGAAATATATATTTATAACATTCTTGGAGAGCGAACTCGGACGCTCGTGAGAGAGCATTTTTCTGCCGGGCATAAAGTCGTGACTTGGCAAGGCAAAGACGACCAAGGACGGTCTGTATCCTCCGGTGTCTACTTCTACCGGATTGCGGCTGGAGACTTTGTCGATACGAAGAAGATGCTTCTGTTGAAATGAGCGTTTTTGGCAGAAAGCAAAACAGAGACTCATGGGTGATAGGTATCGCAAATTAGGTGGTAGGGAGATAACTAAATGAAAATCGACACGAACGTAAAACTGTTTGTCCTTCCAATCCTATTGTTGTTACAAGCAACGACTATTCAAGCTGCCACTTGAGATTTTGAGTCAGCAAGGCAGATTACTCGATCGGGTCATAGATGTCTTGAACGTACTTGAGATTCGCTATCTGGTCGACAATTCAACGAAAGAACATGCTTAGGAGATTCATATATAGCTCCAGCATACTCCACCCAGAACAGTTAGGGTTTGGTTGCCTGATGCTAAGAGTCGCTTTCGTGACTTTCAGGATTTCGAGGTTCTGGTGCCGTTCGCTATTGAGAAGGCAGTCTATGAACTGCGCCGAAGCGAGCCAACGATCGCCACACCACAAATCGATTCGCTGTACCTGGTATACTTGAAAGTTGTTGCGGCACATCTCATCACAAGTTACCCTAACTGATTGACTGCCATGACCATAGCTTTTCGTGAGTAGTAATGGTATTTAAGGGACACTACACTAGAAGACAGAGCCATCCAGTTCCTCAATTCCCGTGGCGCACCAAATGTTGTTGGATGCTGTAAGGCTCTGGCTCTTGACACCGCTCAGCAAGGTACTATATTGTCCAACAGTAGCCAGCGGGGAGAAGCCGCTGAGCCAGGACATTTCGTATAACGCATTGACAAGCCGCATGCTCCGAGTTGGACAGGCTTACTTATGGTTGAGATGGCCCAAGATCAATTCGACATAATCCTGATTCATCCCCTGTTCCACCGCCGGTCCGGTAGTGGCTCAGTTCCTCCGCTAGGCCTCCTCTCTCTATCTAGCGCCCTACGTCATGAGGGCTTCTCCAGTAAGATTATTGACTGTGCACTGATATTCAACAGCCAGACTTCAGCTTCGCTAGTTGAGATGAGGCAATGGCTATCCGCCATCTTAGAAGAGGCCGGTCCACGACTAGTGATCGGCTTAGGTCCTTGTACAACGTCTACGATCAGAGCCGCTAGAGCGGTGGCCCAGACCTGCCGCGATATATTCCCGGACGTGCCTCTTGTGTGCGGAGGACCTCTGACCATAATCCCGGGCATAGAGTGGGTTATCTTCGAGTATATTGGGGCAACGGCTATGGTGAGAGGTGATGGCGAGTTTGCACTGCCAAGAATTGCCAGACGGTTGAGATTAGGACACTCTCTGTCAGGTATTCCCGGCGTACAGACTACGGCAAAAGAGATAGTGTTACCCACGTTCATAGAGCAGTTAGACAGCTTACCTTTGCCTGATTGGGGTCAGGTTGAACTTGGTCAGTACATCCCTTCTGTTCGCAGAGACCTATTCGCATATCCTGCCGCACCGCTTGTCGGTTCGCGAGGCTGCGCTCTCAACTGTAGTTTCTGCTCGTCGGGCACGCTGCTGAAGTATCGAAGGCATTCCCTCGAATATACGGCAGGCCATGCGGCTCTTCTCACGAAACACCATGGGGTCAAGTCGCTCATCTTCTATGATGACTGCCTTTTTCCCCCGAATCGTGATTGCACGAAAGACCTGCGGACATTTGGCAGGTTGATGTATAAAAGCACAGCTGGCACCATTTGGCAGATGGAGATCGTGCCAATGATTCTCCAGCGCCTGGACAGTTTGACTGTTAAGCAGCTATTTAACTCAGGATGCAGACAACTGAATATTGGTGTAGAAAAATCGTCAGAAGATACTCTGGAAGCCATCGGGAAAAAGTACTCCGTAGAGGACCTTCGCGACAGCTGCAACCTGATAAAGGATGCCGCTCCGAAAATGAGACTTACTGCAAGCTTCATATTGGGGGGACCAAGAGAAACCAGGGAATCCGTGCATCATACAGTTGCGCTTGCCCAGGAGTTGCCCTTACTGTACGCCCATTTCTATCCACTCTTCCTGTACCCGGGTACGCCCCTGTATAATTCTGTTGTCGGAGATCACGGCAAGCTCTGGTTTAAGACAGCTACCTCAGAGTCCTCACTTTGGGGTGAATTGGTTTACCAGGACCGGGAGCTAAGTGGCGACCAGCTTGTCGATTTAATACAGTATGCCTATTCGACTTTTTACGGAAGTACAGGCTGGAAAGAGATTGCGAGGAGTGAAATGGGTAACCACTTTGAAAGGGTAGACAGGTTTGTGAAACGTTGGACCCAGGATAGATTTAGGTTAAACAAGAGCTGACTTATGAGCTTCCTCTACGATCGCCTTTATGGACGTCTTCGTTTCCCTCGTGTGGTGGAAGATCTAAGAGACTGTCCGGGAGTGCTTCGATTGCGGCACATCGGAATGGCCAACGTCGACTTCTTCGCCTTTCCGTCCTTCTCTGCAGTTACCCGTTATGAGCATTCCCTCGGGGTGTGTTATCTGTCTCGGATTGCTGCTGAGTCTCTTGGACTTGAAACGAAGGATAAGTATGAGCTTATGATAGCGGCGCTTTACCACGATGTTACTACACCACCCTTTGCTCATGCTACAGAGGAGTTCCTTAAAGACCAATTCAACTTTGATCACGAGCGCCGCTTCTGGGAGCTACTGACTGGTAGGTCTCCGGATGTCGGGCGATCACACTCTCAAGTATTTGAGGGGCGAGCCCTCAAACTGCCTCAGTATGCTAAGGGTACAGTTTTTCGCAAGCACCGAATGGACCTGTTCAGGATTCCAAGACTAATCTTCGGTGACAGAGATGATCCCCACGCCAATCTGATCAGCGGCGACATTGATTTAGACAATATTGATAATGTTGTCCGGGCGGCAGCTGCAATGGGCATTCTCGAATCGCACGGGGAACTAGCCGAGACACTTGCGCGCTCTTTCGTCTGGACTGTAGATGGGAAGATTGGAATGTCTGCCAATGCAGAGCCAGCCGTGCGGGAATGGATGTGGCTCCGTTCTCACCTGTACGATATGATTTTCTGCTCGGTAGAGGATTTTGCCCTCCAGACAATGCTGAAATACTGTCTACGCCTTTTGGCTGAATCCGACAAACCTGACATCGCGCTGTCGGCGGAAGACTGGAAACTCACTGAGTTGGAAATGATAAACCATATGAGTATGTTACCTCAGTGTAGGCAAGTACTGCAGCGCATGCACCTCAAGGACCTCTTCCCCTGTCTCGGATTGCTGTGGTTGTCAGGTACAGGGGCTGTTAGTTACATTGCCGCGGGGGCGAACAGGAGAGCTTTGGAGACATTAGGGAGAGAGCGTTTCAAGTCCACAGTAGTATGCAATTTCTACGAAGATAAGCGGTGTCGCCCTCTGCACCGGAAACTGGTCTTTTCCGACGGAGGCTTCGCATTCAGTCAGGAGATGTCCTGCGAAGAAGGGGGGCTCCTCGGGTTTTTCGCGGCCGAGAGCATCAGTGCGGTTGTAGAGAGAAATGGACAGAAGCACTTGGCACCCTTCCGCGAGCGCGCAACGGAGTTCCTGGACGACATCGTAGCTGAGATACCTTCCCATGTGAGCGTACACAAAGTGCGGTTGGTCACAAACGACAGTTATCCACATATGGAGTTAGACCAGCAAGTTCAATGACTAGTGCTGTTAAAAAGCTACGTCAGATCGACTGGGAGTTCTCCGACTACCGCGGTCTCTTTATCGGTCATGCTGATATTAATTCTCTTCACTGGTATCCTGCCCCGTTTATCCCACAGATGTCTGCCATTCTCATTGAAGTTCTATCCGAAGAATTTGAGACAGTGCTTGATCCTTTCGCTGGCGGAGGAGTGGCATTGTTAGAGGCCGCGAAACTCAATAGGCGCTTTGTCGGTGTAGACCGCAATCCACACGCTGTAGATATCATCAATGCGAAGTTCTCAGCACTTCATGTCCTAACAGAAACCTGGCTCGCAAAGCTACTCATGACGTTGGACGGGAACTTGCCGAACGTAGCACCAGCGACGTATGTTCGCAACGTTGGAATTCATGAAGATGTCTTTCGGTGGTTCCACCCGTCAACGCTTTCACAGCTCTGCTGCTTGCATGCCATGGTTGTAAGCCAACGTGACGCTAGAAAGAAGCTAGTTGGGAAGGTCCTATTGTCCTCTATCCTCTTAAATTCCTGCGCACGACAGGAGCATTATACCTATATAACTGACAACTGTTTTCCCGATCTTGGCGAGGCCAAGCCGGTTGATGCATTGGAGATGTTCGCGCAGCAAGCGCAGCTCGCTTTTGACTCCGTCTCACTCTTCAGGGTTCAGTTCGAGATGATGCACGAACACAAGTGGCGTCAGATGTCTGGAAGTGTGTTCAAGGCTGATTCGCGGCACCTCAACTTCCTCTCAGATCATTCTGTTGATATGGTGATCACATCGCCGCCATACATTGGTGTCAATGACTACGTTCGTTCAATGCGCTTGACAACACTGTTCTTTCCTGACCCAGACGTAGATGTTGCAATTGCCGATGAAATTGGCGCCCGCCGAAAGCGCTCTAGAAAGCGAGCCCTCGAAGAGTATATTTCCGATATGAACCTCGCCTTTGACGAGCTGGCGCGCGTTTTGAAACCAAGCGGCTTCCTTGCAATGGTTATCGGCCAAGGGCGCGGTAAGGTAGCCAAAGATACGAATGTCATAAGGGTCTTGCTCGAATCTCTCAAGAAGCGGCATGGCTTTGTCACCGTGTATAGGGTCACACGCAGGATCAAGTTTCGTCGTATCCAGGTGCCCGGCGTAGGGTCGGAAGAGGTTATTGTATGCAAACGGGAGTAGCTTGAGATGCCGCGACAATCACTTGCACCTTGGCGAATAGCGCTAATATCAACGGATTATGATCTGAAGTACCTGCGCGATCCCATCGCTGCCGAGCTCGAAAAGAAGGGATTTGAGGCTCTGGCATTTGAGAGGCCCAACTATCCCGTGGCGCCACATGTGCACTCTCACGACGCCTGTCTTGAAGCCCTCCATCATGCCGACATCGTCGTCGTAATTGTCGACAAGCGATATGGCGGTATTTATGTCGGGGACGCGAAGAAGTCCATTACTGAGGCTGAATATGACCGTGCTATGCAACGGGGGATGATTGTGATTCCCTGTGTTTCGATTAAGGCCGAGCAGGAGATGTTCGAGAAATTCCATCTGGAACAAGTATGGAGGAAGAAGTTTCGTATTGTTCCCAGAAAAGTCTTTCGCTGGTCGCATCCAACATCGTACGTTCAGAATTGGAGTGTGCTTGATTTCATTAAGAAACTCAACTCGGCTGACACCAATAACTTCCGTATCACATTTGACACCACTTCCGATCTGACTAAACATCTGCTTGGACGACTGATGGGGCTAACTCGTCATTATTGCCGTGAATTGTTGAAGCACGAACGCGACCTCGTTAAGCGCCAACGAACGACGACAGGACTCGGCCTCAGTCTCGGGGACGTGATCGATGGAGGCTACTTCACAGAACCTGCCTATTCTGTGGTAAGCGGGCAACTTCCTGAGGGAACTGACCTTACTGCGAAAACATGTCTAGAAACATATACGCATAGAGTCCTGGTTTTGGGCGAACCAGGTTCTGGAAAGTCGACTCTTCTGGCGAAGTGCTTTATTTCTCATTCAGAGCAATGCATTCAAGCTAAATCAGCGGTAATACCCTTGTATCTCAGTCTTAGAGGTCTCGGGCTCGACTATCACTTTGACATCGAGAAGTATTACAGCGAGCTGTTTGAGCAGCACTACCGTAAGGCAGAGTATCCTCTGCTGGACACAAAGCAAGTTTCTCTTGTTACCTACATAGACGGCTTCGATGAACTCGCTGAGCAAGCGCATGAAGCGGGACTCAAGGCCGTTACAAAATCTGACTTTTTCAAGAGTGCTTTCGTTGTCTGCTCCCGGACTCGTTTCGCCCATGTGCGCTTGGATGGTGCTGGTTTCGGAGATAATGTTGACATCATTATCGAGCTACAGCCATGGTCGCGTACGAAATCCTGGGAGTACGTAAATACCTTCTTCGAGAAACAAGGAAGGACCGATCTTCTGGAGAAGTTTAAGCAAGCGTACAAAGGTAAACCGAATTTCAAAGAGATAGAACGCATCATGCGTAACCCTCTATCCTTGACAATGTTTCTCTGGATCATAAAGGCATCCGATCTCGAATTACCTCCTCAGGTCCCAGATCAGATCCAACTTTACGATCAGTTTCTCAAGCTGTGGGCACAGCGCGAATATGACCGTTTGGGACTAACAGGTATCAATCGTGACCAGTTAGTTGAATACACTTTGGCTGCTTGGCGTGTATCCTCTTGGCTTATTTACAGGGCGAGGTTCCAGGGTTCAATGATCAAAAAGGGACAACTTCAAACTCAACTTGAAGAGGGTTGGCCGGATATCGCGGCAGTTGTGGCACACAATGCATTCTGGGAATTCTTTGATATTAAGCCGTATTTTGATCAAGTTAGCGGTATGTTTCATGAACAGTTCATGGAACATTTGCTCGCCGAAACCATCGTTGAGACGATTAACTCGGGATTGCCGCCCTTCCCAGATTTTCTGGACTATCCCATTCGGTACGAGGTCAATCGCATTATCAAGTCTCTCTGGGTGCGGTCAAACGGCTACGAACTGAAGGACGGCTTCCAGCATCTTACAGAGGTTTATGATTCCAATCTGAAAGACCAATCCGATCGCGGGATTGCTCGTCGTAACCACGCTGTCTACTATCTGGGAAGGATGCCTTATGGTGACTGCCAGGCCTATCTAAAAAGAATTGCACCCGCCGAGCAATCCAACTTTGTCAAGTCGTCCATTGCCTTCAGCTTGATTATGATGGAGGACTTGGCGGAGGAAGAGGAGTTCTATTCCTTGCTGGTGAGTGACTCTGAGATGGACAAGATTAATCGGGGGTACCACCTAGTATATTACGGCGACTGGAGTCTTACGGGGGAACAGCCGCCATACCGGGACGAAGGAAAACACAACTGGCCACATACTTTCGCGGCACTGAAGCGGCATCTGCAAAGCACCGAGAAGAGATATGCTGCGCTGCGCCGTATAGAACTCTATACAATGCGGCGGCTTATGGAGGCGCGCCAGAACATAGGACCGGTAACAAGTGAGGCGATCTCAACCATTGAAGGTTGTGCAGAGGCCGCAAGCCAGATATCTCAGGTCTTTGGGGAAAAAGTAATGAAGGAGTACAAGCTGCTGCAACATACCTTCCAGAAACTCTCTCACAGCTAACGTCCGCATCCACGAATTATTGACAGATGTAGATCAGAAAGTCGCGGCATGGCAGTCCAAACCAAACCTCCCTCTCGCTATTTGGCTGGCATATGCAGTAAGAGCTGTTAGCAAGTCTATGAACTTCTTGAGGTTCAGGTTACGGTGGCGGGGCATACGCCATTCCCCCTTTTGATGCTCTCGTTCATCACCTTATTGGCCAACCCCCATGCTTGTCAATCGTTCGATCGATTTGAGCCATCAGGTAGATGGTTTCAGCCAGGGCTGAAACAATGCATCGATAGTGTTGGAGGTCATCGTAGGATAGCTTGCGACCCCTACGATCCTTGAGCCATTTCTGGCAAACTTGGTACCCGCCAATGTGAAACTCCCACACATTCTGTGGCACGTTGTCAAAGTACTGCTCCTTGTTGATCCAGACGCGACCTGTCGGCGCCGTCTGCCCCGGTTCTGTGTAACGCACTTTTTCCACGTGGTTGTCGCCGGCGACGTCGAACCTGGTCTTCGGCGGCGCCTGTTTTTCCATCAAATGCAAACCCACCAGCTCTTCACCCAGGCCACACAGGGCACGGAACAGTGGCTGTTTCGACGTCAACGGCAGACGCGGAAAGTCAATCTTGAGAAACTCCGCGTACCGGCTGCGGTACGTAGGCGAGTGGAACACGGCGTAGATATAGTCCAAAACATCTTCCGGCCTGAAGGTTTTCTTCAGATCGCCCTTGCCGTCGGGGATGAAGGTCATCCTGAGCTTGCTGGAAAACTCGTTTATGAACTCCTTCGCCAGGTTCGGCCGGCGGCCGCCGGGGGCTTTGCTTGGCTGGTCAATGTCAAGGAGGTTGTCTTTTTCAGGTTTGGGGTAGAGGTAGAGAGGGAACAGGCAGGACTGAGTTGTTCTCTCACCGCATTTCGTTTCCATTATAAAACGCGAACAAAAGAAATGGTCTGCAGTTGCAGACTTATTGCTCCGAGCGGAAATAAGCCCAACATTCTTTCCTGCCAGCATATGGCGCTGGATTTGGTAGACGGGTCGCTCTAAGACGTCAAGAGAATAGTATATGTGCCTTATGTCAAAAGGCCTATAGAGACAACGCCTAAAATGTTGCTTCCAATTTGGGTCAACTCGCAGTCTTTTTCTGGCTATCTCAAGATCCCAACTGGTCGTATTCTTTAAGCTATATTTTTCCGAAAGTTCCAGACTAGATACGTCAGATTCTTTAGCTCGAAATTCCTTTATGCGTTGTAAGAGGACTTTCTCGTCAAAGTCGATCACAAAGCGATCACGCGCCGTAACAAATCCTACGTTATTCTTGGGCATAGCGTCGCTTATTCTCCATCCGGTCTCATATTCCTCAAGCAAATTCGTATCTTGCGGCACGAAAAGATAAAACGGCTTTTGCGGATGGACAGAGGTCCATTCTGTTGTGCCTATGGAGCTTTCATTTAGGCAGTAATACTTACCTCCAGTTAGTTGCCGTTGGCCATCAGCGTTAGCTTCACGCAATTCCCGCAACCCCCATAGGTGGGCATGTCGTATTGTAGCATGGCCATCCTGGCCATGATTATTCACGAGCGGGACGCCCGTGCTACGCTTTACAAAGATGCCAATGGCCACACCCTGCTGGATGTCAAATACGTTTTCGTCTTTTGATCCGTCCGGACACTTTTCTTTTTTCTTGGTATTCCCATGCAGATCGAGGATATAGATGTGATCAAAAGTATTCATCAGGTTCTGGCGCATGCCGCGAAAGGTTGGGTTGTCTAAATAGCTGTGGTTGGTAATAAACGCAAGGATACCGTAGCCGGTTTGCTCGATGCGCCACTGCGCGAAACGAATGAATTTCACATAGTCATCATGCAACCATTTCACTTGGCGCTCCTTGAGTGGCTCACCGTCAACGTAGAAGTAATCCTGAATCAAACGACCGATGAAGGTTTTCTCTTTTCTGCGGACGTCCTTTGTGGCCTTTCGCCTGGTGTGGCTACCTTTGTATTCAACGAAATACTCCTGTCCCTTCTTGATTGTAACAACCCGCTCCGTCGGCGTTTGCGAGTGACCCGAATACGGTGGGTTACCCAGCACCACCATTACCGGGAAGTCCTTTTTTACTTTCCCCGCTTCGTTCGCCTCTTCGGCCAGAAAGTTAGCAAATGGCAGCACATGCGAAACCGCAAACGCCTCTTCCAGGGTGTTAGTCAGGAAGATGTTAAGTCGCTCGTCTGTTTTGAAGTCGTATTTGGATTCCTTGAGCTGCAAATCGAGCTTCATGTGAGCCATTGCATACGGCGCCATTAGCAATTCGAACCCGAAGAGCCTCGGTAGTAGATGCTCTGATACATACCCCGACCACATACCTGCCTGACCCCTGCTGACAGTGTGCTCATGAATATGGTCGATAACTTCGTGCAAAAACGTGCCGGTGCCGACAGCAGGGTCGAGAATCAGAACCTTGTGGCACTCGCGAGTCTTTTGTCGCCTCGGTTTGCCGCTCTTGCCGGGCACTGTCTCATAGACGGGCACCTTTGAGGTATCAGCCAGGCCGTCAGGCAGGTTAAAATCTTTCTTGAGTATGTGGTTCACACTGCGGACAATGTAGGAGACAACCGGTTCAGGCGTGTAATAGACACCCCTCGCTTCGCGCATCTTGGGGTCATAGGCAGCAAGAAAGGTCTCATAGAAATGCAAAACGGGATCTTCACGCCGCGTGCGCTTTCCGAAATCCTTCAGGATGGCGTTCATGTCGGCCCGGTTAAGTAACTCGGCCAGATCATCGACAGCCCAAGTCACACGATGATCCAACTCGGGACCGGCCATATAGCCAAACATCTTGCGCAGAAAGGGATTGGTTCGAGGTAATTCATAAGCCGCCTGCTGACGTGTGAAGGGCTGCCCGCCGTTGTGGTTGCAGCGCGCGGCGAAAAGACCGTAACAAATTGTTTGAGCATACATATCGGCGAACTCGTCCGGTTTCAGACTGTGGAGCAGGACTTGCCGGAAACCTTCCATTTGATCGTGGAGTGAACCGCCTTTATCCTCATCTTCTAACGCCCGTGAGATGATCTGTCGAATCAAGCGGGCCATAGCCGCCATTCGCGCCGCGAGCTCTTTGGGTGTGCCGATAGTCGGGACCTCGGCGTCGAAAAACTCGCTGATAAGTTGTAGCGTTTGCTCTTCCCCGTCCTTCTCTTTCTTCAATTTCCCCTGTGCTCCCACCCTGGCCAGACGTACCGACATCCTGTGTTCACCACCGACATACCAGCGGAACTCCAGATAATTGGTAAGAATGAGATTGTTCAAGCCCTCCCGATAGCGCTTGAGCTGTTTACCATCGCTCGTTCGGGGGTTGGCTGATCGGGCATCCTTCTCAATGGCATCCAGCGACTTGCCTACATCTTTAGCCTCGATGTGGCCCAGGGGAGTCTCTTTTCGCGTTATAATGAAATCCGGCGCGCTGGACCACTGAGTCCAACGGCAACTCTTCCAAAAGCCTTTTAAACTCCTGATTCGTTCCCGAGACGGGATCGTCTCCACCGATTTGCTCAGCGAGAACTTGGCTCAGTGTTAAACTCCCTGGGGGTTATGCCGATAATCTGATACGATGAGAGTAGTGAGTACCTTTGATATATCTGAATCTGTGGTAGCGTCACGCATACAACAGCAACTCCGTCGGGCGCTGAGAAATCGCAGGTACTCGAAGTACGTCAAGATAGACGGCGTCACTGTGGCTTATCATAGGCGAAAGAAAGCCTACACACGACGGATCGAATACACTATTTTCAATGATCCGGAACACCGCGACACGATTCTTCAAGACTGTGTCACAGAGTTTTCTGTGCTCCCATCCCAAGTGGCAATGTCGGAACACGTGGCGAAGCGGGATTACGAATTAGTCAATTATCAAGCAGCTCTACTATTGACTGAAGTGAAACAGGCTCGCAAGGCCTACAAAATATACACTGAGCATCGTAAAGACGTTCTAGTTCCCATCCTCATCAGAGTACTCCCGTAGACCATTCCATTCACCCTGCCTGCTTTTCTTAGCGGGCACTCACTGGGGGCGTTGGAATATGTATTGCCCCTGAATCCGGTTTTCTCGCTGCCCAAAAAAATGTTATCAAATGGCTTGACAAAAACTCGAGCAAATTACTATCTTGAGCAAAATCTGACTATTAACATGATTTTGAATTCTGAGAACAGAGGAATTGTTGGATTGACATGAGCAGCCATCGGATTGAGACCGGGCACTGATCTCTCCTTGCTGGGCTGGCGGTTGTCAACGAAAGCTAATGCACTGGCTAGAATTCGACCTTTTGAACACAGTTCTATTGCCCGTCGTGGTCGGGCAGGGTAGAGCGTTGTCCAATATGCCTGCGACTGGCCTCATAGTAGTTGCCCCTCCGCCGCTCCCTGCCGTATGGAGACCTTAATGAAAGGACTCATAAGTTATCCTGTCACCAGGTACGCGGCCATATGTAAAGCCGATGTAGACTTGACCGATGTCACCTCGCAAGGTGTTGTGCGTTACATTGTCGAGCATGGGGAGCTCTTTCTAGCTCGGATCGCCAGCTGTTTTGATGAGTTCAATGGTCAACCCAGAAGATCATCCGAGCGGATTAAGCTCGTTAGCGTCAAGCCTCCTGTGATAAGTTTTCCCTCTTTCGACGTTAGACTGGGGGATTACATATTCCAGTCCCGCGTCTCTCTTACTGTCTGTTGGTATGCACGCAGATCAAAAATATGGAACCGTATGTCTCTCTTACGATGCAATAACCAACCTGCCAACGAGCTGAGCGAAGACACCACCGACAGCTTTTATGCACTTGCTGAGGAGCTAAGTAAGGCCCTCATTGAAGAGGTCTTCCTCGAATACAGGGAATCCCTGCAGAAGACTGGATTGGCATCTGAATTGTTCAAAAAATATGCAATTCGCATTCGCGGCTTCAACACTGGTGATTCTCGAATAAAAGATGTGATAGCAGGACTTTCCAGCCAATCCATCTCCAGCTTCAATGAAGTGCTTAAGCACGAGGAGTTATTCTCCGGCTTAGCCGAACTATTCCGTCTAACCTTGGGCAGAAGTCGTGTCACTCGTAGAGACATCCAAGAGCTGGCAGACAGTCCACATTTTGACGTGAGCTTTTTGGAGGGTGTCTCAGATCGAAGACCCATTCGATCTCTCGTTGTGGCCCAACCTCACAAGGCAATTACGTACTTGGATTGTGTTTGCCATAGCAGACGTGTGAGTTTCACAAAAGATCTTCCTGTCAATCTCGCGCAGCAGGAACTAGTGAATGAGTACGCAGGTCAGTTCTAGTCATATAGAGACAACTGCTGCCAGCTGGTAATAGGTGTAAGTGATATGGCAAAGAAAGAGGAAGAGTGGGAAATTGCGTTGCGGGTGACAGGGGATAAAATCCCGTCAGAGTTTGCCCGAGAACTCAAATTCATAGGCCCGATGTCGAGGCGAACGGACTACGTCGTGCGCACAGCGCCGGTTGTGTTGGAGGAGATGGGGGATCCACCTAGGTACTTCAAGATAGGCACCGTTTCGCTTGACGTTGCTGCAGACAGAGATCTGGAACCCTTCCAAAAGAGAGTACGAGGAGTTGATTACTTGCTGCACCACTTGAAGCCTGAGGCGTTCAACAAATTGGAAACTCTTCTACTCGACAACGTTCGTACTGCGGCGCAACAGGGTTGCCAGTTCATATGCGCAAATGAGCTCGGATATCCGTGGTGTTCCCCACTAAGAAAGGGCTACAGTCAGAAGAGCAACGCTATTCAGAATGAACTATTGCAGCTGTCCCGAGAGTATGGCTGCTACATAGTCGGCGGAACCTTCCATTGCTCAAAAACCTTTCACAACCTAGCAATGCTCTTCTCCCCGTCGGTTCCGCGAACCCAACAAGGTCATGCAAAGAATCCCAGACCGCACGCGAAAAAGACAAGCGCACACTCTGTCGGAGAGATAATCAGAGTTCCTTATAATCGTGACGTACGTGTTTACGTAACAAAGTATGGCAGAATAGCTATTCTCATCTGTCTCGATAGCTATGATCCGTCCCTAGTAATCGGCTTAGTTAGAGCCAAACACCTGCTGAAGAATAGAGATGACGATATCGATATTGTGTTTGTGCCGGCATATAACCCTCACCCAGGGTCAGGAAACCCGGCTGCTCAGGACCTGAGCTATCTGTTGGGGAATATAGTGGTTCACGTGAACACTCAGGAATTCGGCGGGACTCACCCAACTGTTTACATGTGTGGGGAGCCGGTAACCGGCAAGAGAAATTTTAAGAAAGTCACAAACGAACTAAGAGTCTATACCATCAATGTGCGCAGGTACAAGGGCAAATCAGATAAGTTGCTCAGTGCTAGGTCTAGTTTCTTTAGGCGAGTGTATGGTGTGCAAACATCGCACAGGCGAGCGATTTAGGAGATGCTCCTCATCACTCTCGTCTCCAATATCCTATCTCCAATACACTTTCAGCAGCCACATGCAAATGAATGGAGTGGATCCTGGTACTATGGCTGCCATCCTGGGACATAGCAGTTACGATGTTACCTTGATTTCCGGTGCCAGCCCCATCTACGTGGAATTAGAGAGCTCGGAGAAGCTTCTAAAGAACGGCACCGTTTTCTCGTCGGCCAAGAGGGATCAAATTGCTAGTTGGTATCCTGAGAAAAAGCACGGGTTGTTTACCTATTTCTTCTTGAAGGCCCTCCAGGGTGCAGCAGACTCTGATGGCGACAAAACGATCACTGTCTGGGAGATGGAACAGTACTTAACCGACAATGTCGATGGTGTGCCATATTATGCTCGCCGTCTATGGCAGCGCGAGCAGGTGCCGGTGGTAACGCCAGGTGATAAGACTGAAGTGCTGGTGGAGTTGAGGTGATGAACGTGATGAGTGCCCGACTGAAATCAGTGCGCTGTCTGAAGACAGTTCGATCTGTCACCCTTGCTACAGCTATGTTGGCGTTGGTAATAAACTCGCTTTCCCCAAGTGCGTCGTGTAGCAATGTTGCAGGCCAGGTGCACGAGATCGCCTCGCTGGGGGATTTCGGGACGGTTGTTCTTGACGTCACATTCAACCCGGATGGCAGACTACTATCCTGTGCGGGCAGTGACGGTACCATAAGACTCTGGGATATTGCCGAGTGTAGATTCCTTGCTAGTGTGGAGGGTCATCGGGATCGTGTTCGCGAAACAGTTTTCCATCCAGACGGCACGTTACTGGCCAGTGCAAGTGATGATGGAACCGTGAGATTGTGGAACATTGACAGTTACGAAGAGATCACGTTGCTGAAGGGGGACAATGACTGGGTCAATGGCGTAGATTTCAGTCCAGATGGTACTTTGGTGGCCAGCGCGGGTGCGCTCGGTACCATTTGCATCTGGGAACTTGCCAGGCAGAAACAGATTACAGTTCTGAGAGAGCGCCGGGGATGGGTTCAAAGCATAGCTTTTAGCCCAGATGGCACGTTACTGGCCACTGGCGGCCTGCATGGAACTGTCGGTTTTTGGAATGTCGCTGAACGTAGAAAACTAGGGGCGCTAGAGACGTATGGGGGCTTCATTCAGAGAATAGCCTTTAGTCCGGACGGTACTATGCTGGCCGCTGCAGGCGGGAGGGGTACCATTTCCCTGTGTGACATTGACAGCCGCAAAGAGATCACAGTTCTAAAGGGGCACATGGGTACCGTCAACGGTGTGGCTTTTAGCCCGGATGGCATGTTATTGGCCACTGCAGGTGATGACCACACAGTCAGGGTATGGACCGTTAACGGTTGGAAGGAGACCGCAACTCTGCCGGCTCACCATCGTAGGGCCACAAGTGTCGCATTCTCACCAGATGGCAAGGTTTTGGCAAGCGGGAGTGCTGACAGTACAGTCATACTTTGGGATATCTCCGGTCTAGGCAGGGAAATAACTCCACCCAAACCGAAATACAATCCTGTCTTGGAGACTGCCGCCCGCTTTCAGGAGCCATCGGGGAACAATGTTCTTGAGGAGGGGGAAACGGCGACTATTGACATCGTCGTCATCAACACGGGTCGCGGAGAAGCATATTCATTATGCCCCAAGGTTGTCTTACAGGAACCAGACCTGTGTCCGGGAGTGCAACTGTCCACCGCCCAACCTGTTAAGTGTCTGAATCCCGGCGATAGTACTCATCTTTCGATTGGTCTGTCGGCAGATCAGTATGTTGAGGACCGCACTGTTGAGCTGATCATTAACATTATTGAAGCAAACGGCTTCGACTCTGATCCGGTTGTACTGAAGTTCCCTACCAGGGCGACCAAGCCGCCAAAGCTGATGATCACTGAATGGACTATTGATGACGATTCATACGGTGAGTCGCAGGGTAACGCCAACCTCCGGTTTGAGATAGGTGAGATTGCCGAGGTCACTTTGCGGATCACAAACAACGGTGAAGGTGAAGCGCGGAGTGCTAAGCTGGACTTAAGGATGCCAGCTGATCCCAACCTTTTTTACCAGAGTTCTAGTACCCAATTTGAGATTGGGGACCTGTCTCCAGGCGGTTCCAAAGATATTACGTTTGCCATTTCTACCAATAAACGGTACACGTCTGACCATATAGAGTTGACCGCCGTGTTCTCCGATGCACGTCCCCGTTTCAACAGTACGGAGAAATTCATCCTGCCCTTGGAACAGGAAACCAGACCGCTCGTCCCGATAGAAATTGTGCCTGTAATAGCGGAAAAAGGTAAAGTAGAAGTATTGTCTCCCTTGACGAGCGAAATAGACATTGATATACCAGAAACGTCGATGCACAACCCTGACGCGATTGCGGTAGTGATTGGCAACGTTCATTATGAAGATCGAGACATACCCGCTGTAGAGTTTGCCGGCAGGGATGCGACTATAGTAAAGGCGTATTTGATCAGTACATTGGGATACGACGAGAATAATATCCTGTACTACTTGGATGCAGACTTAGGGGATTTCAACAGGCTCTTTGGTAGAGAGGGTCGGCCCAGAGGAAGGTTGTACGATTACCTAAAGCCCGATCAGTCTGATGTATTCGTATACTACTCTGGCCATGGCGCGCCAGACCCTGAGGCCAAGCATGCGTATATCCTGCCATCTGATTGCGACCCTGAGGACATTGAACAGACAGGCTACAGCAGAAATACTCTCTTTGAGAATCTGGCGCAACTGCCCGCACGCTCGGTTACGGTAGTGATAGATGCTTGCTTTTCAGGCATAAGTGATGCCGGGTCGCTTCTGGGAGATATCAGCCCAATCTATATCGAAACCGACCCTGCCATGGAAATACCCAACGGCGTTGTCTTCTCATCATCCAAGGGAGACCAAATCAGCACCTGGTATAGGGAACAGAAGCACGGTCTGTTTACCTACTTCTTCCTGAAGGGGCTACGAGGTGACGCGGATTCCAACAGCGATGGCAAGATCACCGTGCGGGAGCTTGAAACATACCTCACCGATCCGGCCGACGGAGTGCCTTATTGGGCACGTCGTTTGAAGAGCCGAGAACAGACACCAGTGGTAGTCGCGAAGGATAGAGATAAGGTGGTTGTGGAGTTGAGGTAGGGCATTTGTGAAAACGGATATTTGTAGCTCTGGAATGAATTATAATTCAATTGGGGTAGCCAGTGGAGGGAAGGAGTCCGTCCCCGACCGCTGCCCCTTATTGGCAGTAAGCTATTGACCTTACCCCAAAAACGATGCATAATGGAATCAGAGGTAGCTCATATGGGTACAGGAGTTTTCAGTTGCTGAATCGTCTTTTGAAAGCCTGTAAGGGAATCCGTTTCGTTCTTCTCTTCGCGTTGGCGGTGGTGCCTGCTAAGGCAGCGGGGCAGGTGGCGATCGATGCTGACCAGTCGGATATATACGTCCACACGCTCCGAGGACACCGACGATACGTGTTGAGTGTCGCCTTCAGCCCTGACGGCAGCCTGATAGCCAGTGGTAGCGGAGACCATACGGTGAAGCTCTGGGATGTTGAGCTGCGCAGGGAGATTGCCACCCTGAAAGGACACCAATCCCGCGTGATGAGTGTTGCCTTCAGCCCTGACGGAGCTATCCTAGCGAGTGGAAGTTGGGATAATACAATAAAACTCTGGGATGTCGAGCGCCACAGGGAGATTACCATCCTGAAAGGACACGAAAACAATGTGGGGAGTGTCGCCTTCAGCCCTGACGGAGCTATCTTAGCGAGTGCAAGTTTCGATAATACAATAAAACTCTGGGATGTTGCCAAGCGCACAGAGATTGCCACCCTGGGAGGACACCAATCCCGCGTGATGAGTGTTGCCTTCAGCCCGGATGGTTCTATTCTTGCGGGCGGACGCAGAATTCTATTCGTGCCAGGCGGACGCTATGATAAAACGATAACACTCTGGGATGTTGCCAAGCGCACAGAGATTGCCATCCTGAAAGGACACGAAAACAATGTGGGGAGTGTTGCCTTCAGCCCTGACGGAGCTATCCTAGCGAGTGGAAGTTGGGATAATACAATAAAACTCTGGGATGTCGAGCGCCACAGGGATATTGCCACCCTGAGAGGACACCAGTACCGCGTGATGAGTGTCGCCTTCAGCCCTGATGGGACGATCCTGGCGAGCGGGAGCTACGACAGCACCGTAAGGCTGTGGGATGTCGTCGAGAACAAGGAGATTGCCACCTTGAAAGGACGCCAAGGCATGGTGCGGAGTGTCGCCTTCAGCCCCGACGGTTCTCTCCTGGCCAGTGGTAGCTCTGATAACACAATAAAACTCTGGGACGTAGCAGAGATTTCGGGGGTATCCTCAGTTTTCGCGGCTCTGACGCCGTCATTTCCTCCCGTGCTTGAAGGGCGGGTTGAGTTTCGCGAGCCATCGGGTAACGACATTCTTGATGCCGGCGAGTCCGGGAGCTTAGTGATTATATTGAGTAACTCAGGACAGGGTGCCGCCTACAATCTCAAGATCGTTGTGACACCTGATACGTCCTACCGGCATGTTGAGTTTGAGATACCGCAACAAGGTATTCGCAAGCTTGGGGCGGACGATAGCGTACGAATCAGCATACCTGTCACCGCAGATGATGAAGTAGGGACACAAGAAGTAGCGTTCACCATACAAGTGACCGAAGCCAATGGCTTTGATCTAGATCCACCACTTAGAATTAGTTTTCAAACCCAGGAACTTCTGCCGCCGCAATTGGTTGTCACCGACTACGCCATAGAAGACTTCAACCATAATCGCAGGATCGAGCGCTCCGAGATCGTCAAAGTCATCGCCCGCGTGCAGAACAAGGGAGTAGGCACAGCATCGGCTGTGGGAGCTAAAGTGAAGGTTGGACAGAATGTCTTTATTACTCCGGACTCGAGATCGACCTTTGATCTCGGTCAGCTCGAACCGGGAGAATATGCTGATATAGAGTTCTCAATCTTCAGCAACAACAAAGCAACCAGCTTACCGGTAACCATTGAGTTGTCTGAACTTCACGGAAAGTTCGAGGCAACCAAGACTCTGGATCTGCCGTTTGACGCCGTTCAGAAACAGCCTACGGAGATGGTAGTTGAAGGGACGCTGGCCGTAATCCCTCAAGTTGAGTCCGCTCCGGACCTGGTGGCTGACGTTGACAGGAACATTCCGAAAGGCGCGGTCTTAAAGCCGGACGCTGTGGCTGTTATCATAGGCAACTCGGCGTATGAGGATTCTGGTATTCCTCCGGTTGAGTTTGCGATCAACGATGCTTCGGTTGTAAGGGAATATGTTACCAGGGTGCTGGGCTTTTCATCGGAGAATATCATGTTCTTCACGGATGCCACCCTGCGTGACTTCAGCAACATATTTGGCAGGGAGGGTCGTCCGAAGGGCCGCCTGTATGACTACGTAAAGTCGGGCTTATCGGAGGTTTTTGTTTATTACTCGGGTCATGGCGCGCCTGATCCAGACAGTAAGCAGGCGTATTTTCTTCCGTCTGATTGCATCCGCGACGACATTCTTCAGACCGCATACAGTCGCAACACGCTGTTTGAGAACCTGTCCCAGATTCCGGCTCGGTCTATTACCGTGGTTCTGGATGCCTGTTTTTCTGGTGGGAGTGATGCTGGATCGCTTCTTGGGGACATGAGTCCGCTAGTCATTGACATCGAACCGTCGATGACGCTGCCGAGGGGTGTGGTGTTTTCTTCATCCACGCAAGATCAAGTAAGCTCCTGGTATCGGGAGAAAAACCATGGTCTGTTTACGTACTACTTCCTCAAGGGTTTGCGTGGCGACGCAGACCTCGACAGCGACAAAAAGGTGACCATAGGCGAGCTGGAAACCTTTCTCACCGATCCGGCCGATGGGGTACCCTACTGGGCTCGCAGGCTCAAGAGCCGTGAACAGACGCCGGTGGTGGTCGCAAGGGATAAAGATCAGGCAGTAGTAGAGTTGAAGTAGCATATTTGTGAAAATACAAAGCTGTAATTAGCTTTCGGGAAAGAAAATGAGAATTCGATCAATTGCGCTTCTTGTTTCCTTGGTTGCGCTGGCCACGTTATCAGGGTGTGGGGTGAACTTCACGAAATACAACTCTGCCGTAAGCCTAAGGGTCCCGTTGCAGGAGCCATACAAAGTAGTAGTGAACATAAAAACCAGCGGACTGAGCAGCCACCTAAACAACGAGCGAAATATAAGCCAGATTAAGGAGGCAATTACTCAAGATATTCAGGACAACATATTTGCGTTACCGCAAACAAGAGGAGCATACAAGATTGTTGTAAATGTCGATGTGAAGGAACTCGAATTCAAAAATGAACCGTGGGGTCTTCTGTGGTTTCCACTCATATACCTAGGAGCGCCGGCAGCGAGAAACGAGGGCACCGCTGTAATACAAGTTACCTGTCTATATAAGGATGGATCATTGCTCTCCAAATACAGTTCCGAGGCTAAGCTTACGAAATGGCGTGGGTTGTATTATGGAAATAAGTACGTTATTGTGAGTAAGGGCGGTATCACTAAGATGGCCCTGAAGCAGGCGATGGAGGACATTAAGCTACAGATTGAGGGCAACCAGGATCAGTTATTGACGGAAATACGAAAGAGGGGTGTCGGTCAAGAAACCCCTGTGGCTGTGAGGGATTCTCGGGTACCCCCTGCAAAGAGAGAAAAAGATGTGGTTTCTTTAGCGCCGCCTCTCGTGGCGGACGTAGACCGAGGCATCCCACGCGGACGGGTGGAGTATCGTGATGCCGTTGCAGTGATTATCGGGAACAAGGATTACTCTTGTGGTGACGTGCCGGCAGTCGAATATGCCAAGAATGATGCCGCCGTCATGAGGCAATATGTCACCGCCCTGCTCGGTTACCGCGAAGGTAACGTAGTCTATGTTGAGAACGCGACCGGAGCTGAGTTCAGGTCGATATTCGGCACGCAGGAGTATCCCGGGCGGTTGACAAACATGGTCAAGGAGGGGAAATCCGATGTATTCATATATTACTCCGGGCATGGTGCTCCCGACCCGAACACCAGGCAGGGCTACTTCATTCCAGTTGACTGCTGTCCTGATGATGCACGACTGAACGGATACCCACTGGAAACGTTTTACGAAAATCTTGGCAAGTTGTCGCCAAGATCACTCACTGTAGTCATAGACGCCTGTTTCTCCGGTGGTTCCAACACCGGTATGCTGATCGGGCAAGCCAGTCCGCTGTCGATTGAGGTGGAGAATCCAGCGGTTGTAGATTCAAATCGAGTTGTACTGGCCTCTTCATCAGGCAATGAGATCTCGTCATGGTATCCGGAGAAGAGGCATGGCTTGTTCACATATTACTTTCTTAAAGGCCTGAGAGGAGAGGCTGACGTGGATGGAAACGGCAAGTTGACAAGCCGTGAGTTATTCGACTATGTTTCTGACAAGTCGGATGGAGTACCGTATGTGGCTCGGCGTCTGTATAATGGAAGGGTGCAGACACCATCATTGATCGGAGATACAACCTTTGTTTTGGTAGAGTACTAGGGAAGAAAACCCGTGAGACAAACTCGGAGGTGTCACATACAAAGCTTTGCTGAGAAGGTTGCATGAATGTATAATACAAAAACGATTGGAGGAGTGAAATGAGGATTTGGTTGATCATCGCTGCCATGCTAATGGCATCTTGCGGCGGTTCCAAACCGGGCCCCGGCAACGAATTGAACTTGCCGGAGGCTGAGATCACAGAGAAATCTGTTCCCCTGCCGTCATGGTTCGTGGACATCCCTCAGGACGAGACTTTCCACTTCGAGCGCGGCGAGGCCACAGAGGAGTCTATGGAGTATGCGGAACGCCTAGCAAGACAGAACGCAGCTGCCGGCCTGGCAAGGTGGCTCAGGCAAAGAGCGGAGGAAACGCTCAATCGCACCGGGACACGATTAGGGGCAGAAGGGAATCTCCACGCGGCCTGGGAACGTGTTGCGCAGTCGATAACCTCGGAGGTACTCGTTGGCGTTGAGCCCGCACCAGGTATGTTGGATGCCCGGGTTATGCAGGACGGCAAATATCACGTTTATCTACTCATGCGAATGCCCCGCGATCAGGCGTTTTCCACGTTTAAAAAGACGGTCTCAAAAGAAGAAGAGTTGTATGAAAGCTTCCTCAAGGACAAGTTGATGGAGGAGTTCAAGAAGGATTTAGAAGATTACAAGAAGGACCTGCAGAGCCGCAGCTTTGACAACCCTTAGCTGTTGCTTAGCAGTAACTTACAATAGTTAATCTTAGATGTGAGATCGGGGTGACATTGGGTTACTCTGTGTCACCCCGGATACCGATTCAAAACCATGGCCATGGTTCGTCTTATCTTGCTGCTAACCTTGATTTCGGTCTTGTTGTTCTCGAATCTGGCTTCTGAAGACCAGCAACCGAGGTTCTTGGAAGGATCGGGTATTGTAAGTCTCGGTGACCTGTCGTTGGAACAGGCTAAGAAGGAAGCTCTGGAGGTTGCTTTCTCTGATGCACTTTCCAGATCTCAGGTGGAAGTCACGGAGGCATTTGTACAAGCGTCCCGAGGTGCAACCCAGGGAGACTCCACCGATGCCTATTACAGGAACATCGCGCGTTTCGTCCGATCAGTAACTAGAGGACGCATCATCAGCTACAGAATACTGTCGGACACTGTAATGCCAATGTTTGCTCCAGGGGAAACGAGTACAAGTGTTTGGTGCTATCAAGTGAGGATTGAAGCGGAGGTACAGCCCGAATTTGGAGAGTCAGATCCCAGTTTTCAACTTGAGCTCTCACTAAACCAGACCGCTTTCAAGGAGTCTGAACCTATGCAGCTTAAGGTGACGGCTTCAAGGGACTGCTACGTGACAATTTTTAATCTCTACTCCACTGACTCACTGGCCGTTGTGTTCCCGAATCAGCTGGTTCCAGAAAACTTCCTGATGGGGGGGTCGACACTGGTTCTACCCCCACCTGAGAGTGGCTGGCGATTAAAGCCTGCTCTGTTGGCGGGTCGTTCAAGCGATGTGGAGGCACTACTGGCAGTTGCCACCAAAGACAGTATTCCTTTTCCAATAGTCAGTGATCAAGACAAGATATCCCAGCTGTTATCGATTGGCGATGCTTTGACCACTGTGAATCGGTGGCTCGCTGACATCGACATCGGACGAAGGGCTGTGGCGCAAGCAGTGTATCACATTTACAAGTGATGTCTGACTGTAAGAGACTAGGAGACAGGACCACCTAATGCTGCTATTGCACAACGCTGTTCGAGACTTTGGGCTTCGGCCGAAAAAAACGGACCCGCAGTTAGTTGGTGGCTAATTTGTGACCATTCACCTCAAAAACTGGGCGATGGCTACCAGTTCCTGATAGCATCGAGTAAAGATGCGAACCCCCTGTGATTCTTGGAGTTAAGCCACAGCGTGTTGTCTCCCAACAGACTTCGATTCATAGCACCGGAGAATTCATAGTTCGAAGTCTACTGAACCGTGGACCGTGCCACAGTGACACTCACCGTCGGGTGCAGAATCCAGTGGCGGAGGGAATCGAACTCCAATCTTACGTTGTCAGATAAGGGATTACGGAGTGGTCCAACGAAATCGTGACCGATTTTACTGCATGGTGTCAAACGGCCTGTATTTCTAACTATCGATCTACTTACCTGCTTGCCGTTTACGCTGATTGGACCAGTAATGCCATAGCCGCTTCTGTTTGGGCAGACTGGGATCGCGAGCCTGCTCTATTGCGGCACGGAAAACGTCTTCGCAACAGGGGTCGACCTTCCGCCCTCTGAGTTGCTGCAACCGCTCAAACAGTTCGCGGGCATCCTTGTTGATCAAGTGGTCAACTTCGGTGATCCCGAGATCCTCAAAGTCAGCCAACGTCGCTGGTCCGACTGAGGTCAAGTCGCTGAGTCTGCGTTTGTCAGCCACGAAGGCAATATCGGGAAAGTCCGCAAGGAAAAGTATCACATTTTTGTAGAATAGCCTTTGGGAAGTGGCGGGTAACCTGGGATACCTATAGAACTTCTCTGGCGCGCGTGAAATAGAACCACGTTCGCCTCTGGAGAATCAAGCAATGACCGTGCGTGGGCGCTTACGAACTTGGCAAGACTCAGCCTAGTTGGCCAGGTAGTAATCGATAAGGGTCCAGGTTCTGTTCATCCAGGGGATAAAGCCAATCTGCCAACGCCTGATTCTGGCTATCCCTACCCCAGGTACCAACCAGTCCTCCTGAGTCCAGTAATCATTGAACCCGCCCCCGTACATGCGGGTGTGAAAACTGGACGCAAAAGGCTGGACCGGAGTAACGACCGGTTCTTTGTCAAGCACTTCCGGCACCGGTGCAAAAGACTCAAGCCCCCAGGTTCGTCCTACTGCCAGCGGGAAATCGTAATATATATCCCAAAGTGGGCTAAAGATTGTATCGTGCAGAAAGCTCAATCGCTCTTCACCCGTCACCACGTATTGGGTATCTATCCCATTTCTGCTTACGAACTCCCATAAGGTGTATGAATCACCGGATTCGAACCGGCCGCTGTCAACAATCGTGACCGTGACCGTGTCAAAGGTAACCGCGACTGTGTCAAGGCCACCGCTGACAGAATCGATTTCCTCGTAGACCCATGCAGTGCCGATCTTGTTAGGAAACTGGCGGAGCCCGAAGGTTGTGAGGTCGTACTCAATCAGTTCCCAGGTTTCATTTGTCGTTACCGTGATGTTCGTGCCATCAGAGAATTGGCTACGACGGTGCCGTGAGACCACTCCGACATCCGGCACGACCCAGGTCTGGCTCCAGTTGCCGCCCCCCTCAAAATCAAGATTCCACGAGCGGTCGATCCGGGCGCCGTTGCTGAATTTTGCGGCCGGGACTTCAATTTGCCCGACCAGGGTCACCGTACTTGTATCGTCCACAGCTACCGGTCCTGTCCAACTACTACCCAACTCAAGTGGGAAAACAATCCTTTCGTTGGCCGACACTCCAACTGAGTCGTCGAAGATTTCCAGTGTGTCCGCTCTGAAGTGCAGATACCGCCAGCCAAAGTAATCTGCGACAACATGTTTTTCGCGCCGCTCGGTAACGAGCTCGTCAGCACCGAATGTAGCAGTATCGGTGATTGAGAACCAGATCGTGTCGGTGGTTTCGGTCAGGCTGTCGTAAACCTGGTATTTCCAGAGCATACCTATCGCGTTAGGGAAATGACTGTCGATCGGTCCAGCGCCGTGATCTGTTGGCAAGTCATCGCCACAAGAGACTATGACGACGAGCGAAAAGAGAAAGATCGCTATTGTTGACCGGGTTGCTGTCATGGCACACCTCTGTAGCGGAAGTTGGATTGCGCTACCATCTATAAATATAGGTGAATACAGAGCTGATGGTCAAGCGCTTCTTAAGAACGCATCATAGCAGAAGTGTGTTCAACACAGAGTTCCGGGGGGATCCGTCTTCGGCACAGACGGATATCGCGAGACAAACGTCCTTGGCTCAGGTTTATTAACACTGGCTTGATTCCCAAACAGGGCCAACAGACTATCTGAGAAGTGCAATGCAAATAATTGATTGCTACACGCGCAGATAGAAGAATGCGGGCCCCAACCTCACTCTCCCCAAACTTTTGTAAGCTTCCGATTCCCGATCCGATTACACTATGTTCGAATCGGCGGACGGCGTTGGAAATCAATAAGTTAGGCTCCTGTTTGGTGGCAGAGTGAATCGGTTTCCGCGCCCGCCAGAAACTTGTGATTGTCATTCTGATTCCCAGTAGGGATATTGAAGCACCGTCCACTGGCGCTACCAACCTGCCAACTTAGCTTGAGGATGTTCAGCGAACCTCTGAAGAGAAGCCCCGGTGGTGACTATCAGTTCTGCTTCACTGCGATCCAAGAGCCGCTATCCGACAAAGGAGCAGATTCGTGCAATCTGCGATAGACGCCACTCATGACGTTACCTGCCATTCTCCCACTTAGAGATGCAATGTTCGTAGGAGGGTCAAAGTTGGTGAGGAGGATATAGACTGAATCACGCTCCACAAAGGAAGCCACGCCAACGTCAGCCATATAAGACGGATCACCAACTTGCCAGACAACCTCTCCACCAAGAGCGAGTCCGTCTGATGATAATCGCATCTCCATCACCATGGAGTCGATCTGCCCTCTCCAGATTCCGGATATCTCAATCTGGGACTCCGGTGAACGCGAGGTTTCACAAGCCATAAAGCTGAGAAGAAGGAAGATATGGAATGGAAATATCGTGGTTCTCATACTGATCTTTCTCCAGAATCGAGTTACCTGTCTGGCCCGTTTCCAGATATTATACCACTTCCAAGATTAGTCCGGTCATTATTCTTGTCAAGCTGGTTATCCGCCATACAGTACACTTTTTGACCGCCGTTTACATCGCATGAGATTCCCAGGATCTTGCCCAGCTTTTCGCGGCATTCCCGACAAGGCTCATGCCACCCCTTCTCCCACCCAACTACACTCATCTCACTCACGCCCAACAGCTTAGCCAAGACTACTTGACTCAAGCCGAGTTCAAGACGCCTCCGCCTGATCCTTTCTCCATAAGTCCTTGCTGGATAACGGGAAACGGTGTATTCAACGAGCCGTCTTGACTTTTTGTAAATCCCGCATGAACGGCTGTCCGAAAGGGGAGTTACAATCACGTTCGATTATCATTCTCGAATACCCGAATCAGGACAGATCAGGCTCTGGGTGGCAAAGAAGCAGAAAATGCCTATCGAAAAAGCTGTTGCGATGAGAGCAAGTATGGCTCAAGTTTCAGCGCCCAACTGCCCACATTCTTTGACGACATACACGTCGCAAGCGTTTTCCTACATTCCCATCCTACCTCTTGCTGATCGTGTGGGGGTTTATGCTGACGTTTTTTCTTGTTGACACTGGTTTCAAGAATCGTAATCTGGCAAGCGAACCAGGACACTTAATTCGTTCAAGGAGGAAACGACATGGCGGCACGGAAAGCCAAAAGGAAGAAGGCAGCCAAGAAGAGAGTCACGAGGAAGAAGGCGGTCAAGAAGGTCCGCTGTGCAGGCAAGACCAAGGATGGCAAGAGATGCCAACGCATGGCGTCGCCGCCATCCAAAATGTGCCACCTTCACAAGAAGCAGAGATAATACGGCACCACTCTCTGAAGGTCATGGGACAGCTGGTTCAGCTGTCCCTTTTCTTTTGGCACAAAGACCGTTCGGCAACACCACAATTGGAAAGACATCCCAAGATAGTCTCCCTTCTGTCTAACCGAATGCTTTTGTCAGTCCAGGAGATTAGAACCGAGTGGGGGCAAAGACCTTGGGGTGTAGAAGAGGAGCGTAACCTCGAGTAGAGGTTTGTGGTTTTAGATTCGAATTCATAGTTCTCCAACCACCTATTTCCTAACCTATTGGTAGGCAGCCAATTACGGCATAACCCGTTATACCGGACAGATTTAGGTATTTTTATCTATCTTTGTCTGGTTTTGTCTATTTGTGTCTGTTTTTGCCAAAGGTGGGCACGGATTGGGCACAAAGTTGCTTAATGATACCGGATAGCTCTGTCCACGTCACACACGCTTCCTCGTCGTTACGGCGCCTGACCTCGGCAACACACTCGGCGCGCACGGGACTCGGGGAAGGTGATCCATCACGCTCGCGACGACTCTGTTTCCGTTTCCTGACATATATATAGTGGGAAAACGGAAACGGGGTCATATTCGTTTGCAGCCGCTACCCGGATGATACATGGCTCCTATGGCTCCGGCAACTGGTTTTTCTTGCCTGACAACTACCCCCCATGCCCCGGATTCGGAGTCCCAAGCATATACAAAACGGAGCCCCTTACAAGCATACTGGAGAATAGGCGATTGGCAAGGCATATTACAAGTGATGAAGGCAAGCTAACTACAAAATCTGTGTGAATTCACATCAGACACGACTGCAAATGTTTGTAGATTTCGACCATGGCCAGTGTATCCATAGCACAATATTGTAGTAGCGCATGTTTTATTCTCTGAGATTCAGCCTCATCCAAGTCATTAAATATGAGCCTCCGCCATTTTTCCATTGCCTCTGTGCCGCTCCCAATATCAAGGTCCCCGTAAGAGAATTGTGGGATGAGAACTGGCAATACATTCTTGATTGAAGTCCTACCTCGAAAGCCTGGATGCAAATAGTCCTTCTTAAAAACAGTCTCCAAATCAAACGTTCTGGCGTTAAGATTTAGAAGCAGACTGGAGTATTGGGGATACAAATCAGCCATTTCTTTGTTTCTAGTGTTTTCGAACGATGCATGCCACGAAATGATAGTTCCACTTGTGCAATTTACACGCTTTATGTACTCGATCAGCATGCAAGGTACATCATCGATACTATCACCAAGATATTCATAATGCGTCAGCGTTTCATCTGCATCCAGTTTATGGATTGACACCTGAAAGGGTATGTGTTGATATGGGCTATAGCCATCTAGGATAGGAATTGCCACACTATAGGTTTCGTAATCTAGGAAGTACAAAGGATACGCTAAGTCGTTTATTGATCTCTTGATAGCTTCTCTGTTTACATGAGCCTTCCCAGATTTGGCCAAATCAACCTGAGCTCTTTGATTCTCAGTCAGTGCAAAGTCCTCGGAAACATCCGATATATTCACTACGCTCGAATCAATAAGTGCCTTTATTTTCTTCGGGCGAATTCGCGAAATGTCGTGTACAGAGTATGCGGGTATACTTGGGTTGAACACCGCAAAAGAAGAACAATGGTTGCGCCTCGTCAGATACAGGCAGCTACATGAACTCAGATCGATTTCACTCTTCATTAAAAGCGCCAGCGCCTCTTGTGCTTCAATGGCTGTATCGTCGGATGCCCGGGCAACTTCCGTCGATACGTCTGCAATTGTAAACAAATCACGTACATTCAAGTCACCAGCTTTCCTATAGGTCTTATTAAGATGAGCAATGAACTGTCGTCCAACCTTCAGGCCTAACTTTTCTAATACGAACTTCTGAAAAGTAACGTCCTTAATATGATTGTGTTCTCTATCGGTCTTTACTTGAGTAGATGATTTTACTTCGTAAATATCCCAGCAGCCCGAGTCAGCATCATAATCGAGAATGTCAACTCGTGCGAGATAATGCTTATCTGCAATGCCTGTGGCTTGGAATATAGGGAATTTACTTTCTTCGACCAATTTACGTGTTTCGACAGCAGCCCGGTCAGGATTGCCTTCAACTGGGTGCCCTTCCTTGAATAGGGACCGCGCCAAAAGTTCAACTTCGTACCCTTCCTCGATCTTGCTTTCCTCAAAATCACTCGGCACTTCCGGCACATACAGGTCAGGCCTTCTCTTTTTGAGCCATAAGCATTTTGGGCATTTCAGATACTCGATAAAATCCGTCTTTGTTATATACATACAATAGTCGCTTTCCTAATGTGCCATCCTTCACAAAAAGCAGAGATAACACCGCACCACTCTCTGAAGGTCATGGGACAGCTGGTACGGCTGTCCCTTTTCTTTTGGTACAAAGGCCGTTCTGTCGACTTAACGCTGAAACGTAACAATACCCTAGTCTTCCACTCGCACATTCCATTTTTCTATCTTTACTATGCCGTCGGGATCTACGAAGAATTGATAACTGTCATCCCCGAGGTTAGCTTCAGTTGCCGAGGTATGAGTATCCTCGTCCATATCAGTCCTGAGGATAAGCGAGTCGTCTAGTCCCACATCCTGGTGACTAAGTCGCTCCAGGACCGGTGAATGAGGGTGGTCGTGGTGTACTCCAGCAGAGATGATCGCCCATTCGGGTTTGACTGCCTTCAGAAAAGGCAAACTTGAAGATCCGTCAGACCCGTGATGAGCAACCTTAAGAACAGTGCTATTAAGCTCTCCGTACAAGGGGTTGTCAGGATTCTTGTTGTTGTCGACCATGAATCTTTCCTGGTCTTCACATTCACCTTCATTGTCTGACCACTTTTTTCTCCCGTTTGTATCACCAGTAAACAGAAAGGAAGTGTTGCCGAAGTCCAGTTTGACCACAAGGGACGAGGAATTGCGCCGGCGAGCTTCACCGATATAGCGTCGGCTTCCATAGGCCTCGTCACTGAGCCACCTCCTCGCATTGATAATGGTGAGCACCACGTCGTCGGATTCTTTGTATGTTTCGGAATTGTCGAATCGGATGATGCTCCCCAAGCCAAGGAAATCCTCTATTGGAGAAACGTAAAGCAATCCTTCTTCTTCCTGGATCTTGTCAACGAGATTATTCCACGACGTGGACAAATCATTGCTGTCGTATCCAGTGTACCAGATTTGCCGGACGCTGTACGAATCCAACACATAATGAAGTCCAGCAAAGTGATCATAGTCTGGGTGAGTAATTATGATCAGATCGACTACGTCGTCGCCTAGGAAACGATCAAGGTAGGAGAGATACTCTCTGGGAGCCTTCCCCCGATCCCCCCAACTCCAACCACCATCGATCAAGATTTTCTTATCTGATGGCGTGTTAATCAGGATTGCGTCACCGCTGCCCACATCGATGAAGTGAACTGTGAGTAACTCGTCTTCATCAACAGAATCCGCATTCTGCCGCGAATAGATTGTACTATCTTGCGTTACAGAATCAGCGAGAGAAATCCCGCTTGCACACCAAACCAGAACACAAACGCAAGAGAAGATAGAGTGATAGAATCGTTTCATACCAACCTCCTATCCAGTTACTGGGTCCGTTTCATGTACGTCGCCTAAAGCGTTTTTTTGAGCGCTGAAAGCTAAGACACTCTTTGCCTCACGGCAACAGGTCTTTGACTGAAATATTTCCGTGGTTTGATCCTGTCGTATTTCGCGCGCCTAACCGAATCTCACGGCAAAGAATTATCGAACGCGATTGTGATTCTCCTCTCGGGCACCGTTCATGCAAGATTTACAAAAAGTCTAAAAGCGTGGTTTCATACACCATTTCTCGTTATCCGGCAAGGAGTTATGGTGAAAGTATACGCCAGAAACGACTGGAACTGGGGCTGACACAGGTGGATCTGGCTAAGTTGTTGGGTGCAAGTGAGATGAGTGTGGTGGGGTGGGAGAAGGGGTGGCATGTGCCTTCTCCGACTTACGAGCGGAGAATCAAAGAGATCCTGGGAGTTGAAGAATAGCAAGTCACTTTGGAATGGGGGTTGAGATGAAGTGCTTTGCATGAAAGCAGCCGAAACACTGTCTGGGTTGGGATTCTCGCTCTACAGTCCGCTGATATTGGACCTCCTCCCCTACTCCGAATGTAATTGACCGCCCTCTATTAGAGGGCTAACATTGGACCTGGGTGGTACACTTTTCGACCGCCCTTCGGTACACTTTTACTCCGCCCTTTAGACCGAGAGGCAGAAGTGGAGTTATCTCGTGGTTGGGCAGGTTAATAAGAAGCAGGGACTTCATTGAAGATTTTCGAACTTTTTTGATAGAGGCTGCTTGAGAGATTAGTGCATTCGCTGGTCAAGAACCTCTCCGTAGGTTCCGGAATTATACTACAGACTGCTGAGTTTAATAATCAACACACATTTTATTACAGAAATTTGTTTGACAAGCAGCCTTGCTGGAAAGGCCAATTAGCAGGCTATATTAACGTTTTACTTGTGCGGGGGCTTGCCCTGGAGCGTCGCGGAAGGGTAAGCCGACCGACTCGAAGTGATTGTTAGGACACAAAAGAATGTCAGTTGAGCTATGTTGGCAACTATCGCTTTGCGGACAGAAAAATCTCGAATGGAGAACGCTCATCCACTTTTACGTCCCGAAAGTTTAGTATCGTCAGATACTCCTTGATCCTTTCTACAAAATGCCGGGCATATTCCATATCGGGCGCTGTCGAGCCCGGCGGGATAAGGCCAGGGAGTACTTTGCCATCCTCTCCCAGGAACATGATTGGTATAGACAGCACAATTATCCCACCGTTGCGAAGAACCCTATAAGCCTCGTGAAGTGCAGCCCGTCTATTGAAAAGCGTGGACTGATAAGTTCGCAAAGAGATATACAAATCGACAGAGTTGTTGGGTATCTGATTCAAATCCTCGGCAGCACCGACTAAGCGAGTCATCTGAGAGTATTTCTTCTCAGCGTATTGAAGTGCTTCGCTAGAGATATCAACGGCCTTAAAAGAGTGGATCTGTTTGAGGAATGGCTCTTCAGCGTAACCATTGCCAATACCCACGTCTAGGATATCGAGTTGGTTAGGGTCTTGGACCCCCAGGTCCTTGAGGAGATCCCTGAAATAGCTATCCCAGGGCTGTAGTCCCTCGATTTGTATACTTGACACGTCGACTAACTTCTCGTCCTCTCTGGGCTCCGCATACTTTCTGCTGAAAGCGGTAGCTCGGGCGTCCTCAAGAATTTTGATAACCTCATCTGGTGATTTGTCGGGATACCATGCCCTTGTACATATGCGCTCCAAATCGCTGATATGGAGCCTATCCCCGACTTGAATTCCATCAATATGAATTCCGTGATTGGCCGCCTCCGCCTTTACGATGTCTGTAATACTCTGAAGCCGATACTTAGAGTTACTGTCAACGGATGGTGCCAAAGAAGAAGATGGTCGTACACTCTGTTGCCAAAATGGCGCGAAAAGGAGCACGGTGACAAGAAACAGTATTGGCCCCAGGAAATATAGCACCCATGTCACTTTTGCCGAAAAGCTGGGCACTTTAAAGATGCCTAGGTCGGCACCGCCAAGATACGGACTTATGGCAAGGATCAAAGTCAGAGTGAGAACTAACACACCAAATTCCTTCGGAATCCCGATCTCTTGGAGTGTACTTTTCCTTTCAGATGACATTAATTCCACCTGTGCATCAGCGCCCTAACAATAATTAGATTGACTCGCATAAGATGCGGATTTCCTCGTTCGTGCCCGTATAATATGCCTTCGGATCTTCTGAAGAAGGCGCTATAATGCCTATAGAATCAATGACTTGATGCCCGTTCAGCGCTTTATTCCGGAATGTTATGCGGATCGGCACAAGAATCTCCTTCTCTAAGACCGTCCACGAGGCTGCGAACGCCCGAAGGCCCTCGGTTGATAACGTGAGTATAGATCATCACTGTTTTCACGTCCTTTGTTTCTGGCCATAGTAAAGCTGGACTCTGCTCTGTTGTCAAGCTATATTTATAGCTGAACATTTATAGCAAGGCGGATGGATATGCCGAGAGAAAAAACGACCCAGACGAAGCCCAAGATGATTCACATTCGACTGAGCGAGGAACTTCACCAGCAACTACGAATTCAGGTGGCCAAAGAGAATCAGACAATTCAGGACTGGGTCGAACAGCTGATTGACAAAAATGTCAAGCCAGGCCGAGGTAAGCAGTCTTGAATTCCGTTAACGGTAATGAGAAACTCTGCTATGTGTACGTCGTCAAACAAAGTGGACATGCGGGTGCGAAAAGTCAAGCCACACTTTGCCTGATCGCAATCATTTTTCGCGGCTAATTTCTCAGCCCAGCCCAGACCCTAAGACCCTCGAAAACCAACCTCTCATGGCTGCTGTAATGGTCTCTAGTATATAGCCCAAGGTTGAGTGGGGTTGAGGGAGATCTTTTCTGAGACGCCAAGTATCATAGTTATTTGCAGGTCACACGAAGCGCCCCCACAGTGCCCTGGGTTACCGCCCACCGGCTCCAGAGGCCATAAAACCGATAACCAACTTGACAGGAGCTATCTCAGGACTAACTTAACAAGTGGTACAATAACCGGGGGCAGGTCACGGCCTGGGAGCCTATCCCGGTGATCCCTATGACTGGAGACAGTTTGGTATCTACTATTCGGATCATAAGCCGGTGGTGTTTCGGTTAATGGTACCGGAGAGTGATGATGATTAGCGGCGGAGTATACATCGTCAAGCAAAGTGTGACTTAGCTTTTAACTGTGGCTTATCCACCTTCTTTGACGACGTACATACTGGAGAAAACGAAGGATATCCTAGTTTTCAAGGATGAGAAAGGACTGTGATGGACTGGGTACGCCGCCTGGTAGTAAACCTTAACGATATTTACGGCCGCATACTCCCAGGCATGATACTACTTGCAAATGTTTATTTCTTATTGCCGAAACTCGATGTCAGTAGCACCATTTCGGATGCGATCACTCAGTTCTTTAAAGACTATACAATCTTATTCATAGTGGCGTTTGTACTGATCGCCTTCGTGATAGGTCACGTACCTCTCTTTCTACTTTTCAAGATGTTAGAGCGTCGATCCGGTAGGGACAGTAGGTCGATAATTCAACGGATTGATGTAACCAAGGACCAACGGGTGATTGAGTTTTTCAATGCCCGATTCTCTCCGGACACCCTTACGAGTAAGAATGGAGAATTGAATATGTTCTGTAAGTACGCATTGCTTCAAAAGTGGCCCGAATCGTATGCTTACCTGCGCTCAATAGAGCTTGGTCGGAACCTGAAGGTTGGGATGGCCTTTGCACTTTTAACTACGGCTATCATGCTCTGTCTGTATTACCACTGGGTATTGGCGATTATGAGCTTCATCTCTGCTTCTGTTCTTGCCTGGGATTTCTTTAATGACCGTGGAGTTGACGAGAAAATGGCTCTGTTTCTGTATTACCAGGCTTTGTCCAGGCAAGAACCGGACTAAGAAGAGACTATAAAGCCGCCCCCTGCACGCCGTCAGACAAAACTGGACAGCCCAAGAATGATAGTCTAGATGTAGATTTGTGGAATTGAGTCGTAACTTGCAGTACAATCGTATTAGTCTATTCCTGCTGGTTTGAGTACCATTCTTTCTGTTTGAAAAAGGTATAAATGACTTAATATTGATCTTGCATATATGACATTGCAAGACCATAAAGGGTAGATGATTCTCGTCCTGCAATTGCATTCTTTATTTCCTTGACATGCTTTTGCCCAGTCCACTTTGTCAAATGTTCAATTGCTATTGCTTTCAAAGTATCATCCGGAGACATAACACTTGGCAAATCCGAACCCTCTGCCATTTGAATAGATCCTTCAAGTTTAATAACGTTTAGAAAGATTTGCTCACCCTTTGGTGTTTGGGTCTTTGATATCTCATATACGGCACCACTAATTTCTTGCCAGAGGAATTGCTTCTTTTCTATATTCCCTGGCAGAAGAAGCTGTTCGATCAGTTCAATTGTCTTCGGATTAATACTAATTTCACGTATTTCTTCAGGCAGCTTTTCCCAGGGAATCTCAAGCTGAAAAAACTCTTCTTTGCCCGAATCGAACCTGACCTTCTCTTCCGTTGAGAAAATATCTTTCCAGTCCTCATCCTTTACCTTAAAGTAGATGTCCGGTTTTTTTTCAAACAGTTCCTGAAAGTCCTCACCCTCATAAACGATTTCAAACGTCCCGTCCAAATCGGTCACGGTATTGCCAAGAAGGTCGTCATATAGCAGGTCTTTATCATACGCTTTGATAATCAATCCCGGTAACGCTCTCTGTGATTCTTTTACGACTACCCGGCCAGTTATTTTAAACATCATCGTCATACCTCTCTTTCTATATTCCCCAGTTAAATGTAATCTCATCAAATGAGCCAATTACGTCAGGGATGATACTCGTCTTGACAGTCAGACCTCCCTGCCGGGTCGAATAGCTGTAGCTGTGAAGTGTTCCAGAGCCATCACGAAGAGAACCTTCCACATAGTCAACAGCAGTGTCTAGGTATTGGGCTTTGAAACTGGATAATTCAGTACCGCCTATCACCGTATAGTTTCCCGGCGGGAGGGGTGCGTCCGCACCTGCAAACGGAGCCAGTTCAAAAGGACCGGTCCCAAAGCTGGCGTCATACAAATACGGCTTTCCCTGGTAAACAAGGAAATTGATGCAGTGACCGTCATTGGAACCATGAAAAACATACCGCTTCTCGGTGACATTCGTAATCGGCGTAGTCGACACAATCGGGTACTGTGAATTGACATCTTCAAATGTCATTGGGTCCCGCGTCGGTGCGGTCTGGTTAAGCCCACCTGCTTTGATGACAATCGCGTCCCACTTCACCTCATTATTCCCTATCGACCGTGGGTTGTTCAGATAACATCTTCGGTGCACAAAAACACCCTGACAGTGCGCCAGATGCTGGAACATCTTATACCACCCGCCGCACATGCCGCCCGGAGGACCTCCCAAGTATCCGATGAGCATGGTTCCGACGTCCCAACCGCTAACGCCGTACTTCATGCCGGAATCGGGCAACCGGTTGATTATCACGTCACAAATCTCTTTTTCATTTGTTTTCCCCGCTGTCCATTCTGAGGTCCACAACATCGGCTTCTTATAAACCCAATTATTCAAAGTCGAATCCCGGGAAGAATCCATGGTTTGCCACGTTGTGCAAATGGTGTGGGCGTCCGAGCCAACGCCGATAGGGACGTTCGCGCCCGCCATCTTGCGGGCATACCATTCAAAATCAACCGTATGTTTTCCGATTGCACCAGGCAAAGGCCACATAAGCTCAAAATCAACGGCATTACTCAAACCACCTGATTGAAAAGTAAGTGAAACATCTTTTCTGCGAATCCCCCCTAGATTCCCAATGGCTCCGATGGCATAGGTACCGGTCACGCTGGAGGTAATTTTGCGAAATACGACTTTGATATGCGGCCGAGTGCTACGGACATAAGCTGCCGGCTCGTCCCGCGTGCCCTTGATCCACTCCGGTTGTGAGTGGACAAAAGCATCGGTCACAGAATCCTTTAGAGATACAGCACTGCTGCCGTCATAATTAAACTGAATACTATACACCTCAAAAGGAGGTGGGTCGGGCGTAATTATTGGAACGGATGACGAAATCACCTGTAACTTCTGGTCAGCACAAATATAGATCTTGCTGTCATCTGAGTTCGGCGCGGCGCCCGACGGCCTCCACGCGAGACCGCTAGTCACAGTCTGGACAGTCACCGGCGTCGCACTGACGTCAATTTTGACTAAACTGTTTGACGGGTCCCTTTGAACACAGAAAAGCCCTGTTGCATTTTTATCCCATGCGAGGAAAAAGGGCGAGACGAGGTTATTGTATAAAATCGTTGTGCTGCCTGTTGAGAGTTGAATTTTGGTCAGTGACTTCTTATCCTGCTCTGTGACATAAGCATAATCAACATTCGCGTCTACCACTAAGCCAATTGGATGTCCCAGACCAGTCACTAAGGTGGTTACTGTATTGGTGTTGACATCGATTTTTATCAAGGTGCCCGAATCAAAGCACACCGTATAAAGATACCGGTTACCGCCTTGTTTCACCAATGCAAGCTGGTGAGGTGCTCCACCGGGGTTTACTACTATCCTTTTCACGCCGTCTACTGATATTTCCGTGATTTCACCAGTGCGTTCACTCACGAAAATATCACCTGTTACCCAGTCCACTTCTACATCTTCGGGGTACTTGAAACCTCCGGCAACCAATTCGACCTTTCCTGTATCAACTTCAACCTTACAGACCTCGCCGATACTCCATTCAACATAATATGCAGTCTTCCCATCCGGTGAAAGGTCGATACCGACACCGGCTGCGAGCCCCCTAACAATATCACCAATCGCCATAATATTACCTCCTTTCATCTTGACGGCGCGCATCAGTTGCGTGTACGTCTTCAGACAAAGTGGACAAGCAGGTGCCAAAAGTCAAGTCATACTTTGCCTGATGGCAATCATTTTTCGCGGTTGATTTCCCAGTCCCAACCATACTGTGAATACGCCTGAGAACCTGCCTCTCATGGCTCTGCTTAATGTTCTTACTAACATCAATGGTTTGTATGGCTCAAACGAAGATCATTTGTTAGAGCCAAATTCTCACGGTCTTCAGGTCTTTCTCTACGCAATCCTAAATGCTATTTATAGTCTGCAGCCTGACTGCAGGCTCAGCGACTGCACGCCGTCTGACAAAAGCGGACAGCCCAAGACTGATAGTTTAGACGTAGATTGGTGGAATTGAGACGTCAGCAAGGAAACTCCACTGATCCAGAGTACTGCTGTTAGACAACGAGTTTAATAATCAACACGCGTTTTATTATAGAAGTCTGTTTTAGAAGCGGGATTGCTGGGATACATATCGAGCTTTTGTTGGTGTATAGGATTAAAGAGGGCAAATGGGACACAAATCGAACCACCTTATGTGATAATCACTTAGATGAAAAATGGCGGGGCTGCTGGGACACATATCGGTCTTTCTATTTGTCAAAGCCCTTGGAGTAGGCTCAGCAACTTGTGGTATCTTATTATATTACTTGAACTTGCCAGCGCAGGCGGCGGTTTATCCGCCTGCACATTTAATCATTAACATTCAATCGAATGCACAGGCGATACCGTGCACCGAGCCTCTGGAGCTACATCTGGAAAGGCTTTGCTGAGTTCGGTGTCGGAGTAGTAATCATACTGATTTTGCTACTTCTCTACAAGGGCGGGTTCTAACCCCGCCCTTTCTTTTTTGCTCGTTGAAAAATCTACCCACCCTAGGCTTCTCCAATAACTCATTGTCTGTTTAATACAACACGCGTATACTATGGTTATGGCGACGACTATCCATTCTGCATTACAACAATTCCGGAGCAACTTGGAGATTACTGATCTCCAAGAGACTACCGTTTCTACACGACAACAAAGCGTAAGGGCCGCGGTCGCCCGAGACTTAGCTGTCCTGGATTCCTTTCTCACCGGTTCGTATTCCCGGAATACGCTGATTGCGCCGCTCAAAGACGCGGATATCGATATATTCGTCATTCTCGATCCGCAGTACTACTGGCACTATAACGGTCAAAACGGGGGCCAACGTGGATTACTCGATTTAGTCAAAAGTGTTCTCCGGAAGACGTATCCGAGCACGCCTGATATATCCCGTAACGGCCAGGCTGTAACGATCCGTTTCACCGATTTTGATGTCGATGTAGTACCGGGATTCAACCGAGAAGGTGGCGGTTATCTAATTCCCAATACAATCGGTCAGACATGGATTGAAACAGACCCAAAGAAACATGTTGTCATAATGGCTGATAGTAATCGCTGGCATGAAGGTAATCTTGTGCCCTTAGTTAAGATGCTGAAGGGCTGGAACAGATCCAAAGGTAGCTTTTTTCAGTCCTTCCACCTTGAAGTCATGGCTCTCTATGTCTTGACAAACGTGCGTATCTCAGATTTTCCGTCTGGACTGAGGTACGTTTTTGATAAGTGCCGTGAGTATGTCACGCAGAAAAACCTTGACCCAGCCGGGTATGGCGGTGATGTGGCTAGCTATATAAACACTCAGGTAAAGATTAAAGAAGCTGCCAACAGATTCCAGGCGGCTCTTGAAAAGGCACTTCAGGCCGAAGACCATGCACGTCGAGGTTACGTCACCAGCGCATTTGACGCATGGAGAGCCCTGCTTGGCGATTACTTTCCAGCGTACGGATAAGGTTCACAACTATGAATGAGATAGATACAACCCAGGAAACAGGCATCTCAAAAAGCAAGAATGCAATTATCGAGGAAGCACAACGTATTGAAGAAAATTGCTCGTTGACCGCGAAAGCACACTTTGAAGCGGCACGTGTCTGGGGTAGTTGTGATCTCTCGACCGGTGTCGTCGTGGCGATTCTCGCTGCGATTGCAGGCGCCTTGGCCCTAGCGCAGTTCGATCCTCAAGAGCTTTTTAACGTCATCATTGGCATCACGTCGATAGTCGTGGCCGTTTTGGCCGGTGTCTCGGCGTTTCTCCGGCCAAACGAAAAAGCGCTTACTCATCATCAAGCTGGAACCAATTTTGACTCGTTGCTGACTCGCACCCGAATGTTTCGGTCGATAGAGTGCTGGCAAGTAGAATCCGAGGAAATCCTGACCAAGAAGCTGGAAACCCTTTCAGAGGAGCGTAGCCGATTGAATTCGACCTCGCGACAACCACCGCGCTGGGCTTACAAGAGAGCTAAGAAAGGCATTGACGCCGGCGAAGCCAGTTACGCTGTCGACAATAAACGGGCCAACGCGAACGGAGGCGAAAAGCAGAAACTTCCCCCCGCCGCTCCACCAGCTCAGTGAAGCTGACTTACTGTATTTTACAATCACACTTTTCCCACTTTGGTTAAAGTAGGAAAACTTTGTTGTTGACACCTGCCTTCCACCTGGTATATAATCACTTATAGAGAAAACTTTCTCCTGGTTGTGTGAAAATAGGAAAATATGACCTCGAATCAACTTAAAAATTCGGAATTCCACCTGAAGCCTGCGGAGATTAAAAAAGTGATTTACGCTGCCAAGAATTTCCGTGATCGTTGCCTGGTGAAGACTTTCGCTCACACAGCTATTCGGCGAGCTGAATTGGCAGCACTCAACATCCGTGACATCGACTTCAACCGAAACCTGATCGAAATCAGAAACGGCAAAGGTGGCAAATCACGGACAGTCCCGATGTCGGGTGATCTGGCTAATGACCTTGGGCACCTGATCGGGTATAGAAAATCCGGGCCAGTGTTCCTCTCACAGCGTGACGGCCCCCTAACCCTACGACAAGTCAACTGGATCGTGGCCCAAGTGGGCAAGGCGAGCGGGGTTAAGAATCCGAACTCTCGTTACCAGTACATAACCTGCCACCTTTTCCGCCACAGCTTTGCTCGCGAGTGGAAACGGCATGGTGGGTCAATTGAGACACTCTCAAAGATCCTCGGGCATACGAGTGTCAAGACGACACTCGATGAATACGGAACCGAGGACTTGGCCGACGTGCAGGACAACTACAGAAAGATAATTCAGCAAGTGTTCTGATTTACATACGGGACTAGCCTATGCCTGACAAGATAAGTCTCAAGGAGTTTCAAACCAGTTTTCAGAAAATAAAAGACATGGGATTTGTACAGACTAACCGCAGGGGACCGACAGGAGTCGGCCACACTCTGCAGGTACTTCTAGGGGTTACAGAAGACAATATTGCCTTACCAGACTTCCATGATGCAGAGCTTAAGGCTCACCGGATTGGTTCATCTTCGATGATTACCCTATTCACGTTTAATAGGAAAGCGTGGAAGATGGACCCTTTGAAAGCGATCAGAACCTACGGCACCTTTGACAGGAATGGACGACAGGGGCTCTACTTCACAATGTCACTTACCCCAAACAGTCAAGGGCTCTTTCTGCATACCGACCAGCATGCCATTTCGGTGCGGCATATTTCCGGCGTACTAATTGCCGAGTGGCAGCTGGAAGCACTCAGGCAACGGTTCTCAAGAAAATTCCCTGCAATGGTACTTGTCAGTGCATTCTCTGAGCAACGCGCCGGCGTCGAGTGGTTTCACTATACGCGAGCCCGCCTACTTAGTGACACTTCAAAGGACACTCTCTTAAATCAGATTCAATCAGGCAATATCATGGTGGATCTTAGATTACACGATAGGGGAACTTCCGCTCGCAACCATGGAACAGGCTTTCGAGCATTCGAGGACAAACTACCCCTACTATTTAACAAAGTCGAAGATTTGCAAATATGACTCGAGTAAGACAAATAGAATTAACGCTGCCATCCATCGGTGAAATGGAACCAATCGACGATTGGACTTTCAATGGTGCCCCCACACGAGAGCTTACTCACTGCTACCATGATTACCCCGCGCGGATGATTCCGCAGGTCGCCGGCAAATTGCTAGATACTTTTGGGCAGGGTGCAGAGCTACTTTTCGACCCATATTGTGGCACAGGCACTTCAATGGTTGAGGCACTGATAAGAAATATCAACGCCGCAGGGACTGACCTAAACCCGCTGGCTCGTCTCATTTCCCAAGCGAAAACAACTCTCATCAACAAACGCGTACTCAAGACTGAACTACGCACTTTTTATAATCATCTGACCAGTGCCCGAAGCCGCAGCTATAGAAATGCACCGTCAGAAATTCTCGGGGTTACTCGTCTGGATTTTTGGTTCAAGCCAAAGGTAATTGCAAAACTTGCTTACATCGACAAATTTATAAAGCGAATAAAGAACCAGAAGGTAAAGCTGTTTTTCCAGGTTGCATTCAGCGAAACGGTCCGAGAGAGCTCGAATACACGAACAGCGGAGTTTAAGCTCTATCGCTACGACCCGAAACGATTAAACCGATTCAACCCTGATGTTTTCGGTATCATGTGTCACAAATTGGAACGCAATAGGAAGGGATTTGAAAATTTCCTGACCTTTATGAATCAGTTTGCGACAAAGCCACGGGCGAAGATACATCACTTTAATACAGTGGAAGGAATGCCCTCTAGAAGCTTTAAGCCGCGCAGTATAGATATCGTGATAACATCACCGCCATATGGGGACTCACACACCACTGTGGCCTATGGTCAGTATTCCCGCCTGTCCTCTGCTTGGCTGGCACTAGAAGAGCCCCACAAGGTTGACAGTGCGCTTATGGGCGGTAAAATCTACAAGGAAATGACTTCTTTCCCATCGGCGGTCCTCAATGACGCTCTTACCAAGATCACACAGCAAAACAGGAAGCGCGGTCTTGAAGTAGCATCGTTTTACCTCGATTTACAGAGGTCCATTACCAATATTGTCCCATTCATTCGATCCGGTGGCCATGCCTGTTACGTTGTCGGGAATAGGAAAGTAAAAGGCATAGTATTGCCGACCCACGATGCAATTAAGTGTTTTTTCCAAGAGCATGGGTTTGAGCATATACATACCTTTAATCGCTCGATTCCAAACAAGCGAATGCCCCTTAAGAATAGTCCAACCAATGTCGCTGGTGTGCATGATGCTACGATGACGCGAGAATACATCGTGGTCATGCGGAGAACGTAGCGCCTTCACATAAGAGCTATGAATAGTCCGGAGGAAACCGTACTGTTTTTTGTTGACACTCTCAACTATTGCACGCCGTCAGATAAAAGTGGACAGGGCAGAGCTTGTGGTTTAGACGTAGATTAGTGGAATTAAGAGGTTACGGTGGAGAGAGAGTGATGGAGAGCAAGGAGAGCCAGAGCCTGGAAACTTTGGCGAAAGAGCTATGTCGCCGCAGTTGTCAATCTTGCCAGAAAAAACTTGTGCCCGCCAAAAAAACCGCCTATATTCTTTGAGACAAATTGTGATGAAGTTGTTCTTTGTCAAAAAGTAACTGCAGCTTCTGTTATTGGTGGAGAAAAAAGGCTAAACCGTTTTCAATCTTAACACACACAACATCTTATGACGACTGAATTCGTTTTTGAACTTGATTAATTAGTTATTTTTGTTTGTGTGTTTTTGTCCTAGTCCGAATTCATAGTACGAAGTCAATCGACCCTTCTCCGCCTTTTCCTGCTGACCAGAAAAGCTCTTCCTTAATTGACAGCAGAATGAATGTAAAGGGCGGAAGTACGTACTTGATCGCACACGAGCAAGCAAGACCCTTAACCCTCTGCAGCGAGACCCCACTAAAGATCATGATCTAAGTCACCGGAATCGAGATCATCGGCGTACGTGGCGGGTTTTCATCCGATACGGAACTGATACTCAACGAGGAGCGACGATGGGGGCTACTTGTCGGGTTGACACACACTCCGCTAACCTGCAACCAAACGGCAGGTTACGCGGCTGGATCGGAATAAGTCCCGGCTACTGACAAATGTTCTTGGGCCATGGGGTTCGAAAAGAGTATCAAAAAGCGGGGTACCTGACACTGTCATCGAACTTCGGCTGGAAATTGCACTTCCATATGCCTGTTCCATTTATACCTCGAGATAGGGCAAGAACCGCGAGTTCGAGTCAAGTGATCTCCATGTAAGTGCGCTAATGACATTAGGGTATAAAGAACGAGCGATTCCGTTGTAAGCGGCTTTGGGGTCCAAAAAGGTGCAATGTGAGCACCCAGAAAGTGCAGTTATCACACAGCAAAAGACAAGACAGTGCTATATTGGCTCCAGGATATAAGCGTTCCGACAGAACAGACAATAAAAGATGTGCATTCTGATACGGAGTGAATTCAGCTACAAGTGTCCCGCTGTTACATCCGAAGACTCTCGCCCGAGCCAACTCCTAATGCGGTCTAATCAGCAGCGATAATCCGCTATTATGTTTTGACCGCCATTCGAAGCTATTCTTCGGCGAAAGGCTCCGCCAAGCTGTCTCGCACGATTCAGCACTCTGCTCTCAAATTCTGTACTTGAGATAGTCCTTATACTCGTCGGCCTGGGATTCAGGGATCACTCGCATACCAGGAGGTACCCCTCGATCATTGTGCGGTATGTAGGCAAATAGTGGCTCAGCTTCTTCACGCTTGTCTGCACGCTCGGAAATCTGTTGTTCGAGGCGATGCAGGGTCATCAGATCTTGAGGAGATGCCCTGAGATTTCCTTTGGCAAGATGCGTTATCATGCGAGCCAAAGCCGCGTCCAGGAATCTGATACCGCGTTCAACTTCCTCTGATTGAGCATCAGCAGTCTGTTCCGGTTTGTCTTCGGCTTGCCAGGCGATTCGATGATTCAGTCGTTCCCGCCAATCGAATTTTTGAGCCCAGCGCTTAATCGTACTGATAGACATACCGAACTTCTCGGCCACAGCTGCATGGCTGCGCTCATCTCCCATCGCGCAGTAGATTTCAAATGCGCATTTCTGGTAACCTCTTTCCATTGGCCAGCGCTTCCTACCGAACATTTGTCATTCTCCTATCAGTGCTTTTGTTGACATCTCATCTGAGGAATTGTGCTCAGCGTATTGTTCCGTGTATCTCACAGAGCTCCTGATTACTTGTCATAGTCGATAATCATGACATTTATGCCACCGCTGGTTGCTTGCCGATCCTTCTTGTCATCAAGCAGCTCCGCCGCCGCCAAACGCGCTTTCATCAAAGAGATTAGCTGCCTGACAGTTGGACTCTGTTTCCCTCCGGCAAGACATTTCAGGGTCCATGCTTTCGCCACTCGGGCTAGTTTTGACAGCCGTTCGTTTGTATTATGCACGTCAGCGTCAAGCGACATCTTGAGTGTCCGTATTTGTTTTATGTCTGTTTGGTCGATCCGTTCTCGCCAGGCATATATGCGGGACCAGTTCTTGACGGTTCTAATCGAGACGTTAAGCTTCTCGGCCACTGCTGCATATCTCCGCTTGTATCCTAGCCCGTAGTAGTAGTCGAGGGCCGCTTTCTGCTTGTCATTCTCCGGTCTGTGTTTGGTCTCATCGTTCATTTCTGAATTACCTCCGAAGCTTGATCGTGGCCGCCGTCTACTAACTGGGCCTTATTGCCGGTGTATGTCTCCCAGCGCCGAACAACTACATCGCAGTACTTGGGCTCTATTTCCATGGCGAAGCAGCGCCGGCCCAGCTGTTCACACGCTATGAGGGTGCTGCCCGAGCCGACAAAGGGATCAAGCACATTCTCCCCCCGGATTGTGGAGTTTCTCAGAGCTCGTGAAATAAGCGCCACCGGCTTCTGCGTCGGATGCCGGTAGTCACCTTCCCGATCGATATGCCAAACAGTGGTCTGGGTGCGATCCTTGATCTTGCGATGTCCCTTCCCGATCCAGCCATATAGCATCGGCTCGTGCTGTTCTCGGTAGTCGCCCCAGCCCATGGAGGCCGCCTGCTTGACCCATATTATGGTGGCAGCAAGATGAAACCCAGCCGATAGGAATGCCCGTTCGAAGGCGACCCGTACACCAGCGGCACTGATGCCATGACATACGTACGCTGTGGCTCCTGCGCGACAAACGTCGGCGGCATTGCCAAGGGCCTTCATCAGGAATGCCTCCATGTCACTTGAATTCAAATCGTCGTTGCGGATATCCCCCCAGTCACCCTTTTTGCGGCTCCGGCTGTGGTAATCTACCCCGTATGGAGGATCGGTAATGAGACAGTCCACCTGCTGAATACCGACCAACCGTTTCAGATTATCACTTCTGGTAGCATCGCCGCACAAGAGCTGATGCTCGCCCAACAGCCACAAGTCGCCAGGCTTGGCGGTAGCTACAGTCGGCAGTGGAGGTGCTTCATCGGCCTTCTCCTCGTCGTCCTGGTAGTCCCAGTCCAATATGTTGGTTAACTCCATGTCGTCGAAACCGAGTGATGTGAGGTCGAAATCAACATCCGCGTTAAGCTCGGCAATAATCTTGTTGAGCAAGTCCGGATCCCACTCGGCGATTTCGGCGGTCTTGTTGTCGGCAATAGCGAACCCGGTGAACTTGGACCCCACCAGACCGGGAACTCGAATCACCGGGACTTCGGTCAGTCCAAGCTTCTTGGCTGCCTTCAGTCTGGTGTGGCCAGCGGCGATATTCAAGTCACCATCGGTAATGATTGGGTTGTTGAAACCGTAAGCCTGAATAGAACGGGCCACCGCGTCAATGGCGGGGTCGTTACGCCTCGGGTTCCGCTCATTCGGTTTGAGATGTCCAATTGGCGTCACTTCTACTGAAACTGGAGCAAGCTTTCTCGAAGCTTTACAACCATCATCCAGAGAAACATCGTCAGATGCCGACGCCGGGTGTGTAGCGTTGCCATTCTTTACAGTCTTGACGCAGCCTTGGCTCTTGCTGTTGCTGTTTTTCCGTTGAGAGCGCCGGTTGCTTTCACGTTGCTGCTTGCCCATATTCCTTTCTCCTAAGAAACCAGGTTAATGGTTACGTGTTCGTCAATCTTTGGTGGAACCCTGTCAGCTCTGAGTTTTGTCAATTCTTCCCTTGAGCTTATAAACATGTGGCTTTACCCTTTCGAATACATCCTTCTCACGTTTGAGAGCTACTTCGATTGACGCTTCTGGATAATTGGCCCTAAAAGGAAACCCGCCCCGGCGAAGCAAATGAACGATTTCATCCACATGCAGGGAATCCGCCTTTCTTTGCAGAACCTCTTTGATAGCATCAACTGCAGTTTTGGCTGCGAACTCATTGTGACTCACGGTGACGCCAGTGTTAAAGGGACCACTGATCTTGACGATTGGGTCACCATTTCTTAGTGTTCGTCTGGCCTGAAAAACAGCCTCAAGAAAACGAAGATGCTCTATCTGCGAGCGCAGGTCCTCACGGACGTCATGCACTAATGCCCTTTGCCTGGTAACCATGTCCAAGAGTTGTGCGTCGTTCAATTTCCCGAGCAGCTCTTTGATACCATCCAGCTTCTCTTTCATCGATGACTCCTTTGATTATCGTTCAGCATATTGTAGTAATTACAGTAATTACATTATTACTGTCAAGGGGTTTTTTACTATTTCTTGCTTTTATTTCTCCCCGGATCATTGCTTGATGATGCCTGGCAGCCGCACACCTCCTCAAATCCATGTCCAACTCATCGGAACGGTCGGAGAAACCTAACCTATTGCAATACATAGTCTTAGGACAATAATAAAGGGCAAAAAAACCAGCTGGTTCGGCGTTCTTTTCCTTGACTTTCAGCGCCAAAAAGTGATCAGGTACGGTGGCAGCAAAGCCGTAACACTAACCCTAACAAGGAGTTATGACATGACAAGCAAAGAGCAGAAGAGACCGGGCTGGCAGCGCGTTGCCCAGCTGCAGAAGATGGGACTGGGGGAATTGCAGGCAGAGTACGGACGGGTCTTCGGTAAGACGACAAAGTCCCGCAGCCGCAAACACCTCTACACCATCATCGCCAGGAAACTGCAGGAGACCGCTGAACAATCACAATCCCACAAACCGCAGAAATCGGCCCTGACCTCGAAGTTCCAGCCTAAGCGGAAGCGATCGAAGCAGAGCGGCCGGAAGGGCAAGAGCCAACAGCGGCAACCGCGGAAACGGCGGTCACGGCCCCTTGGGGCAACCGATCCCCGCCTGCCCAAGGTCGGAACGATCATCACCAAGATCTACAAGGGCAAGAAGGTCAATGTCAAGGTCCTGGACAACGGCTTTGAGTATGCTGGCAGACAGTTTCGATCGCTGTCGGCTATTGCCCGGGAAGTGACCGGATCGATCTGGAACGGGTTCCTGTTCTTCGGGCTGACGCCTCGACCGAATAAGAAGGGCTAACAGCGATGACTTTTCGTAGTACCAGCCGGTCTGTCACTGCCAAGACGCTCGTTTCAACGCCGGTCGTCCGCTGTGCCGTCTATACCCGGAAGTCAACCACGGAAGGACTTGATTCTGATTTCAATACCCTGGATGCGCAGCGGGAAGCGTGCGAGGCGTACATCAGCAGCCAGCGGCTGGAAGGGTG